>Ga0326511_10001171_pt1 | contig 22092 bp, 48 predicted proteins | sample 0_2496_0518_D_FD_203701 | JGI IMG/M metagenome (GOLD analysis project Ga0326511, IMG submission 203701) | Bovine rumen microbial communities from UC Davis, California, United States - 0_2496_0518 | ecosystem: Host-associated > Mammals > Digestive system > Stomach > Rumen | place: USA... | reverse complement strand
GGAACAGCTGGCTGTCGTTGTCCGGGGAGCATAGCCTGGGGAAGCTATGTCCGGGGATTAGTCCTGGGGAGCTAGCTGCTCCCGTCGTAAGCGCCCCGGCAGCTGTTCGGGGAAGCTAGCCTGGGAATAGCCCGCAGACAGGCAAGTGCTGTCCCGGGAACAAGCTTGTGGCTAGGTGCTAGTTGCTTCGGGGAGACTCGCTGGCATAAGACGCATGGGCAGGCTAGGACGGGAGGCTTAGCTGTGGGAATAGGCTGCTGAAGAGCAAAAGACGGGGCTAGCTATGCCGGTCGGACGGTGGCATACGCTAGCTGCTTGGTGGGAACAGGCTGGACGCATAAAGAAAACCGCTGCTGGGTGCTAGGTCACTCAGCAGCGGCAGATCAAATGGCGGGGTGACGCTTATTCAGCGTCGGTGGCGACGACGATGCCGTCATCCGCTTTGGGTGCAGCCTTCTTGGCGGCCTTCCGGAGAGGCTTCTTGGTGGCGGCCTTCTTCGCCGGCTTCTTAGCTTCGGGCTGCTTGGCGCCCTCGCCGTAGGTCTTCCACGCAGCCTCGCGGCGGGCCTTCAGGTCAGCCATCGCTTTGCGATGATCGGCGTAGAGCTTCTCGAGGGCGGCCTTGAAGCTCTGCTCTTCGGCTTCGCGGTCACGGCGGATGAGGTCGATGGCGGCAACGAGCTGCTCGCGGACGGTGAGGGTGGACGTGGACTTGGTGGACTTGGTAGGCATGGTGTGTGCTCCTTTAGTTGTTGTTTGCTGTTGACATTTAGATTATAACGAAGTGCTGAGATTTGTTAACTAGACTTCAGAAGTTTTTTCAATTTTTTCAGACTTCGGTGAGGCGGTTGGCCACAGGAAGGATGTTGTCCTTGAACCACTTCGCGAAGATGCGGTCCTTCTCAAGAGCACGGAGCTTGTCGTTGAACTCGGGCCAGTCAGCGCCTTGGCCGCCAAAGCAGCAACCGTTGTGGAACGTGAACACGGCTTTGCCATTCCAGTCAAGGTGTGGATTCACGTGGCAGTTGTCAGCCGCGTCTTCAATCCGGATTCTGAGGCCCTTGTTCTTCTTGGCCGTGCGGTCTTGGTGGATCGTCACGTCGAGCTTCATCTTGCCATAGCGGGCGATGAGGTCCACGTTGAGTGCATTGAGTGTGATGTTCTTCATGTCTGCTCCTTTGCTGTCGCTTTGTTAACCAGAAATGCAGTCATATTGAAGCTTTTTTCCAGGTCTCTGCGATGTCGGACCAAGGTGAATAGCGGCGGACCTCGTCTCGGGTCTCACGATAGGGGTCCGAGAACATGGAGCTGAGGTCATCCCAAAGATTGAGCCAGATCCGCTTGAGGTTGGAGAGGAAGTGGCAGACATAGGCAAAGATGGCTGCGAGAGCGAGGAAGAAGAAGGACAGGGGCGTGACGATGATGCACCAAGTGCGAGGGCAGCGTGCTTTGAGGGTCTTCATTGTATTCTCCTTTATTTTGTTGACAGTGAGATTGTAACGAAGTGCTGGACTTTGTTAACCAGAAAGTCACATCGCTTCGGACTTCAGCGGGTCAGCCTCAATCGGCTGAGGCACCGTCCCATCCCAGCGTGGTATGGTCACCTTCAGCTCTTCGACCATCATCTTGCAGCCAAAGTTGTTGGCTGAGTACTTCTTGGCCCACGCTTCAGCTTCCTCTTTCTTGTCGAAGGCGGCTTTAAGAGAGCGGAATGGGCCCCATGCGTTTCCGACAAAGAATGCGCCCCAAAGTGTGCTCTTGACTGATGCGTACATTTCAGGCCTCCTCTCAGTGGCCGAGGGCCAAGGTGTTCATGTGGTGGATGATGAGCTCGATGGACATGTTGGTGTTGAGCAGCTCGTTGACGATGATGGCGACGATGTTGTTCATGATGGCTTCTCCTTTCTTGTCAGATGGCCGCGTAGGCGGCGGTGAGGACAATCAGTCCGAAGAGGATGGACGAGGTGGTGAGGATGAATGAGACGTTCATGCTGTGCTCTTCCTTTATTCGGTTGACAGTGTGATTGTAACGAAGTCCTGCAGTCTGTTAACTAGAAAGTGCAGGACTTCACCTCTTCAGATGGCCTCAACACTGCTGAGGCGGACCTCTTCGCCCTTGAGGAGGTTGAGCCGGACTTTGGCGACTGCATCCTCAAACTTGTTTTCGGGCAGGCTGACTTGGCACTGCGTGACGCCTGTGGTGGAGTCGACGACGGTGAAAGTGAACATTGCGATGTACTTGTCCATAGGTTGCCTCCTTTCTGGTGGTGTGCGGCTCAGTCGCTGGAGTCGCACGCTTCACTGAAGCCGCACTTGCATTCGGTGACGTGGTAGCAGGTCCAGCGGTCGTAGTGGCGGGTGTGGTGCTCATCGGGATGAGCGGTTTCGAGGCGGTGATGGAATTCGCGGGCGAGGTTCAGCTCGTGATAGAATTCGTCGGTCTCGAAGTTGATGCACCCGAAGTTCTTGAGGAAGCGCTGCTTGAGCTCCGCTTCGGGTGTGGTGCGCATGAGCTCGTCGACCTCGGCGCGGATTCTGCGCGCTTGGGCTTCGTATTCTTCTCTGTATCCCATGATGTTTTCTCCTTTCGTTCAGCTGTTGACATAGACATTATAACAAAGTGCAGAGCTTTGTTAACTAGAATTTTGAGAGCTGCTGTCTATAGCTGACGCCTGACTTAGCACGGCTGATATCTCAGGCTCTTTTAGAGAAATTCTGGCAATGATTATATAAAAGCATATAGCCAAACGAACCAAGGCTACCAGGAGCGACCTGATAGCCTCGATTTGGGGGAGAGTCTCGAGCCTCATGCCCCGGTCACCAACTGGCTCGGTGACTGAGGGACAGAATACAGGCTTCTTGCCAAGAGGAGTTGAACCTCTGTCTCTGCCCCTGCCGGGCAGCGACCTGACCGCTAGTCGATGGCTTCCACACAGTTCTGTCACGCCAGATGAGGTTCGAGCCTCATGTATCCGCCTTTTCTGGCGGCGTCCTTCCACTTGAACGACTGGCTCATCAGTCACTTTTGCGTGATGACAATGGCATTATAACAGAAACCCGGAAAAAGTTAACTAGAAATTTCATGCGCACGTGTGCGTGTTTAATAATATAATTATATCTATATCTAAATAAGAATAATAATGGGGGATCTAGATACTAGATATGCTGTCTAGCCTAGGCGGATAGACAGCATCTAATCGCGTGTGCGTAGGGGCTATGCGTTTTTCACATGTTGTCCCAGCAGGCATCGCAGATGCCGGTCATGAGAAACTCGCGCTGGGAGGGCGAGAAGTTGGGGAATGCATCCTGCATGAGGGCTCCAGCGTCGCGCAATGCAATGCCGCGGTCGAGCTCTTCCTTGTTGAAGGTCTGCTCATGATGCTTCCCGCAGAAGGGGCAGCGGCGGGTGATGCGGACGGTGCGGCTAGTGTCAATGGCTTCCATTGCTTTGTTCCTTTCCTTGGTGGCTTCTTACTTTACGGGCTCAATCGAGTCGACGACGATCGTGCGGTGGTCCATGCACTTGAACACGCTGCTGTCGAGCAGCGTCATCTTCGCGTCGTAGGGCGTGAGGCCATGGACGACAGCGATGATGGGTCCCGAGCGGTAGTTCGCCCATGCGGTGTGGTAGGTGATTTTGTACTCGTGCATCTGTTTTCTCCTTGCTGACAAGGACATTATAACGAAACGCTGCGTTTTGTTAACCAGAAAGTTTGGCACTCAGTCGATGTTGTCATCGAACGCGCCGTCACCGAGGCGTTCACGCCAGTAAGCGGCTTCGCACCGTGCCATGCACTCGTCCATCGCCGCGGAAGCGGCGTCGAGCCAGTTCAGCAGCGCGTATACCGACTCGTCGTGGTCGTAGCACCAGTTGTAGACCGTGGTCATGTTGAAGTGCTGCCCGACGGTGAAGGTGCCGTACAGGCCGATCCGCTTCCAGCTGTTCGACCAGCCGCCCGCCTTGGGGCAGTCGTGCTCGGAGCGGTGGAACCAGCGGAACTTGTCGATGAACGCGTATGCCGCGAGGCGAGCGTCGTAGCCGGTGAAGCCGCGTTCAGCCATGAGCTTGTCGAAGCGGGTAAAGGGGTTGACGTCCGTGCTGCTGTTCATCTGTTTTCTCCTTTTTGACTGACAAGGACATTATAACGAAAAGCTGCACTTTGTTAACCGAAAATCTCGCATTTCTGGCTCCTTCGCGCGTCCTTAAAATGATTGTGTGATGCGCGCATCTACCGAATTTCTGAGATTTGTTAACTAGAAAGCGCTCGCAAAAAATGTTCAGAAAAGCTTTGCAGTTCTAGTTAACTTTTTGCAGAACTTCGTTATAATGAATTTGTCAACGAAATAAAGGAGCAAACAGCATGAACCGCTACATCGTGACACTCACCTCCGCCACCTCCACCCGCAAGATCACCGTCGCCGCTGACGGCATCATCGACGCTCGAATCAAGGCCGACGCCCAGCGCAACCGCGGCGAGCGGGTCACTCGAGCGATCCCCTACGAGCAGCGCCTGAAAATCACGTGCTGCTGAACCAAAAATTCTAGTTAACTTTTCTCAGAACATCGTTATAATTTCACTGTCAACCAAAAACCACAAAACAAAGGAGAAAAACCATGAGCAAGAAGAACACGACCCCCGCCGCCACGACCACCACCAACGACAAGTTCGTTGAGACCCTCACCGAGGTGAAGGACGCGATGAAGGCGCTGCGCAAGCAGTTCAAGACGGACCTGCAGGCGCTGTATGACAACTTCCGCGCCGCCAAGAAGGAGCTCCGCGAGCGCCGCAACGGTGCTTGGAAGATGCTCGAGGCTGCCCGCAAGGCGAAGAAGGCTGCGCCGAAGGCCGCTGCCAAGAAGCCCGCTGCGAAGAAGGCGGCGAAGAAGGCTGCTTCGAAGAAGGCCGCTAAGTAAGCGGCCTTCCGGCTGACACCTTCCAGCAGAAGTTGCATTTCTTAGTTAACTTTTTCCTGGAAGGTGTTATAATGATGACGTAACGACAAAACAAGCACAACAACAAAAAAGGAAACAACAAATGGCTAAGACCAACACGACCCAGTCCACCACTTCCCGCGACTCTCTTGCGAAGGCTCTCGACGAGCTGAAGGAGCAGAGGAAGGCTGTCCAGAAGAACTTCAAGGATGCCCTCGAGAAGGCCTATGCAGCCAAGCGCGAGCAGACGAAGGCGCTGAAGGAGCAGCGGGCTGCCCTGTGGGCGAAGTACGGAGTTGACATGAAGGCGCAGAAGGAGCAGAAGGCCGCGGAGCGCACGAAGCTTCGTGAGGCTGCTGCAAAGGCCAAGGCTGAGAAGAAGGCTGCAAAGGCCAAGGCCGCGAAGACCGAGAAGGCTGAGAAGACCGAGACGAAGAAGGCCCCTGTGAAGAAGGCGTAAGTGATTCTCCTCCCCCGCAAGTGGAGCAGCAGGTCTGACTGAATGACTGCTGAGTGACTGCTGCTCCACTTGCTTTTTCTTTTCAAAGTGTCAACAGTGCCAACTGACTAAGGGAAAGGCCTAATGAAAATGGCAAGACGAAAAGTGAAGACTGATGAAGTGAATGGCGATGCGAAGGCAGCCAAGGCGAAGTTCACGCTGCCAAAGAACTGCAAAGTGTACAAGAAGGGTGAGGCAATTCCGCCTATAATCTGGCGTGTCAAGTCTCTGCCTGAGCAGCACCTGCGTGACAAGATTGCACGTGACAAGTGCCTTGACATTGGAAGCTCCTATACGGACTTCAAGAACAAGAAGTTTGTGTTCAGCGTAATCAAGAACATTGACTTCATCGACTTAGACGTGACTTTCGAGGAAGCGGCAGCTATGTATGGCTGGAAGAAGTTCACATTCACGATGAACAACCAGACCGTCATCCCTGAGTGGGAGGACCATGGCGCAGATGAGCAGATTTAAGCATCAGTTCTCCAGATGCTGTTGACACCGGCAGGGCCCCATCTAGGGCCCTGCCTTTTTGGCATAGGAGAAGGCCTAAAGTAAATATGGAATGCTATGAACTTTGAAAACATTGACATAACAGACATTGAATGCTTTGGATTCTCATCTCCAAAGAAAGACTGCTGGCTTACGCAGCTCAGAAAAGCGCAAGAGTTCTCGATGATACAAGACGTGAAGAAGTTTGAAGACAGCTTTGCATCAAACATTGAGTCTTCATACTACCGCCTATGTGGAGTGACGTTCAAAGACCTCGACACAGACCTTGTGTACTACGCTTCATTTGTCAATGGATGGAAGAAATGGGACCTTGAAGTTGAAGATGGAAAAGCAGAAGTCCCACTTGAGGAAAAGAAGACATTCTTCAAGACTGATGAGATGAAGAAGATTGCAGCTCGGGCTGCTAAGTACATTGAAGACGCAGCAGCAATGTATGAGAAGTCAGTCAAAGAGCAGATTGAAGAAGGAAATCTGCTCAAGGTTGATGAGTCTAAGCTTGAAGCTCTCATCAAGCAGGCAACTGACGCATCTCTTCTCAGCGCCTTCAAGTCTCTCGCTGTCTCAGAGAAGACATTTAGTTAACAAATCTCTTTGCATCGTTACAATAGCCATGCATAAGTCTTCATAAGAAGGAGAAAACATCATGGCAAACACAAAGAACCTGACACTTGCTCGCAGCATTGTTGAATGGGCATCAAGCAGATTTGGACCGTACTCTGATGCTCACAAGACAAACATGGTCATTCAGCTTCTCGGTTCTGGTGCAAACCTCAAGAAGCTTGACAAGCTTGGTGCTCGTGAAAAGATGCACGACATCAACTTCATCACCGTGACGGGTGACACCACCGGGCTATTCTGCTCAGAATGAAGTAGAATATATCCGATGGCTAGAAGAAAGCGAAAAAGTGAAGACAGCACAGAGGACGCACTGAAATGGTATGTCCTCTTTGGATACAGCAAAAGTGACATAGACACAGTTGGATTCTACAAGTCACCAGACAAAGTTGTAGAAGACTGCGAAGATGCGACGTGGTTTCCATCACAGAATGTCTTGTCAGTGCAAGGGTATGGCACACCATCTGCATGGCGTGATATGATAAATGACGATGACACTCTCAACTCTGGATATGAGTTCCATCTGGTCAAGATGAATAGACAGCGCAAGCCATGACGAAAGTCATGGCTTGCAGGCATGCATCAAGCAATTGTCACTTTGACAAACAGGTACTTGATGTTCTTCTTTGCTTCAGCTTTCTCTTCACCTTCAGTGTCATCTGCTTCAGGCGCAGGATCACCTTCAACTGCTTTGAAGTCTGATGCAGCAAGGTCATTTGCTGACGCTTTTCCAAGAGCACGCTGTACGATAGGTGCAAGCTTCTCAACTGCATCATCTTCATTGAGTGTGCTGCCTTTGAAGAACAGCATGTAGTCAGCGTCAGCAAGAAACTTCTCAGAGTACTGAGAGCAGATCTCTTCTCTGACTGACCCCTTTATCTTGTCTGTTGGACCGCCATACACTTTGATGTCGAAGTGGCTTATTCTTGCCTCTTTTCCAATTGCATTTGCAATCCATTGGTCAAGCTTTAGTATCATGTCTTTCTCCTTCCTCACTTCTTGAATCTTGAGTCATATTCACCTTGGCCCGTATAGGCAAGGTCATATCGTGTTGGCTTCAGGCCATGTGCACGCTGGACTTTGTTCAGCTCACTCAGCAGCTGCCAGAACTCCTTCTATGCAGCCTTTGCCTGCTTCTTTGCTTCAGCAGCTTTCTTTCTGCGTTCAGCATCTTGCTTCTTGATCTCTGCTCTGTAGGCCTTGATCTTTGTCAAGTCAACGGCTCTTCCAAGCTTTGCCTTAGACCTCTTTGCTACAACAGCCAAGATTCTGTTCAGCTCTTTCAGTGCAGCGACCTTTGACATTGGCTGACCCTTTGTCTTTTCACTTCGAGCACCAAGCATGACGCCAAGCTCATCAAGTGTCAGTTCTTCTGACATCAATGCCTTGAGGACAGCGCCTTCAATCGGGTTGAACTCTTTGTGCTTTATCATCTTCAGAAGCTTGTCCTTCTCTGCTGCAGTGAATGAGCCAACAATTGTGTTGTCTGGTCCAAGGCCATTCTCTTCAGCATACTTGACAGCTTCTAGTGGATGGTCTGCATCTTTTCCAACTTCAGGACCGGCTGGAGGTGGAACGGCAGACTTCTTTACTTCATCGTTGTCTTTTGGATCCATTTTGAACGTTCTTTCTTTAAGCTTATGTCTCTATTTACTTTTCTGGTTAACAAAACTCCAATTCCGTGGTATAATGATGTCATCTGAAACAGAAAGAGAGGACTGAAATGGGACGAAAAAAGAAAGAAGAGTTTGCAGACATCGAGGAACGCCTCGATGATGCAATCGGAACATACTTAGTCAAAGGTCCTGGAACATTGACACTAGAGCAGACTGCAGTGCTGATCTGGCACATTGAGGGGCGGAAGACTAAGGCGCCGATGACAAAGATGGGCATGCTGAAGGTGGAGCAGAATGCACTCATGAAGCTGCGCCTTGGCCTTGCAAAGTATGGAATAACAAAGCTGTCTGATGTCATTGACCCAAATGGAAGGTCAGCCGTTGAAGTCAAAGGATTCAGAAGCTCGATTGATGAAGACTGAAAGGAGGTGTCTCGATGAGTGAATCTAGCACAAAGTCTGGTGGAATTGGATGCTGTACGTGCATTGGAATTGTGTTCCTTGTGCTGAAGCTTGCTGGTGTGCAGCCAATAGCTAACTGGTCATGGGTATGGGTATTGTGCCCGTTCTGGATTCCAATTGCTATTGTCGTGGCTGCAACCATATTCATTATCATCATCTTTGAACGCACCCGGTGACCAACACTTCCTGGGACGATCTGTTCAAGGCTTTGAACATAAGCATATTGAACATCGCTCCCAGTCTAGCGCTAAGATTTGGTCTACGGCGAGAAAATGCTTGGTTAACAAAGCTCACAGCTATGTTATAATAGTTCTGTCTAAAATGAAAGGGCACTATGGACAAAGAAGCACAAAAGCTGCTCGATGACATCGAGAAGATTGAAGAGCGCCTAGAAGAACTGCTTCCAGGCGATGACAGAAAGCATCGTGATGAGGTGCTTGACATCTGCAGTCTGCTGAGAAAGCGTGCTGAGATGTACTTCAGCGAATATGGTGTCCTTGGCTAAGGAGGTAAAAATGAGACGTCCATCTTTCAACGAGAATACTGAAGTCAAAGTCATCAACAAAGACCGCATTGGCTATGGTCAGCGCGGAACAGTTGCAGAGCTGGCAGTCACATTTCCTGGCAGCAATCAGCTTATTCCAGCCTCCAACAAAGAGGCGATCAAGCAGGCATACCTCGATGGCCTTGAGCCACGCATGACATGGTATGCGAAGGTCAAGTTCAAAGATGGTGATGATGGTCTCTGCTGGTTCAAAGCTGCTGAGCTTGAAGCTGTTCAGCACAAGTTTGTTGACATTGACTACATCCGTGAAGAGGACATTGACCTTGGAACGCTGAAGCCGGATGGCACTAAAGCCATCCGCCCCAAGAACACTGGCGCCTTTGAGCCTGGTGACTTGATAAGCATCACGACAAAGATTGATGGAGCTAATGCATCCATTGCGTGGGACCAGACAACAGGAAAGCTTGAAATCTTTTCTAGGACCAATCTCCTTTCTTCACCTGGAGCCCTTCGTGGATTCTATGACTACATCAAAGTCAATGTTGAGCCTAAGATTCCATGGACCACGCTTGACTGTGCCAACGACATCGTGATATTTGGTGAATGGTGTGTCAGCCATACAGTCAAGTACAATGATGACTGGTACAACAAGTGGAGGGTATACGACATCTGGGACAAACGCCAGAATTCATACTGGGGCCAAGACATGGTCAGGTCTTTCTGCAAGAAGTTTGGGCTTGAGTATGTTGAAGAGCTCTACTATGGGCCATTCATCAGCTGGAATCATTGCCGCGCATTCATCGGCAAGTCTACTGCCTATGGCCCTTCGCAAGAAGGGATTGTCATCAAGAACCAGACGAAGCTGAATGCTGAAAAGCCCAATGGTCCAGTCTACATCAAGATTGTGGATGAGAAGTTCAAAGAGCACATGGAGAGCAAAGGGCACAAGGCAAAGCAGCCTGAAGACCCAGAGGTGACAGCCGCAAAGCAGAAGGCGCAAGAGCTGATGGAGACTGTTGTGACTGAAGCTCGTGTCAAGAAGCTCATCTGCAAGTTCATCGACGAGGGAATACTTCCTGCTGAGCTGACGCCTCGTGACATGGGCACATGCATGAAGAACTTGCCGAAGAGGCTGTTTGAAGACCTTCTCAAAGAAGAGCCCACTGTGGTTGAGGGTGCAGGTGAATATGCTGGAAAAATCTGCGCGGCGCTGGCATCTAAGTTCGCTAAAGCCATCATCATTGGAAAATAATGGTTAACAAATCTCCATTGTCTGTTATAATAGTCTTGCCAATAAACTAAGGAAGGAGAACAACAATGGAAAAAGTCTACTGGGAAGTCCGCGCCACTACAGTCAACGGCGAGCGCCGCAACACTTACTCGCCGCTTCTTGACACAACTAAAGACGCTGAGCTCTGGCGGATGAAGTACATCATTGAGAATCCGGATGACTACATCATCTTCAACTTGCTCAAAGAGAATGGCCGGTCATACACGACTGACATCGGCTGCATCGTCTCTGAAGTATGGGCCGGCCATGAGATCAGCCTCTGAGAGGTCTGTCATGAGGAAACACTTTGCATCATTAGCCAAGTCTCGTGCCTTGCACGATCTTGAGACAATTGCTGTAGGTGTTGGAGCTACTGAGCATGTCGGAAGTGACAGCTATCCGTTCTACGTAGCTTCAGCACAGCTTTCTCCTAAAGGAAAGCACATTGTGGGGATGTACAGAGCAGGCTCTCACTTTGAGCATGACTGGACTGAAGGCACTATGACGGTTGACAAGTTTGACCCAAGCCGCGCTCCTGACTTCTACATCACACTTTTCAGAAACAGGTGGTGGGACTGTGACAAGGATGGTGTCCGCTGTAAGCCGTATCGTCAGGCGAGCTACTGCTTTGGAAGTGCCGTCTCATACAGAGATCCGTCATTCTAAAGTTCTAGTTAACTTTTCTCCTTTAGTCGTTATAATTATGTTGTCAACAGCAACTAAAGGAGAAAACATCATGACACGCATAACTACTGCATCTGCTCTTCGCGCCCTCGCAGAGAAAATTCTTTCGGTTGTCAGCGACGCGCCCGATGATGAGCCGTACTATGTCGACTTTGACACTGAACTTACGAAAATCGAGAATTCCTGAAAGGAGAAAACATCATGGCCCGACATTACAACCCTAGAGCACGTGAATCTTCGTATACGCACCGCACTGGTGTGACGATCTATCGCCCTTATCAGCGGCTGTACGCGTACACGAAGCCTTCGATGAAATTCCAGTACATGAAGGTCATTCAGTTCGTGGCAGACCATCCGAACTGCAAGAGGAAAGACATAATCGCTGGTGTATGGGGACGCAATGTCTGCCATGGAAATGATGGCTACATGTGCCACGTCTTCTCGAACCTCCTCTATGATGACTACATTGACTACGACGAGAACTACTGCTACACGGTGACTGACTCTGGGCGTGAGCTTCTTGAAGAGGCATACCTGAATGACATGGAAAAGCTGTGCAAAGCAGGGAGGTAAGACATGGACAGATGGCAAGTAGTAAAAAGCGGCATTTCTGTTCAGATATGCAGCACAATTGAGGAAGCTGAGGAAGTCTATGCAGAACATGAAGCAGATGAAATCAGGCGCATCGAGTGCGATGAAGAGGCCCCCTCCACGTAACAGGCGTGGGGAAATAAAGCTGGTCTTTGAGTCTCTCAGAAAGCATCTAGAGATCGACAAGACAAGTTAACAAAGCTCAAGACTTCGTTACAATGTACCTGTCAGCCAAATAAAGGAGAATGCAACTATGCCAAAGAAGATCTGGATTGCCACGTGCGTAGACTATGGTGAAACATGTGACGGAAAAGCTCGAGTGCTTGACGTCTGCACCTCTAGAGAAGAGGCAGCAGCTGTTGTGCGCAATGACATTGAGAAGTGGGCCGATGACCGTGCTGGAATGCCAGTCGTAGTTGACTTTGACAAGATGAGCGCGAAGTACGACTGGAAAACACTCGACAGCACTGATGGCTGCGAGTGGAACATCAGCGAGCACACTTTTGATTCAGCAGACTAAAGGAGGAATGCAATGGAAAAGCTGTACTACGTGAAGTTTGAGCTGCATGGAAAAGAGCACGTCTCCTATGTCAACGCTGCGTCTGAAGTCGAGGCGATAATGGAGGCAAGGACACTTGCAAAAGACTGGTGCAATGTTGCTCACATCATCTGCGTCAGCGTAGCATGAAGCAGAAACTGCATTTGCCAACTAGCAGAAAAGGAGGACTGAAATGAAGAACACGAAGCTGACGAGCACTGAGATCCGCGATGAGGCAGCGGCGATCCGCAAGGAGATAAGCATCCTGAAGGCTGAGCTCCGCAAGTTCAAAGCCAAGGCCAAGAAGACCGCTCTTCGTGCTTACAAGCTCTATGATGAGCTTGACAAGACGTACAAGCCCAGCATCCGCAAGTATGACACCAAGCAGAAGTGGCTGAGCAAGATTGTCACTGACCTTGAGTACTGGCAGAACGCCGACCACGACATTGACCTCGTCATCCAGACGTGGTGACGTGCACTTAGCGAGCGGTGTTCTTGTTCTGGCCTTGCATTTTCTAGTTAACTTTTCTCATTGCTTCGTTATAATATGTTTGTCAACAAAATAAAGGAGAAAAACGATGGAAAAGTTCAAGTTCAAAGTCGGCGACATCATCCGCGAAAAAGCGTCTGGGCAGCACTTCAAGATTCGGGCTGTCTACACCGAAGACGCGGGATATGATGCGATATTCTGTGACAAAGACGGAAATCCTGGTCGCAGCATCTGCTCAATCGACATCTGGATTGATGATGCTGATCCCGACTACGCCGTTGAAAGCGATTTCGAAAAAGTCATGTAATTGAAAGGAGAAAAACAATGAGCAAGTTCGTCACGATCAACTACTACCCGTGCTTCTCACAGCGCAACACTACTGCGTGCTACGGCGATGGTGACATCGACAAGCCCTTTAAGACTACGCTGAACATCGACTCAATCATGTCGATTGGCGACAATCCGCGGACACTGAACACCTACAAGAGCTATGAGGACAGCGACCGTGGTGAATACGCACCTAAGAACGTTCACCTGCTTAACACCAACGCGGGTGTCGGTCTTGGCCTCAACGGTGTTGACTTTAAGTGCTACTTCATCACCGAGGAGTCGTACAGCAGGCTCATCGCCGCACTGGATCCTGTCCAGTGCATATAACACTTAGCGACTAACACTGGACTACAATGCCGCTGTGCCTTTCACGTTGGCACAGCGGCCATGCTACTGTCAAGGCAAGCAAAAATACTAGTTAACATTTCTTGGGATTTCGTTATAATGTATCTGTCAACAGCACAACTAAAGGAGAAAACAGATGAAGAAGTTCGAAATCCGCTGGTCTGTCACGCTTAATCTCAATAAGCACGATCCATGGGCTTTCCTCAACGGTGGCACGTCTGAATACAGCGCTATCGTTGAAGCGCCTGACGCTGATACCGCGCTCGACAACTTCAAGAGCCGTCTTGATGACTCCGGCAATACAGTTGGTACCAGCTGGGCGATGGACACCCGGTATGTCCACACGCTTCTCGGTGTGAAAGAAGTCGCATAAGCTTAACTGAAATACAAGGAGAAAATACATGAAACGGTTCACCCTTCGCAAAGTCAAGCAGCACTCCTACAGCAGGCAGGGCTGGATCCTCAAGGACCTCGGATACGTGTTCGCCATATATGACCGTGAGTGGCGTAAGAACTTCGAAGCTGTTGGCGGCACGTGGCGCTTCGGCTACGATGACAAAGAGTACAAGTACATCGACAATGCCCGCTCGAAAGAGGTCGCTCAGTACTGGGCTGACTGGCTCAACGCTAACTGCGCCGAGGAGTTTGGCCGCAAGATCGCGATTCCGTCGTCTGTCTTTGCTGAAGGACTGAAGCTCTACAAGTAAAGGAGAAGACAGATGAACACTGCATATGAAATCACGTACCGCATCAAGTACAAAAACGGCATGTGCTCTAAGCCGATAACGTCTCAGGCTAAGTACTATGGCACTTCACCGGCTGAAGCGTGGAATGATTTTCTGTCAACTCGCGGCTTTTATACAAAAGCTGAAGCGGCTAAGCGGTTTGTGCTCGAAGACTTCAGAATTGTGTCGTAATCAAAGAGGAAGACACTTGCAGCAAATGAATTTTGTGGTTAACAATGTGCAAGACTTTGTTATAATAAATCTGTAAACAAACAAAGGAGAAAAAAATGACAACACTCAAAGCACTCACTCCCGATGACAACAACCGCTTCTACAACGTCCGTGTAAAGCCTTATTTCTATTGCAACAAAATCATTGCGCCTAACGTGCAGGCTGCGATCGAACGGGCAATCGATGGACTCGAGGACAAAGACGAGCTTCGCAAAAACATTGTTGAAGTGCGGTGCGAAGACATCTACACAGCGACGATCGACCTGAACTGTGATGAACGTGACAATGCGCCTGATGACCTCGAAACCGAAAACGGCCTCTTCGACATCACCATTCGTGGCACCGATCCGAAGCGCGTGAACGAGCTCAAGCTTGCGCTTATGCATCTGATTGGATTTCCTGGTGGCGACGAAGATGATGATCGCCTCTTCGGCAGCACCAAGCCGCTCGAGCGCGCTGTCGAAGGTGTAATGGTTGATGGATATTGATTGAATTATTGGTTAACACTTCTCCGAAGTTTGTTATAATGTCACTGTCAACAACAAAAGGAGAAAACAATGAAGCTGAAGAAAGCACACCTCGTCTACTTCGTCCAGAAAGACACACCTCGGCGCATGGACTACCGCTTCGGATACCAGCGCACTCCCGAGTCTGCGCTCAAGTATCACCTCGCCCAGTGGGTGAGTCTGGACTTCTACTCCAAGAAGCTTGTCAAGAAGATATATCCGAAAGTGTATGACACCCGTGAAGAGGTCGAGGCAATTGCTTCGAAGTTCAATGAAGAACTCATGAAGAACTGCCCGTGGGAGCACTACGAAATCGTCAAGTAAAAAGGAGAAAAACAATGGATATCGCTAAACTTCGCAGCCAGACGGAATCAGCCCGCACTTCCATAGAAGCAAATGAAGATGCTGAGTTCTGCTCTAGCCCACTTCGAGAGTACTTTGACCGGATGATACAGAGCGCCTCGAAGAGAGGTGAGAACGAGGTGTCGCCGAACTTCTATTACGCCAAAGAGCAAGTGCTCGGTGAGAGGTATGGCGGCCCTTCGATAGAAGCAGCAATTCGGCATTATTCGCGTGAAGGATTTTCTGCACGTCAAAAGAGCTGGTGCTCACCCAATGGATATGGCAACACAAGCTTAATCATCTCTTGGAAGTAATTGCTGAGATGCAGAAGTTCTGACATAACATCTAGTGAAAGGAGAAAAACAATGCCTCAGATACAAGTCGATGCCCTCGCTACTCTCGTCCATCAGCTCCCTGAGCTTGTTGAGCAGCTCAAGATTGCCAACAAGCTCAAAGCGTGGGAGCTTAAAGTTGCATATCGTGAGCTGACTCCGCCTTGGAACCATGCGGAAGAGATTGACGCAATCATGAAAGGAGAATGACAATGAAGATAAGCAAAGCACTAGAAGAGCTCAAGGCACTAGAAAAGCTCTATGGTCCAGAAGCTGAGCTGTGCATTCTTGTGAATGACTTTGGCAAAAGCACGACTATTGAGGCTGAAGAGATCTCTGGCACAGGAAAGCAAGCAGTCATCAAGCCAAAGTACCAGATTACTTGGAGAGACAAGCAGATTTTGGACAGGATGACATCTGAGCGAATAGCGAAAATGTTCAAAGATAATACATTGAAAGAAGAGAAGCAGTAAAACAAAAGGATATGAAAAGCTAGTGACAAAAGTTTAGCTTGTTTGATATAAGCAAAGGAGAATGACAATGGACATGTCAATGGAACTCTACTTTGAGATAAATGGAGTCAAGTATCAAGTTGACCCTAGCAGCTGCAGCTTAGACTTTACTGCAAGCAAGCCTAGCATGCGCATTGACAATGGTGAGACTAAAGCTAGTCTTGAGATAACTGCATGTGGTAAGTCTGTCATTGTAGACTTGATTTAAAGGACAAAGCAATGGACTTCTTCACATCAGACTGGCACCTCAATGACGAGCTTATCCTCAAGGTCTGCAAGAGGCCTTTCAAGTCAGCTAAGCGCATGTCTGAGGTCTACATCAAGCAGGCAAACCAGCGCGCTAAGCTGAAGTCTGACAACATCATCCATGTTGGTGACTTCATCCAGCGAGGCCTTGACCGTGGCACTGGCGTTCGTGAAGACCAGATATCTGCAAAAGACGCGCTCAGCCAGATTGCAGCCAACGTGATTCTCCTTGAGGGCAACCATGACGAAAACAACCGCTGCAGCACTGCTGGCAAGGTCTTGCTCCGAAAAGTTGGCAAGATTGACTGCATTGTCCAGCACTATCCGTCTGGATCTAAAGGCTACATCGACTTCGTGCCGCTGGCGCCATATGTCGTCGTCAACATCTGTGGCCATGTCCATGACAAGTGGGCATTCAGCTATGACGCCAAGTTCAATGTCCTCAACGTCAATGTCGGCATCGACATCTACCCTTACATGATAAAGGAGTGCGACCTTGCCACGAAGATTGAGGCTGAGCTGAAGCGCCTTGGCAAGAAGGCATACAAGTTTCTGTAATTTGTTGCACCAGCCCGTCAGGTCTTCTCCTTCCTGACGGGCCTTTTTATGCACTCAGCTTAGGTTGCTCCCGGAGCATGGTGGACGATTTCATATAACCGCCCCGGTATATACTTCCTGGGACCAACTGGTCCTGGGACTATCCGTTGCATGAGCCTAATATGTCTATATATTCTGTGCCATCTGAATTCAAATCCATCCATTTGCAAATCTAGTTAACAAAATCCTAAAGATTGGTACAATAGCATTGTCAATATAAAGGAGACAGAAGCAATGGCAAGTGAACAGCCAGACAATGGTGAGCTTTCCCCATTTATGCAAGACTACTACAAGCGTCGCGGAATCCAATGGCCGCCTGTCGCATGTCTTGACGTCCTTGGACATGCCCTTAAAGCAGGCGACCGAGTGTATGTCGCTAGAAAGAGAGAGCGTGCTGGAACCACGCTTGACGTCGGGCAAGTCGTCAGCATTGATGTCAAGAATCAGCAGGTCCTCATTGACTGGAGCAATTCACCGATTGAGACACGTGACATCCACTATGACCGTCGTGCCAATGGCGGAAAAGGCGGTGTTGTTGACTGGGCGCGACGGAAGACATGGGTCTGGAATGGCCTGTGTGGACTGGTTGCCAATTGAAATATGAGTTAACTTTTCTCCACGTTTCGTTATAATGTATTTGTCATCAAAATAAAGGAGAAGACAAGATGAAGAATGTCAAGATTCGCCTGCTGACTGACCGCGGCACCCACATCTGGCTGATAGTCGACTACTTTCCTAAGTGGCGTGGCGGTGGAGTTGACAACTTCTACCTCACTGACAATGCACATTGGGCGACGGCTGTCCCTCTCAAAGAGGCGCGGAAGTGGATGCGCGAAGCAAAGTGTCTTGCTGGCTATGATGGTGATGTCATCGAAAAAGGTGAGTACATTCTCAATGGAAAGCCGACCACGCTGAAGGCTGCTGGCCTTCGCTGAAGTGAATGCCTTCAACAAAGGAGAAAACAACATGAAGAAGTCTAGCTACACTTCGATCCATTGTGCTGCGCCTGCATTTCTTGGCGCACCATATCCGCCTTTTGATGCAAAGAAGATAAATGAGTCGAAGTTTCAGTTTGAAACTCGCTCAAAGTACTGCGAGGCCACGATTGAAGACGGTGTTGGATACATCAAGTGGCTTAGCCAGGAAGATGCGCACCCGTCTACTGACTGGGAAGATGAAGTCAAGCGTGCATTTGCCGCAAATGGCTTGCCATCTGGCTCAGCAATAAATGTCAGCTTCGGCTCTCGTGACGTTGGATACATACATGACTACGAGATGCACATCTAAGTGCATCTCTTGCATATGCAGATGGACTAAGTTTTTGGTTAACATTTCTCGTAGAGTCGTTATAATGATTATGTCAACAACAAAAGGAGAAAACAATGAAGCGCTATATTAAGCAAAGCAACCGTTCATACCGTTACCGTGTATGGAATCAGGCATTCGGCACTTATCTCGAAATAAGTGTCGACGAAGTGCGTGCCCATGTCAAGGGGGCCTGCCGTCCGGATGCAGACCCGATCTTCAACACTATCGCTCATGAAGCAGCAATGAATGGTGTAAACCATTGCTACACTGGTGGGCAGGGTGTCTGCTTTCTGCAGCCGACCAACCATCCACGCGGATACTGGTCGATGCTGACTTACATTGCGAACTCTCCTCGTGCGTGGCGGCAAGACATCATCAAAGCATGGAAGACTACTCCGAACACGACGATTGCCCGCCTCTGTGTGGCCGAGCTGATCTACTCGATCACTGCGAAGCATCCGAAGACGGGACACCGCTGCACGTACTATGTCCTCTCTGACCTCGGCAAAGCCTATCTTAATTCTGCGAAGAAGTGGGTCGTCAGCCGCCAGTAGTACATCATACATCATGTCCCTAAATGGCAGAAGCTGATCGCTACTGCTGACGCTGAAGTCTGCTTTTTCTAAGCAGACTTTTTGCATATCCGCATCTGGGCCTGTCAAAGGCCAACACTTTCTGGGAGCTATGGTTGCAGGCTTTGAATAAAGGTCTATTGACCAAGGGTCCCGTGAATTGTCTAAGATTTTCTTGCAAAAATGTATCCAAAGCTCAATCTACAGATGTAAATATATATCTGTATGTAGCAGACATCATATATCAAGTCATTGCAAAGAGAATTAAGCATACGCCCATGCTTTAATAGCAAGGCCTATGGTTTTCTCAATGCAAAACATGACCTATGATGGAAGCTGCAGACTAGAGTGACAACTGAATGAGAATGAACAGCAGCTTCCATCAAAAGATGGAAGCTTTTCTTTTTCATAAAGAATCTAGTTAACATTCTTCAGACATTTGTTATAATAGTTATCGTCAAGTGGATGCTAAATGAATGCAAGCGGCTAACGCCTTTCTTGGAGTTCATGACGCTGAAGCGAGACAAAGCAGAAAAAACAAAGATTTTGGTTAACAAAAACCATTTCAATGTTATAATATGCTTGTGCTTGATTAAATGGAAAAGTGAGCAGTCAATCTGCAAAAGCAGAAAGCAAACACTTGCTATTCGGTAAATCTCGAAAGAGTGCGAAGAAGACTGCGCGCAATGCCATAGAAGATGACACTCTGTTTAAGCAAGCACATTGCTCTTTGAAATCTGGAATAGAAGACTTGAAGCATCAATGCTTGCTTGCAGCAGATGAAGCTGAACTAGCAAGCTGAAGAGCTGACATGCTTCAGCTAGAAGCAATGCTTTAAGATATTGTCCATCGGCTTGGCGATGTAAAACAGGTGATTTGGCCAAGCGCGGGGCAAGTGAGTGCCAGTGAGCTTGATGGCTCATATCTTCACTTGCCGTTCACAAAGGAGTTGGCCGGATGGCCGACGCGCAGCTTAGGCGGCAGTCTGCAAAACTGCATACGTGGGTGCAACTCCCGCTCCGGCCTCCATTTTTAGCAGGGAAAAACTGGCAGTCCTCTCAGAGATGCCTTGGCCTCCCAAGTTATTCAGTGCAGTTTTTTCTCCTTGTCTGCCTGATTTTAGAGGGAGTGTTGACAAAACGATTTATGGGCCGTTGGTGAAGTCTGGTATCACACCTCGTTTGCACCGAGGAGTCACGAGTTCGAATCTCGCCGTGTCCACCACTAAGACGCATACAGCAATTCAAAGCAATTCACTGTTAATGAATAAAAGCTAAACGCGTCTTGTCAATGCCGCTGTCGTCTATCGGCTAGGATTCCGGTTTTTCATTCCGGGGAGTTGGGTTCGATTCCCAAGGGCGGTGCCAATCCACTTTGCAGGAAACGTGCAAAGCACAACCAAACTTCATGCATGAATGGTGAGCGATGCTCGGAAGAGATATATGCATGTCGAATCCAAAAGCCTATGATGCTGTGACTGCGGTTGAAAAAAGCATCTTATACCGCTGGTAAATCTTCTTGATTCGGATGTGGCGGAACGAGTAAACGCACCAGACTGTTAATCTGGCGCCGAAAGGTTTGTGGGAGCGGAGCCCACCATCCGAGCCATTTGAATGGGATCATAGTCCAACGGATAGAATACATGGCTACGAACCATGAGATGGGGGTTCGATTCCCTCTGGTCCTACCAGAAATTCGGATGTAGCACAGCGGTAGTGCAGGTGGCTGTTAACCACCTGGTCACTGGTTCGAATCCAGTCATCCGAGCCATTTACAATGCCTGTTTGGCAGAACGGTTATGCAGCAGACTCTTAATCTGTGAGACGTGGGTTCAACTCCCGCAACAGGTACCATTTGACAATCAATCTAAAAAAGGAAAACAGCAATGAACAGATACAAACGAAAACGTTCGGACAAATATCGAAAACAAATATCCGGACGTAGTATCAATTGGCAGTATAGTTGACTTTTAATCATCAAGGTGCGGGTTCGAGTCCCGCCGTCCGGACCAATTTGACGGGATCTTAGCTCATCCGGTAGAGCATCTCACTTTTAATGAGGGGGTGACGGGTTCGAGTCCCGTAGGTCCTACCAACTTCAATCGTCAGGTGGCTAAGTAGCGAGCGCAGCAGACTGTAAATCTGCCACATTAGAAACAACGTAGGTGCGAGTCCTACCCTGACGACCATCTTTAGGGACATCATATAGCGGCTATTATCTCGGTCTCCAAAACCGAAGACGGGTGTTCGATTCACTCTGTCCCTGCCAAATATGCCTCGATCGTCTAGTGGTTAGGATGGCAGCTTCTCACGCTGCAGACCTGAGTTCGAGCCTCAGCCGAGGTGCCAAACTGAAAGCAGAAGTTGTTCGCCTGCTGCGGAATAGGTCCCAACAAACAATTGAATGAGGGTTAAATTGTCCTATACGTCGCTGTGAAACTCAGTAGAACATGCATTTGAATGTCCCGTAGAATAATAGCAGTTCTACTCCCTTTGAAGGAGGAGCGTGCTGGTGCAACTCCAGCCGGGACAGCCATGACGATTAGCGCAGCTGGTTAGCGCGCCTCGTTGACATCGAGAAGGTCGACAGTTCGAATCTGTCATCGTCAACCATCTTAGCCGATGATCGGGCTCCCAGCGTTAGGTTAATTCTTGTGATTTTTCATCACCTAATAGATCTGGACTAGAAGCACTAACAATACCTCGTGTAGCGCTAGTGCACCAAGCACAAAATGGTCGGCTTTCTTTTATGGGTCTGTAGCCCAACGGCAGAGGCAGCAGTTTGAGGGACTGTACAGTGTGAGTTCGAATCTCACCAGACCTACCAGCATGACCACAACGTGGCATTAACTTGCCATTCCATTAGTTTGCGTCTATGCTCACCTAAAGGCATAAGCAAATAGGAGAGTAGCTCAGCCCGGTGAGAGCAGCATCCTTATAAGTTGTTGGTCGGGGGTTCAAATCCCCCCTCTCCTACCATTTCTTGATCCATAGCACAATGGCAGTGCATCCGGCTCTGACCCGGTACATCGTGGTCCGAATCCACGTGGATCAGCCATTTGACATCAGCAGCTGAGATTCGGGTGGTAGTTACGGGTTCTCCTTAGCAGGGAGGGAATCTTTGTACTGACTAGCTATCAGTCCCCCGTCGGACGAGCCTATATGCTGGGAATTCCTGATGTCAAATCCTGTTGCTGTAGCCCAACTGGCAGAGGCAGTAGCTTCAGAAGCTATATAGTATGCGTTCGAATCGCATCAGCAGCACCACTTGGGAAGCTCAATGAATTACGTCTTAATGGGTCTGTCGTATAGTTGGTTGTTGTACACGGGAC
>Ga0326511_10001169_pt1 | contig 22123 bp, 20 predicted proteins | sample 0_2496_0518_D_FD_203701 | JGI IMG/M metagenome (GOLD analysis project Ga0326511, IMG submission 203701) | Bovine rumen microbial communities from UC Davis, California, United States - 0_2496_0518 | ecosystem: Host-associated > Mammals > Digestive system > Stomach > Rumen | place: USA... | reverse complement strand
ATTTGGCTGATAATGAAACATCATTGAATCATATAATATTCAATGTTTTCACTCATGATGATTATTTAATTTATAAAAATTTATTGTTCGGTGATTAAGATGGATCGTTTTGTATTGAGATTAGATAAAGCTAAAAAAGCTATTGATGAAGCAGATTTTATTGTAATTGGTGCGGGAGCAGGTTTATCTGCAGCTGCGGGTATAGAATATTCTGGTGAACGTTTCACTAATAATTTTAAAGATTTTATTGCTAAATATTCCATGACTGATATGTATTCGTCAGGGTTTTACCCATTCAAAACATCTGAAGAAAAATGGGCATATTGGGCTCGCCACATTGATGTTAACAGGTTTCAGGTTGGAGAAACCGAATTATATAAAAAATTATTAAAATTGGTGGAAAATAAGGATTATTTTGTAATCACTACAAATGTTGAACATCAATTTTGGATAAATGGCTTTGAGGATGAAAGAATTTTTGCAACACAGGGAGATTATGGATTGTTGCAGTGTGGGGATGCTTGTCATGATAAATTATATTATGATGAGGAAATAATTAAGGAAATGGTTGAAAAAACTGAAGACTGTAGAATTCCAACTGATTTAATTCCTAAATGTCCTGTCTGTGGGGAAGAAATGGAAACTAACCTTAGAAAGGATAATTTATTTGTTCAAGATAAAAATTGGTATGATGCAAATAAAAGATATTCTAATTTTTTAAGTAAAATACAAGATAATAAAGTTGTATTTTTGGAATTGGGCGTAGGTTTCAATACACCATCTATTATTAAGTATCCTTTTGAACAATGGACTTATGATAATGAAAATGCAACATTAATTAGAATAAATAGGGATTATCCTGATGCAATAAAGGAAAATGTATCTAAAACAGTTAGTTTTGATGAAGATATGGATGAAATATTTGAATATTGGCTTTCAAGGATTTTTTAATTCATCAATTTCTTTTTTTAAGAAATCATAAATGGATTTTGCACCAACCAACACACCAGGATTTTCCCAGTTTGAAGGATATAAAATAAATGGTCTTGTTTGACTTCCACCAAGTCCTCCGTGGCTACCAATCAATTCTTCAAATGCACATATTTCTTCAGTTTTGGGGTCATAAAAACTATTAACTAAAATGTCTGGCATATTTTTGAATTTATTATGTCTTTTCAAATGCATTGCAGCATTTTCTCCAAAGTTTTCTAAAGGATTTTTTCCTTCTATCCTATCTGTATTCAAATAGTATATTCCTTCTGCACCAATTACCATTGGGCCATTGGTAAATGAATCAACTAATATGAATCCAATGCCCTCATGTTTTACAAGGCCAGGAATCAAATTTGGAAATAGCATTACTATCTCTTCATAATTTAATCGTTTCCTCCATTGTGTAAGATAGATTAATCCTAAATTTCCAGAACCTAAAACAATCAATTCGGAGTTTTTTGCCTTTTTCGTTGTTTGTTCTTTACTTTCATGGGTTTTAATATACTCTAGATTATTGTTATATTTGGATTTCAGTTCTTCAATGTTTATAAAATCAGGTGTTCTTTCTTTTATGCTATCTATTGTCTCTGAAAAGAAATCTTTTTCTTTAATATCATCAACTTTATCCATTATTGTTCCTATTTGTTTATTTTCTGGAATGAATGCGTCTTTAAAATGGTCTGAAATAAATGGATTTTTATCATAGATTTTCATATCTTCTGGGAGTAATCTTCTCACATAATTTGCTAAAGTTATCCCATATCTTTGTTTGAATGTTGCACCATTTCCCTGCCCATGATCAGATAATACTACGAATTCATAATTTCTTTCACAATTTTTTTCAGCCTTTTCAAGTCTTTTGAATTCTAAATCGATTTGTTTTAGAACATTCCAAACATCATCATCTCTTATTCCTGAATGGTGTGCAACTTCATCATAACCCACATAACTTGCATAAGCACTGTTTATATCTCCTTTCAGCATGTCAGCAATTAATGTTTCTGTTGCAACTTCACGTAAAAGCACATTAGCTCCTGCTCTAATTGCAGCATAAATTATGTTTCTCCTTAATCTTGGTTGTATATCTTTTACTTTGTGTACTATTTGGGATTTTATCTCAACAAATATTTCCCATATAAATAAAATTATGATTCTTTGGTAAGAGTATGACTCAAGAAATACTACATCTAATGATTTGCTATGCACGTTGCTCCATAATTTAAAGCTTGATGATGTTAATATGGGATTATCACTGTCTCCAGTAAACATATTTGTTATGCTTGTTCCTTTATCACATAATAATCCATTTCCATCAGATATTCTCTTTTCTATTATGGGTGCATGAGCTAATTTTCCAGATATCATAATCTGATTATTGTTCTTTTTTTCAACCCATCTGTATGCAACAATATTTTCATTGTTTCCATGCAATATTCCCGCTTGACTCGCTCCGGTTTGTGATGATAAATCAGTTTCCCATTCCTTTAATGTGTGAGTATTATTTATCCATTTTTTCAGTGTCGGCATCATGTCCTTGTCAATTGCCTCTTTTAATATATCTATTGAAAGACCATCTATTTCAAGCATTATCAAACCAGAAAATTTCTGTTCATGTGATTTTTCTTTGGACACATAGTCAGATACTCTGGTTGTGTATGAGTCATAATAATCAATATTTGACAGGTTGGAAATGAGTGTGGTTGCAACAGCCATTGCTAAAGGAATTAAAAATGCATCTGTGGCTTGAAGTGAAACTTCTGGAATTAAACAACAAACTCCATAAAAAATCAGCGAATTTATTATTAGTGCACCTATTCCAAAGGTCAAAACAATAAACTTCATTAATAATCTTCTTAATATTGGCCATAATAGTGCATTGGCTATACTAACACCAATGGTTATGATGATTGCATTATTCCAGTTTCCTAGTTTAAATGAAGTAAAAATTATGGAAAATGCGATAATTGTTATTGTATTTGCAATTATCATTAAAATTAATATTATTGTGGATTTAATTAAATTATTTATATTCATTTAACCCTCAATTTCAATATTTTTTCTTTTTGTTGTTTTAAGATAAAATTGTGTAATTTCTGGTTTACAATTAACTCTAATCCAAAAAGAATTTGTTCCAAGTCCTTTGCTTGTATATTGAATCATATTTTTAACTTTATATGCTCCTACAGGATATTTGATGGAATATGAGCACCTGAATGGTGTTGTCTTAACACCAGGGATTACAAGTTGGCCCCCATGTGAATGGCCGGACATCTGCAAATCAAACCTATTGGTTTTTGATGAGATTTTAGCAAAATCGGGTTCATGAACAAGCAATATACTTGCACCATCATGGGGAAGTTTTTCAAGAACCTTGTCTAAATCGTCTGCTCCAACAGTAAGACTGTCAACACCAGAAATGTTTAGTTTTTCACCGTCTTTTTCAAGAGTATATACGTCATTGCTTAAATCAATAATGTCTGATTTTTTAAGTATTTCTCTAATTTCTTCTGCACCTGCCCAATGATCATGATTTCCTAAAACAGCAAATTTTCCGTCTTTCGCTTTTAATTTTTTAAAAGAATCTAATAAATCATTTTCATATCCTTCTAAAATATATGAAACATAATCTCCGGTTAAGGTAATCATGTCGGGGTTTAAACTATTGACATAATCTGCCACACCATTCAAATATTCAGGACTAATCCATTGACCTAAATGAATATCTGTCAAGTTAATTATCCTGTAATTATGGAACGTGTATGGTAAATCTTTGATTTTAACATCTATGTTAACTAAATCAAATAGTTCTGGCTTAAATTTCGTGGACCCTCTTGTTTGGGTCATGAATGTTTGAAATCCTTGTCTTATCCTCATTGCAGGAGGTTTTTCATTTACCAATATTTTCACCTTATTTTTTAAATAAGTTCGTGAAACTATTTATATTTTAAAAATTATATTATAAATGTGATTATTATGCTTCAAATTGCAGTTACAGGAAAACCAAATGTAGGAAAATCATCTTTTTTTAATTCAGCAACTTCATCTGCTGTTGAAATGGCCAATTATCCTTTTACAACAATTGATGCTAATAAAGCAGTTGCACATGTTATTAAAGACTGCCCATGTAAAGAATTGGGTGTTACATGCAATCCTAGAAATTCAATGTGTATTGATGGAAAAAGATTACTTCCTATTGAATTGATTGATGTTGCAGGATTAGTTCCTGGAGCACATGAGGGAAAAGGATTAGGTAATAAATTTTTAGACGATTTAATGCAGGCAAAAGTATTTATTCATGTTATAGATGCATCAGGATCAACTGATATTGAAGGTCAACCAGTAGAAATGGGAAGCCATGACCCATTGGAAGACATTGAATTTTTGGAAGAGGAAATTGTAATGTGGATGTATGGAATATTGTCTAGAAATTGGGTTAGGTTAGTGCGTAAAGTTGGTGCTGAACATTTAGATATTGCAAAAGTATTGTTTGATCAATTGTCAGGTACAGGAATAGCTATTGAAGATATTATTGAAGCTAAAAGAAATATTAATCCTGATTTCAATAAATGGGAAGAAGAGGATTTAATAGAATTAACAAGAAACATCTTAAAAATTGCTAAGCCTATGATGATTGTAGCTAATAAGGCGGATTTGCCTACTTCTGAAGAAAATATTAAAAGAATCAAAGAAAAATATCCTAATGTAATTCCAGCATCTGCCGAATCAGAAATTGCATTAGTCAGAGCTAACGAAGCTGGGTTAATCAGTTATCTTCCGGGTGATGACCACTTTGAAATATTAAAACCTGAAGAATTATCTGATAATCAATTAAAAGCTTTAGAATATATTCAAACTAATATTTTGGATAAATATGGTAGCACTGGTATTCAGGATGCTCTAAATTATGGTATTTTTACCTTGCTTGAAAATATTGTTGTTTATCCTGTTCAGGATGAACATAAATACACTGACCAAAAAGGCAATGTATTGCCTGATGGAATTTTACTTAAACAAGGTTCAAATCCACGTCAATTGGCTTATTTGGTTCATTCTGATATAGGAGATAAATTTATGCATGCTGTTGATGCAAGATCAAATATGCGTGTATCCAGTGATTATGAACTCAAAGATGGGGATATTATAAGTATTATTACGCGCCAATAATACTTCATTTCTTTTTTTATTATGTCCAATAAAGATTTATTAACTAAAGAATTAACTCCTGAAGAATTTACACAATACTATTTTTTGAAAGAGGAGTTGAAAGACTTTTGCCGTAGGGAAGGATTAAAACGAAGTGGAAATAAGCAGGATTTAGAAAAAAGAATCATTCATTATTTATCTACAGGTAAACAATTGGAAGAATCAATTATCAAAGAAAAAATCACTAAAAATCTATCTGATATTAACTTGGATTCTAAATTGGGCGAAAATTTTAAATGCAGTGAAGACAAAAGAGTGTTTTTTGAAAAATATATTGGAAAAGGTTTTAAATTTAAAGTTAAATTCCAAAAATGGCTAAGGGCAAATCCTGAAAAAACATATCGTGATGCAATCAGTGCTTACGATAGGATAATTAATTCAAAAGAAAAAACAAAGATTGATAAGCAATTTCAATATAATCAATATATAAGAGATTTTTTTTCAGATAATAATGATAAATCGTTGAGTGAAGCAATTAAATGTTGGAATTATAAAAAATCCATTAAAGGCCATAATAAATATGAAAGAACTGATTTGGAGGCATTGTTGTGAAAAAGGTTAAAATTACAGTTATGAGAAAAGTCAGGCATGATGATTTGATTGATAAATATGAAAATCCTCTGGAGCATGAATGTGATGTTGAAGAGGGGGATGTTTTCATAGCTAATGGCTGGCAAAGGCCAGATAGCTTCTGTGATAGTGCTTGGGAAAGTCTTTCTCCTTTTGTGATGGCTTTGGCAAATGGTGCCAGTGATTTTTATGATGGGTGGATGAAAAATAAAAAATCTGCAATGATCTCCTGTAATGATGGATTCAGACCTGTCAGTTTCCTTTTAGAAACGATGGAAGAAGATGCAGACTAATCTTTTTGATACGATGACGGGTTTTGTAGATAAAGCTATTAATTTTTTTAAAGATGAAACTGTTTTTTCAATATCTTTAATTTTAGCAATTATTTCCTGTTTTTTTGTAAAGCCAAATGCTAATTATTTCAATTATATTAATTGGGATACAATCATATTGCTTTTAATTATAATGGTTATTGTTGAAGTTTTAAAGAACTTAGCTATTTTTGAGATATTGGTTCGTAAATTACTTAACATGACTAAAAACACTCGAGGTTTGGTTTTTGTTTTGGTTTTCATATGTTTTTTTAGTTCCATATTTATCACTAATGATGTCAGTCTAATAATATTCATTCCCTTTTCTATTTTAGCTTTAAAAAGAATTGATAGGTGGGATTTGATAGTATTTACTGTTAGTTTACAGACTATTGCAGCTAATATTGGATGTATGGTTCTTCCTATTGGTGCTCCGCATAATATTGTGATGTTTACATTGTCAAATATTTCATTTACATCATTCTTTTCAATATTATTGCCCTATATTATTTTATCAGTATTTTTTCTATTAATACTGATGTTTTTTATTCCAAAAGATAATATAAAGTTACCTGATTTTGTTAATGTTTCTTTTAATCGAAATAATTTTTTCAAACGTGTTTTTCTTGGTGTTGATTATTATTTGCTGTTGACATTCATTGCTTTGTTTGTATTAATAGGTAATTTGGAAAACATTTCATTTTTAAATTCATTATTCAAGCATTGGATTGTAGGCAATGAGGTTATCTGTGGAGTAGTTTCATCACAAATCATTTCTAATGTCCCAGCAGCAATGCTTTTAAGTGGATTCAGTGCTAATTATGAAGCAATCATTGTGGGAATTAATATTGGTGGTTTTGGAACTTTGATTGCATCAATGGCTAATCTCATTTCCTTTAAAATACTTGTTCGTGAATATGGAGAATTTAAAATAAGATATTTTATTATTTTCACTGTTTTGAATCTTGTTTTGTTGATTATTTTGTTGGGATATTATTTTTTAACAATTTAAATTCAAAAGTCTATTCATTATATATAATAAAAATCAAAATATTATTAATTTTGTATAATTTGAGGGTTATCATGGCTAATGAAAATGTTGAATTGATGAGGGGTGAGCCGGAAATTGCTATTAGGAAGTTAGCTATTCCTATAATGATTTCTATGCTTTTAACCGCATCATATAATATTGTTGACGGGATTTGGGTTGCAGGATTGGGTCAGGCAGCTATTGCAGGGATAGGTTTTGTAACTCCAATATTTATGATTTTGAATGGGTTCAGTGTTGGTCTTGGAAATGGTGCAACAAGCAGTATCAGTCGTGCTGTCGGTGCAAGAAATCATGAAGGTGCAAGCAAATCTGCAACACACTCTCTTTTAATATTTTTGGTAGCATCTATTTTGTTGACTTTAATTTTCCTTATAATTCAGGAACCTTTACTTATAGCTTATGGCGCTTCAGGTCAATCTTTGGTGGAAGGAATTAAATATGGTACACCATTATTTATGGGTTTATTCGCTTTCATGTTTGCCAATGGTGGAAGCGGAATCCTGCGTGGTGAAGGTGACATGAAAAGAGCAATGTATGCAATTATTGTCTCTGTTATATTAAATTTCATTTTAGATCCTCTCTTCATTTATGTTTTAAATTTAGGATCTGCCGGTGCGTCCCTTGCAACAATAACAAGCTCAATCGGATCAGCAATTGTTATAATGTATTGGATTTTAATAAAAAAAGACACTTATGTTGATGTTACCTTCAAAGAATTTAAATTTGAATCAAATATTGCCCGTGATATCTTAAAGGTCGGTATTCCATCTTCCCTAGACATGTTGATGATGTCAATTGCAATGAGTTTTTATTTAATATTTATTTCATCTGTTGGTGGTGAATATGGTATAGCTGCATTCACTTCAGGTCAACGATTATATTTGTTTGGTATAATGCCGTTGACTGCTGTTGGAAGTGCTGTTGCTGCTGTTAGTGGAAGTTCTTTCGGTGCTAATAACTGGAAATACCTGTCAAGAACTCACACTTACGGTACAAAATTTGCAACAATCATTGCAATTTTAATCATGCTCATTCTAGTAGTATTTGCACCGCAATTATCATTGATTTTTGCTTATACTCCTGAAACTGCTCCGTTAATTCCCGAAATCACAAACTTTTTAAGAATTGCATCATTCGGTTTGCTTTTGGTTGGTATAGGTATGCCTTCAAGCTTTATGTATCAAGGTATTGGTCGTGGTACAACCAGTTTGATTTGGACTATTATTCGTGAGCTGATTTTCACTGTAAGTTTTACTTATATATTTGGAATTATATTAAATTGGGGCTTAACTGGAATATGGATAGGTCTTGCTATTGGTAGGATATTAGCATCTATTTTAAACTTTATTTATGCTAAATATACTCTTAAAAAGTTAAAAACAATAATGAATTAATTTTCAACCCGTTTCATTCGTCAAGCAAATCAGCTACTTTGTTTGCAATAAACACACAGCAGTCAACACAAGGTGATTTATCTTCACCATTTTTACTTATTTTATCGCATCTGACAGTACCATATTCTTCCTTAAATGTATTAAAGATTTCTTTTGCATTGGATTTAATCTCTGAAGGGTCATCGTTTAATATTCCATTTGCAATTAATGCACCTGTAACTGCACCGCAAGTTCCTTCATCAAAAGTTCCACCCATTCCACCTGCAAATCCACATGCTAATTTTACCATTTTCTTTTGGCTAATGTCTGCTCCTGCAATTTCACAAAGCCCCATTAAAGTTGATTCAGAGCAACTTTTAAATGCCCTATATTCTCTAATTTTTTCCTCTAAAATTTTTTTGTCAAGTTTCATAATGCAATCTCCTTAATTAATTATATTAACTAATAATTTTAAATAATTATTCATAAAAAATTAGGTGATAAAAATTATACATCCAAGACCAAGTCCAATTGCTGCTACGCTTTATACATTAAGAGATATGAATGTTGACGTGATTGTTATGCACGGACCTACAGGGTGTTGCTTTAGAACAGCAAGACTTTTAGAAAGTGATGGGGTGCGTGTTGTAACTACAGGAATGTCAGAAAATGATTTCATATTAGGCGCTGGTGAAAAACTGGTTGAAACATTAACTGAAGCTTATGACACATTTAAACCCGAGTTAATGGGAATTGCCGGTACTTGTGCTAGTATGATTATTGGTGAGGATTTAAAAGAAGCTATTGCAACTGCAGATTTGCCTTGTACAGTAATTCCGGTTGAATCCCATGGAGGGTCAGGTGAAGGTGACAATACTGTTGGAGCCATAATGGTTTTAGATGCTGCAGTTGAATGTGGTGTAATTCCACAGGATGAGGCAGACAGACAAATTGAAATGCTTGAAAAAGCAACTGAAGTTGAAAAAACTCGTGGAATGGCTCAAGGTAAATATATTAAACCTAACTTCGGTGATTCAAAAGAAAAAGTAGCAAAAACTGTTGTAAATTATTTAAAAGAAGGTAAAAATGTTGCTTTTGTATTAAATGTTAAAAAAGAAACCTCATATTTATTCGCAGATATTATTAATTTTGATTATAAACAAATCAATCCTGACAATAAACCTATTTTTGTTGCTAATTTGGATGAAAATATTGGTTTGCCTAGAATAAGACAACATGCTGTCAATATTAAAAATCAATTGGATATTGAACCTGACTTCATCACAGGAGGTCTTGATGAATATCCAATTACTGCTAATGCGGCAGCCGATTACTTAAATGATAAAGATTTGGATTTAATTGTTGTATTTGGTGTTCCTCATGCATTTCCAATTGAAGAGTTTGATGTTGAATCAGTAGCGGTAACAGATGGTCCACGTTTGGTGGAACCATTAAAAGAACTGGGATATACTCATGTGGTTGCAGAACTTGATGCACATTCAAAAACATTAGGAACTGATGAAATAGTATTTTCGGACTTTGGGGGAATGATTAGATCAGCTATTGAGTGGATGGAATAATATGATAACAATTATTGATTATAAAAGCGGTAATTTGAAAAGCATTTCAAATGGATTTAAAAAAATTGGTGAAGAATATCAAATAACTGATGATATAGAATTAATTGCCGATGCTAAACACTTGGTGTTGCCTGGTGTCGGTGCATTTGGATCAGCTATGGAAAATTTAGAACCATTCGGGGATGTTATTCTGGAACATGTTTCTGATGATAAGCCTTTTTTAGGAGTCTGTTTAGGCCAACAGGTTTTGATGGGTGCAAGTGAAGAAAGTCCTAATGTCGATGGTTTGAATTTATTTGAGGGTCATTGTGAATACTTGCCTGATGGAGTAAAGATTCCTCACATGGGCTGGAACAGATTAGATGTAGTTAAAAAGTCCCCTATTTTGGAAGGGGTAGACAAAGAATATTTTTATTTTGTCCATTCATATCATGTAATTCCTGATGACAATGATATTATTGCAGGCACCTGTGATTATGGAATAGATGTAGTAGCATCATTAAGTCAAAATAACCTATTTTCAACACAATTCCACCCTGAAAAAAGTGGAAAAGCTGGACTAAAAATATTAAAAAACTTTGTTAATATTAAGGAGTAGTTAATATGGATATTGAAGGTTTTGTCCGTGCAAGAATTGATGATTATTCATATGAAGATTTGTCAGTTCTTTTAGCTGAAAGAATAAAAGAATATAAGAATATTTCTGATGAAAATTCGATAAAGATGGCTGAAGCTGTCATTGATGAGGTTTCAACTACTTTAAAATTAAAAGAGAGTGATGATGAATTTTTAAAGGAAATTACTGAAATCACTAAATCTGGTGTTGGAATGGGTGAAATGGGCGTTGGTTCTCGTGGAGCAGGAGATTTCTTTGTCCACAGAAGAATTGCAGATATTGTTGCTTCAACAAACACTGCATCACTTGTTAATCCCACTGAACAGGATGATGGTGGAGTAGTACGTTCAAAAGCAAAAAATGATGATGTTTATATTACTACTGCTGTAGATGGAATTCATTCCAGATTAAGTGAATATCCATTTTTAGGTGGTTTCCATGTTACAAGAGCAACTTTAAGAGATGTTTGTGTGATGGGAGCAGACCCTGTAGCTATTTTAAGTGATGTTCATTTGGCTGATGATGGTGATGTTGGTAAAATTTTTGATTTTACTGCAGGTGTAGCTGCAGTGTCTGAACTCGTAAATGTTCCTATTGTTGCTGGAAGTACTTTGAGAGTTGGCGGAGACATGGTTTTGGGCGATAGGTTTGTTTCTGCTGTAGGAAGTGTCGGTGTTTCAGATTATCCTCCAACAGCACGTAAAGGTGCAACAAATGGGGATGTTATTCTTTTAACTGAAGGATCAGGCGGAGGAACAATTACAACAACAGCGATTTACAATGGATTTTTTGATGTTGTATGGGATACAATGAATGTAAACTTTGTTCAAGCTTCACAATCTCTGTTTGAAGCAGATTTGGTTAAAGATATTCATGCAATGACTGATGTTACTAACGGTGGGCTTAGAGGGGATGCTCATGAAATTTCAAATACTACTGGAGTTGGTTTGGAATTCTATGAAAAAGATATCAGAAAAATGGTAGCTCCAAATGTGTTGAACATGCTTGAAACATTAAATATTGACCCATTAGGTGTATCTACAGATTCATTGATGCTTGTTGTTCCTGAAGATATTGCAGGGGATGTTATAAAAACTGTTTCATCATCAGGTGTTGACATTGCTGAAATCGGTCAGGTCACTGATAGCGGTGAACCAATATTGATTAAGGAAGACTCTTCAACCGAAAAACTTGTTCCTCTATTTAGAGAAGCAGCATACACAAAAATTAAAAAGCTAGTCGGTGATACAACACCGGAAGACTTTGAAATAATGCAGGAAAAAGTTCAAAAAGCTTGTGAAGATGCAATTGCTAAAAAGGATAAGGTTATAAAGTATATAAATAAAAATTAATTTTTTCGCACTTCCATATTTTTTAAGTAATATGGGAGTTAACTATTTTTTATGAATGATGAAAACGGTAGTTTATATATTGCAGACGCCATAATTGCATTAAGTATTTTATTTGTTGCAATGTTGATGTTAAATACATTAATTTCTCTTCCAAATCCAACTTATTCTAACAGTGCTCATGACTCTAAAAATGCACAGGATATAATGGAAATTTTGAGCGGAAAAGTTGATTTTAATGATAAGACATTTTTATCAGAAATTACACTTATTTTAAATGACAATAAAAATTCAAAAAAATCTGTCGTGGAAGTATCTAAAATTTGCAGCGATAAATTTAATGAATTGAAAATTAAGAATTACCGTTTTATAGAAACTAATCATCTGAAATCTAAAGTTTTAGCAAGTTCGGGTGATTTTTCAAAAGCAGAAAATCTTTCAGTTGCTACAAGAAATTATGGTGATTATTCATATACTCTTTATGTATGGTAACAGTCTGATTGTATGTAATAGACCAGTATTATACGTGTTTGGTGGTGAATATACTAGCCTTTACATACCAAATATGCATCACCCTAGCAGAGAATTGGGTTTGTGGTGGTGATTCTCCACCAGTAATAATGCATATTTAAAATTATAATTATTCATTATTTAATAAGTTTTCTATTATTTATCCAATATAAAGTTAAATTTTTTTATTTTTAGAATAATTCTCTTTTGTGAGTTTGTTGTTTGATTAAATTTATATTTTATATTATTTAATAATTATTTATTTTCTTAGAAAGTAAACATAATTCTAATTTGGAGGTTTTGAGAAAGCATGGATTTGGATAGTTAATCATGAATTAAATCCTTTCCAGGATTGGCTGGTTTGCATCCTAAACGGTTTTGAAATTTATTTTGATAATTATTTGAAATAATTTTCTAATAGTGTAATAATGTCCGGCTTATTGGGTCGGGTATGTTTTTCACAAAAGGATTACTTATCAAAATTTAAATAAAATAATTATTTTAATAATAATTGCATCATTTTAAAAAAATATTATATACTATGAAAAACTTATATTATAATGATACTTATTTTGTCCTGCCCCGGTGGTGTAGTTTGGATAACACATGGGACTGCGGATCCCATTCCCCGGGTTCAAATCCCGGCCGGGGCATTTATTTTTCTGTGATACTATGTTAAATGCTAATACTTATGTTACGAGTCAAAAAGGTATTGGTGGATCTATTAGAAACCAATATGAAGATTTTTATGTTGAAGAAATTCCGGAGATAATTCCAACAGGCGAAGGCCCGAACGTATGGGTTTGGATTGAAAAAATTGGAAGAACAACTCTTGATGTTGTTTTAGATATAGCTCGTGATTTACACATTGACAGGAAAAGAATGGGATTTGCCGGAATGAAGGATAAAAAGGCCCTTACTCGTCAATGGATTTGTATAGCAAACATGGATTCAGAAGAACAATTTAGACAAATTGAAAACTTGGATATTTACAAAACTGATTTTTTAAAAATTACTCGCGGACGCAAAAAGCTTAGAATGGGTCAACTTAAAGGAAATAAATTCAGAATTCTCATTCGTGACTTGGATGATATTGAAAAAAGTGCAGAAGTTGCAAATGAGGTTTTAAATGAATTGGAAGTGACTGGTGTTCCTAATTATTTTGGTTGGCAACGTTTCGGCAGACCAAGAACCAACACTCATCTTGTAGGTGAGGCATTAATTCATAATGATTTGGCTGAAGCTGTTAGAAGATATGTTGGAAATCCTTCTGAAGATGAAAGTTTGGAAAATCAGAAGGCAAGGCAGGCCTATGATGATGGTGATTTGGAAAAATCCTTGGAATTGATGGGTAAAGGAATGCGTTATGAAAAAATGATCGTCCGTCAGTTGATTAAAGATTCCAAAAAAGGAGAATTGGATGACAAGGCATACATGAATGCTATTCATGCACTTCCAAAACCATTACAAAGAATGTTTGTCCATGCTTATCAATCTTACTTGTTTAATGATGTTGTAAGCCGTCGTGTTGAAATGGGAATCAATAAATACATTGAAGGAGACATCATTATTGATAATGATGAAAATATTGTTCGTGATAAGACTTCTGATGAATATCAGGAAATGATTGATAATTTTGAAGTCAATCCTACTGTTCCATTGTTCGGTACTAAAGTTCCTTTTGCTGGTGGGGAAGTTGGTGAAATGGAAAAATCAGTTCTTGAAAGTTATGGTCTTGAAAAAAGTGATTTTGAAGTTCCAAAAATGCCTAGATTGGGTAGCCATGGTCTTAGACGTGCTCTTCGTTTTCAAATTTGGGATGCTTCTGCCAAAGCAACTGATGAAGGGGTTCTGGCTGAATTTTCAATCAATAAAGGTTCATATGCAACAGCCGTTTTACGTGAAGTAATGAAAAAAGATGTTGTTTAATTTTTATTTTTTTTACTATTTTTTAAATACTACTTTTAACATAATATTTCATAATGATAGAATGTAGAAATATTGCAAAAGGAAAAGGAAAAGGAGAATTAATTGTCAGTTCTGAACCAATTAGTTTTCTTGGAGGGGTAAACCCAGAAAATGGTGAAGTCATCGACCCTAATCATGAGTTAAAAGGTCAAATAATTAAGGATAAGGTTTTATTTATTCCTGGAGGAAAAGGTTCTACCGTTGGTTCTTATGTAATCTTTCAAATGATGAAAAATAATACAGCTCCAAAGGCAATAATCTGTCTTAATGCAGAACCTATCATTGCTACTGGTGCAATAATGTCAGATATTCCAATGGTCGATTCTCCTGCAGATACTAAAGAATTGGTTAATGGAATTTTGGTTGAAGTTGATGGGGATAATGGAACTATTGAGATTTTATAGTGATTTAAATGCAAACCCTAATTGAAAATGTAAACATTATTAATCCTGATGATGAGTTTAAAGACAATCAGAATATTTTAATTGAGGGAAAATATATCAAAGAAGTTTCTTCAGCTAAAATCAATACTAAAGAAAATGTTAAAATCATCGATGGTGAAGGTAAATATGTTTTGCCAGGATTTATTGATTGTCACACGCATATTTTAGCTAAAGGCTTTCACAAAGAAGAAAATATGGCAAATCCTTTAGCGATTCATTTTTATAATGCTGTTCCTCATGGAAAACAGACAATAAACGCTGGTGTTACTACAGTTAGGGATTGTGGATCCGCAGACTTGGGAGTAAAACTTGCACAACAAAGGGGATTGTTTACTGCACCAAAATTGGAAATCTGTGTAACTCCATTGGTTATGACCGGAGGACATTTTGATTTAATGTTGCCCTCTGGATTTGATATGGAGATAATGTATCCTGGATTTCCTAAAGGAAGATGTGATGGTCCATCAGAAGTTTTAAAGAAAACTCGTGAAGTTAAAAGAGCTGGAGCCGACTTTATAAAAGTGATGTGCAGTGGTGGTGTTTTAACCACAAATACTTCACCAGAATTTTCTCAATTTAACTTGGAAGAACTAAAAACCATAGTTAATGAAGCAAAAAATACTAATTCTAAAGTTTCTGCTCATTGCCATAGTTTGGAAGGAATCAACAAATGTATTGAAGCAGGATTTTCTTCAATCGAGCATGGAACTTTCATTGATGATAAAACTTCTAAAAAAATGGCTGAAAATAATGTCACTTTAGTTCCAACTTTATTGGTTCATCAGTATTTGTATGAAAATGGATTTCCTGAATGGGACAATTATGCTGATGAGAAATTGGCTAAATTAAAGGAAATAATTAAAGTCCATAAGGAAAACATTAAAGTTGCTTATGATGAAGGAGTTAATATCGTAATGGGAACTGATAGTGGAGTTATTCCTCATGGCTATAATTTAAAGGAATTAATTAATTTGGTTGATTTGGGAATGAAACCAAAAGAGGCTATTGCTTCAGCAACTACAAAGGCAGCAGAATTTTTAGGAAGAGATGACATCGGATCGATTTATGAAGGCAAATGTGCAGACATGATTTTTGTTGAAAGAAATCCGATAATTGATATAGAATTATTAACTGAACCAAATAATATCACGGGAGTTATTCAAGATGGTAAAGAAGTTAAAAATAGATGTGGAGTTATGTAGTGGATGCAAGCTCTGTAAATCTGTATGTATAAGAGATAATATTGAAATTGATGAAACCGCTTATGAATTGGAAAGCAACTGTTTTGACTGTGGTCACTGTATGGCAGTTTGTCCTGAAGGTGCCATTACTCTGCTCAAATATGAAAATCAAATGGATATGGTAGAAGAATATAATGCACGCCAGATTCCAGTTGATTATGATGATTTGCTTCAATTTTTAAAACAAAGAAGATCTATTCGCTGGTTTAAAAATAAAAAAGTGGATAAAGATACTTTTGATAAATTATTTAAGGGAGCTTATTATTCTCCTTCCGCTCAAAACCAGCAGGATGTTGAGTTTGTTGTTTTAGATGAAAAACTCGATGAGTTTATGAACTTGGTATATGACATAATCAAAGTTCAGGAAAATGAATTTTTCAGAATTAAGGAATTTGGTGATTATTTAAAGGATAAATCATCTAAAGAATTTCATCCATTACTTTGGGAAGGTACTCAGCTTATTTTAACATTTGCAACAGATAAGACAAGTGCAGTAATCGCCAATACTCGTCTGGAATTGTTGGCTTATTCATTAGGATTAGGAGGATTTTATTCACTGTTTATTTTAAAGGCTGATGAAATAGGTCATGATAAGTTAATGGAATTTTTCCCAAATATTGATAACGATAAGCATATGTACTCTGCTTTCATAATAGGATATCCTAAAAAAAGATTTAGGCGTACTGTGCCTCATGATGAAATTAACATAACTTTCATGTAAATTTTGTCATACCTAAAATTTATTAATTATTTTTTTTATATATTATAATCAATATTAATTTGGTTGTGATAATATGGCAAAACTAAAAGATATGGATGTACCAATTGAGGGTATGCATTGTGCTTCTTGTGTTTTGAGTGTTAATAAAACATTTGAACGTGAAGAAGGTGTAGAGTCTGTTGATGCAGATTTGGCTTCAAATAAACTTCATATCACTGTTAATCCTAAAAAAATGACTTATGATGAGATGGATTCAATAGTTAAAAATTTAGGTTTTGAATTGCATTCTGATGAAGTTACCTTAAGGATTGATGGGATGCATTGTGCTTCATGTACAATGAATGTGGAGAATTTTTTAATTCGTTTGGATGGTATATTTGATGTTAAAGCTGATTTGACTTCTGGAACAGCCCGTATAAGATATGACAAGTCAAAAGTCACTATTGATGATATGGAAGCGATCATCAATAATTTGGGATTTGAACTTTTGGGAATTGATGGTCAAACAGAAATCGATGAGGAAGAGTTATATCGGCAGGATTTAAAAAGTAAAAGAAACCGTATTATTGTCGGTTTGTTCTTTTCAGCTATTCTGATGATTTTAATGTATAGTATGTGGGATCCATTAATGGGATTAACTCACCAGATACATGAGTCTACAGGAATAGATATCTCTTCAATGGGGCTCCTTTCATTGCTCATAAGTATTTTCCCATTTTTATATGTTTCACTTCCAATTTTAAAAGCAGGAATCAACGGATTAATGCATAAGAACTTGAATATGGATGTAATGTATTCCATGGGTATTATTGTCGCTTATGGGTCAAGTATTTTAGGAACTTTTGGCATTGTTTTAGATCATACTTTCATGTTTTATGAATCTGCCGTAATGCTTCCTTCATTTTTAATGATTGGAAGATATCTGGAAGCAAAAGCTAAAAAGAAAACTTCTGACTCTATTCGTGAATTGATTGGACTTCAGCCAACAGTTGCTACATTGGTCGAGCTTGATGAAAATAATGAAATATTATCACAAAAAGAAGTTCAGATTGCTGAAATCAATTTGGAAAATAAACTTTTAGTTAAACCTGGTGATAAGATACCTGTTGATGGTAAAGTCATCGGTGGAGAGTCTTATGTTGATGAATCTATGATTAATGGTGAACCTATTCCTAAAGTTAAAAAGGACGGTGAAGAAGTTTTTGCAGGTACCATAAATCAGGATGGAGTTTTAATTATCAGTGCTTTAAAAATCGGTTCTGAAACTGTTTTATCTAATATTATTCGTTTGGTTGAAAAAGCCCAATCTTCAAGACCTCCTGTTCAAAAATTTGCAAATACTATTGTATCTTATTTCATTCCAGTTATTTTAACAATTGCAATTATTGTATTCTGCATATGGTACTTTGTTTTAGGAGCTACTCTACTCTTCTCACTGACTTGTCTGATATCAATTTTGGTTGTTGCCTGTCCTTGTGCTTTAGGTTTGGCTACTCCAACTGCAGTTACTGTGGGTGTTGGAAGAGCAGCAGAGTTTGGTATCCTAATTAAAAATGGGGATACTTTGGAAAATGCTGGCCAAATTGATGTTGCAGCATTCGATAAGACCGGTACCATTACTGAAGGTAAACCTGAAGTGGATGATGTAATTGCTTATGGCATTTCTGAAAATGAATTGATAACTCTTGCCGCATCTGTTGAACAAAATTCCAATCACCCTATTGCAAAAGCTATTGTAAGAAAGGCTGAAGGTTTGGAATTACTGAATACTGTTGATTTTGAAAATGTTACAGGTAAGGGTATTAAAGCAGACATTGATGGCAAGACTGTTTTGGCTGGAAATAGGTCTTTGATGGAAAGTAATGGTGTTGAAATATCTGATGATATATTGGATACTTTCAATAATTTAGAAAATCAAAGCAAAACAATAATTCTTTTGGCCTCTGGGGATGTCTGTGGAATTTTAAGTTTATCTGATAAAGTCAAACAAAATTCTAAAAGAACCATTGAAGAATTACATAAGATGGATGTTGAAACATACATGTTAACGGGGGACAATGAAAGTACAGCACTATCTGTTGCAGAGGAAGTTGGAATTGATAATGTGAAAGCCGGAATACTTCCTGAAAATAAATTGGATATAGTTAAAGATATTCAATTTAATGGTTCTAAAAAGGTATTGTTCACGGGTGATGGTATTAATGATGCTCCTGCATTAACTCAGGCCGATATTGGTGTTGCAATGGGTAATGGAACTGACATTGCAATGGAAAGTGGTGATGTTGTAGTAATGGAAGGGGATTTGGAAAATGTTGTTGCTGCAGTGCAATTTTCTAAAAAAGTTATGAGAAGGATTAAGGAAAATATATTCTGGGCCTTTGCATACAATTCAATATTAATTCCTGTTGCCGCTGGTGTATTATATCCTAACTTTGGAATAATGTTCAAGCCAGAACTGGCTGGTTTGGCAATGGCTTTAAGTTCTGTGACAGTTATTTCTCTATCACTATTGCTTAAACGTTATGTGCCACCTATAAAAAGAGTAAAAAATTAATTGATTTAATTATCAATTAATTAATTATTTTAATCATCGTATTGGAAACATCTGCTTTCTTTTTTAGAATAACAGTTGTTACAACCTTTACATCTTGATGTTCCTTCACCGTTTTCTTTCCAATCTGCTAAGAAATCTGCTTGTGCAACAAATGGTTTGGAAAGTGACATAAACTCAACATCTGATGAGTTCAAGATGTTATTCATAGTTTCCATATCTCTCAAGTTACCTGCAAGAATAACTGGAACATCTACTTCTTTAGCTAATTTATTGGCATAATCTAAAAATACATGTTTTTCATCAGCATCATATTTCATTGAAATAGTTCTTCCGGTAATCTGGATGCTGTCTGCACCATGCTTTGCCAATAATTTGGCCATTTTCATACTTTCATCTTGTGTCAAGCCGCCGTTTCTCACATCTTCTATGTTTATTCTGCAGCTGACATGAAATCCTATGCTTTTCTTAATTAATTGAATTATTTCAAGAACAATTCTTAATCTGTTTAAGGTATTTCCACCATATTCATCTTCTCTTTGATTGAAATATGGGTTGGTGAATCTTGATAAATAGAAATTGTTTCCCATATTGATTTGAATACCGTCAAAACCTGCAAATGAAAACTTTTTGGCGACCATAATGACTTCTGCCTGAAGTTTTCTAATTCCTTCAATAGTCAAGTCATTAGGTTCTGCCTTTTGATTATCCCCATCATCAAAGTAAAAGAATGCCAATTGGCCTAAAATTGGGACATCATGGTTGTGGCAAATGTCTGTGATTTGCTTGTAATCCTTAATAAACCCTCTATAATTGATGTTTGTTGAATATTCATAGAAACGGTCTTTGGGATCAAATGCAAACATTTCAGATAAGATTAAACCAGCACCGCTTTTTGCCATTTTTTCATATCTGTCAAAGACTTCTTCGGATAAAAATCCTCCATCTTCGGTTTGTCTTTCCCATGCTCCGGTTCTAATAATTCTGCTGTTAAGATTAAATTCTCCAAATTTGGATTCATCAAAAATATCTTTCATATAACTCTCTCCTATTAGAAGTTTGAAGTTAAAAAAATAAAAAGTATTAAGTTAGTTTAAACTACCTTAATTATTCTAATTCGACTTTTAATTTTCCAAGTTTTGGTGCAAGGAAATTATAAGATAAAGCAATTAACATTGCTGTGATAAAAGCACTGACAAATCCAATCAACACATCAACTAATGCATTAAATAGTGGAACACCACTGATTACCAATATTGCTGCCAGGATAATATTTAAAATAAGACTAATTGCACCCATAGCTATTGCAAAGTTTAATGGAGTAATTGAATCAAGCTGTGTTAAATTATTTTCTTTGCTGAGTTTTACAAGTATTTCCCTATCGCTGCTTGCTAAAATGTTGTAGATATAGATTCCAAGTAATGTAAACACTGATACTATAATCACTGAGCCTATAATTCCTATTGCAATTGTTATTGGATTGGAAATTAACATCATTGTCTGATACATTGCTGTTGCAATTCCTGTTTGCGCGGAATACATGAGCAGTGTCATGAATGAACTTATGATTAATGGGAGTATTAAAGAAGTTGCCAAGTATATGACAAGTATCATTATTAATGTTATAAATCCAACAAGCAAGCCTGTTTCCTTAGCTGAAATGCTTTTAATTGAATCTTCTTCAATGTTAAATTTAATAAATCCCAATCTTTTTGATAGTACATTATAAAGATATCCTGTTGAAAAGTTTACGAAAATGTTGCTTATCATGGTTCCAAAGACTATGGTAGGAAAGATATAAATCATTACCCCCATACTGTTTGGAACTGAAACAGCAAATGCTACTATGATTATTATGGCTATCAATATTGAGATTAATGTTGCAACACCTGTTGATATAATCGTATACGAAGATAAATCAATAGATTTTAATTCTTTTGTTGCCATTTTATCACTTAAAACCAATTTTTAGAGTCTTCCAATAATTCATCAATGATTATTTCTATTGAACCGGTATATGTGTGTGGATCCATTATCTTTTCAACATCTGCTTCAGTTAGGTATTTTTGAACTTCTTCATCTTCTAAAATGAGTTCTCCAAGTAATAACTTTTCTTTGTTAGCCTTGATGGCGTTTTTCCTTACAATTCCGTATGCGGTTTGTTTTCCCATTCCTGCCCTTGTAAGTTCAGCCATTAATCTTTCAGCCATGATTAATCCGTTAGTTAAGTTCAAGTTTCTTTCAATATTCTCATCATAGAACACTAAATTGTTCATCAATTTGATTGTTAAGTTTAAGATGTAGTCAGTTAGGATACAGCTTTCCGGAAACATTATTCTTTCACAGGATGAGTTGGTTAAGTCTCTTTCATGCCATAATGGGTTGTTGTCGAGAGCTGCATTTACGAATGATTTTATTATCCTTGCAACACCACATATTCTTTCCGCGGTAATCGGATTCATTTTGTGTGGCATAGTGCTGCTTCCGACTTGTTTTTCAGGATCAAAGTATTCTCCAACTTCCATTATTTCAGTTCTTTGAAGACTTCTAATTTCTAAAGCAATTTTATCTAAAGTTGAAGCAATATTAGCTAATGTTGATATGAATTCAACATGATTGTCTCTTTGAACAACCTGATTTGTA
>Ga0326511_10001168_pt1 | contig 22136 bp, 17 predicted proteins | sample 0_2496_0518_D_FD_203701 | JGI IMG/M metagenome (GOLD analysis project Ga0326511, IMG submission 203701) | Bovine rumen microbial communities from UC Davis, California, United States - 0_2496_0518 | ecosystem: Host-associated > Mammals > Digestive system > Stomach > Rumen | place: USA... | reverse complement strand
TTTAGCATAATTTTCTAATCTATCAGTTTCTCTTTCAAGACGTTCGTTTCACTTATCTCATGTATCATTAACCGCATCATGTGCTGCCTTCCATTTATCACGAATACCATCAATGGCTTCCATGAGAGTATCGCAATAATCAAGAAGCGCATTAGCTTCATCTTCGGTTAATTGAGATTCAAAATTTAAACGATGCATTGCATCAGTCAATTGATCTGTTAATGCTACTGGATCAGCATTATCAAAATCAAAGTTAATACCATGCAATCCAAAGATACCTTGAATACCTTTCTTAGCCCACTCAATAGTGTCGGCATATTCGTTCATTTGCTGAGCAAGATTTGCGATTTTATCAACACCTTTATCAGCAGTATCACCAATATTTTCTAAGAGCCAATCAAGATATTTAAGTTCTCTGTCATTTCAATCAATTTCGAATTCTACTTCAAAAGTAATTTTCTTTAAGCGCATATCAAATAATGCTCATACTTGATCTATACGCTTATCTACTTGCTCTTGGAGTAAATTAAAAGTATCTTCATACTGCTTTAAAATCTTTTGATTTTCATCATAAGTTTCTTTTGCAGCATCAAGTTGTTTCTTAGCGCCATCAAGAGCTTCACTATCGCCCTCTTCTTGCGCACTTCCATTAAATACATCTACTGCACCATTATAAGCGCCAATAGCAGCATTATAAGAATTGGTAATATTCGCGAGAACTTGCTCATAATTGGTGAGCATTCCATTCTCATCAAACTCTGCACCCATTCCAATGCCACGTAAATTAGCTTGGTCAATAGCTGCATATTTTTTAATTTCTGCTATATATTCATCGGTAAGTTTAATTTGATCCTCAAGTTTTTCGATTTCCATATCCATATACTTGAGTTTAGCCTTACCGTATATTCTATCTTCAGTTTTTCCTAAACGAGTTAATGATTTATTTAAATCTTCAATACGTTCTTTTATATCATGATAGCGATCTTCATTTTTAACAGGCTTAGTATGCTCTTTAACGGTTTTCTTTTTAGCGCCACCGCCTCCGCCACCTTTTTTACCAGAACCAGTTTTAGAAGGGTTTTGAGTTCCTCCACCATGAGAAGATTGCTTAAATTTAAATCCACCACCTGATGATTTTGTTGCAGACTTAACTTTTAAAGTAAAACCTGTTTCTTCTTTTGGCTCGGTTAAAGTAACTGGATCCTCTGTATATGTTGCTCCTGGAATATGAGCAGGCAATTGAACTGTCTTTGCATTTCCGTTTTCATCTAGAGTGGTAGTATAGCCTTCATTGCTATCAGCTCATTTTAAAGTAGGAATAAAACCAGATACTGTTTTAGTGTCAGTTGTTTCTGCTTTATGTTCTTCAATTTCAGCATCGATACCCATAGAGGCGAGATAAGCTTCAGCTTGCTCTTTAGTCATATGGGCAGCATTAACTAAATCTTCCATCGCTTGTAAAGCAGAACCAATATTTAAATTAGCTCCAATTTCTAGATTTTTAAAATCCATTGCAGCTAATTCCGCATTTAATTCATTTAAAGCTGCATCAAATGCAGTTTTATCTAAATCACAATGAGCGATAATATCTTGACCCATTTTTTCCATTAAACTATCATAGGCTTTTTCATCACCCTCAATAGCTGCTTTCATAAGATCAAGATTTTCTGTGCTTTCTAAGAAAGGTGCAGAAAGAGCAGAACCATCTATATCCATTAAATCGCCATATGCATCAGCCAATTCTTCTGCTGCTTTAGCCTTTTCTTGAGTGCTTCCTTCTGATAATACTTTATTTCAATCTTCGTAATGATCAGTAACGTCTTGAATAGCATCATCAAATCTAATAATAGCTTCAGCAACTTGTGCAGCAGCTTGTTTACTATTCTTTAAATCTTCAGATAAACGTTCTTGCGCTTCTGCATTTTTATTTATTTCATCAGCATTATCATGAACATAATTTGTTAAAGTTTCTCATTCGGTTTCATCAACGTCTGCATCTAAAGTGGTACGAACACCTTCTATATCATCAGCCATTTGCTGTTTAACTTCAGCAATACTTTCTTTTAAGTCACTTATAGAGGCTTCTTTATCTAAATCTAAACTTAGTAAGATTTTTTTATCTTCATCATCCAAACTATTGTAAAAATCTCTTATATTACCTATTAAATTTTCTTTGCTTTCTTCGGTTGTTAATCCAGCATTATCATAGACAGTATCCGTAATATTTGATAATTTATTATCAAGAGCTTTTTCTCTATAGTCTGCAATATTATTAGCAAAATTATCTAATTCTGTATTTAAATGATCTACTATATCTCCTAAATTTTGAATTTCACCCTCTTGTCAATCACCTAAAATTTGATCAACGATATAGTCTTTTATAAAACCAGCATCTTCGCCAGCATTTTCTTCTAGTCAAGAACCAGCTTCATTATTAACAATAGAATCTAAATAATTACGTTGTAATGTGGTATTCGCAGTTTCAGCCTGATTTAAAGCGTCTCAAGCAGTAGTGACAGCATTTACAACATCTTTATTTTCTACCAATGCAGTTGCTAAAGATCTAATATTAAATCCTACATTTTCAGCAGTATAACCAGCTTCTTCTAAATTTTTAGCAACTTGTTCTACACTACCGCTAAAAATATTAGCATCTTCGCCAAAAGACTCTGCTAATCTCTTTAATAACTCTGGACTTAAATTACTTTGACCAGTACCATTTATTTCACCAGTATCTTCATCTACGTAATCAATAACTGCCTTTTGACCAATTTTCTTTAAATCTACTATTTGATCTAGATCACTTTGATTAACAGATTTTTGATTAACATATTCAAATTGTTTATCTAAACTTTTAGTATATTCTTGATTTACGAAATCTTGTCATCCTTTTTCAGAGATGCCTAAAACTCCGCCTTCATTTGTCATATACTTAGCAAGCTCTGGATATTTTTCTATAAGATCCATTACTTGTTGATTTAACTTTTGAACTGCTTGATTCCACTCAAGAGTTCCTTGCTTTAAATCATCTAATGCGTCTCTAGCTTCTTGGTAAGAAGTTAATCCATTATATAATTCATCAAAACTAGCTTTAGCTTCTTCTCAAGCAGTTTTTAACTCTTCTGTTTTTTTCGCAGCTCTATCTGCAGCAATTTCGTCTTTATTAAAGTATGCTCAAAGTCCTGCAGCAACTCCACCAATAGCTAATGCTCCTAGAACAAATGGTCAAGCAACACCTAAAAAACTAACGATAGATGCTGTTAAACTACCAATACCGCTACTAGCAGCTGCGGTAGCACTAACAGTGCCGCCTAAAGCTGTAGTAACATTATTTATAATAGGAGTAACTGTTTTTGCTCCAAAATGCAAACTAGAAAAGCCTATTGAAATAGAAGGTAATGCAGATTTCAATCTATCTAACAATGGAATATCTTTATCTTTTAAAGTATCTATTGCTTTTCCTAAAGATGTAATTCCTGTTAATAATTGAGTAATTCCCCTCAATCCTTTTACTATAGATTCAGAATACTTATCAGCAGATTGCATTGCTCCATCAAAGGCCGCTTTTGCCCTGTCTAAAGCTGAATTATAATTCTCTTGGGCATGTGTTGCCTCTTCTGTTCTTTTATTTAATTCTAAAACATTATCTGCGGCTTCTTTAAAGGCTTGTATCAATCTTTTTGTAGCTTCTTCAGATAACCCATAATCATGTGCTAATTTTTGTGCAGTAGCAACAGCATCATCTCTTAAATAATCAGTTAATGCTTGACTACTTTGTGCGGCTTCTTCAAAAGCTTTAGCTAATCTTTGTAAAGCTTCCTTTTTTGCTTCTTCTGATTGATTGGAATTTAAAATTTTCCCAGTTTCAGCGATAGCTTCTCGCAAACCGTCTTGATAATCTATTGCATCATTTGAGGCTAAATTTACATCCTCTAACGTTTTTGTGTAACGTAATAAGCCAATATTTCCTGCATTCTCAGCAGCATTAGAAAATTCTTCAGATGCTTTTTGTAAAAGATTTTGATTATTTACAAATTCTTGTATTTTATCTTGAAAAACTTCTGGATTTATATTTTGACTAATTTCTGATCTAGCTGTAGTTCTTGTTTTAGTATCTGTTATTTCTTCACCAACAATATCTCTAGCTTTATTAGCAATAGCAGTTTGATTTTCTTCGGTTGCTATCTTTAATTTTTCCGCTTCTTTCCAAGCAGCAGCATATTCTTTAGTTAATTCATTTACAGATAATAACCACTTACGATTTTCTTCTGAAATTGCAGCTGTATTTTCACGAAGCTTTATAGTAAAATCAATTTGATCTTTTAATCCTTTTGCCTCCGCTTTATAGCCCTCATCTTCTAAATTTTGAGCCAATGCTTCAGCACTTCCCTGAAAAGTTTTTGCTACCTCATTAGCACTTTCCTCTGCAGCGCCAGTAAATACTTTAAAATTATAGACAGCAGTTTCAATTCCATGCGCTAAATCTTTTGCAAATATAGTTGTAAGAAGCGAACCAATAATAGGTAACACTCCCTTAAGACCGCCTACTGAATCTATTAAATCATCTAATCCTTGAACAACTTTTGTTATACCATTTAATAATGTAATAAAAAATTTATCATTAATTAAATCTTGATAAAGCGCTTGTCAAGCAGCTTTAACTCGTTTTTGAGCAGCTTCTCAAGATTCTGCATAAATATCTGCTTGTTCTTGAAGAGTTCCTTCAGCGTTTTGAGCAACACTAAGATTCTTTTGAAAAGTATCTCAATTATCAAATAATGCGATTAAATTAGAATATTGACGAACACCACCGACAGTTTGTGCTAAAGCAACCTGTTGATCTCTACTTAAATCTTGTCATCTAGCACCAATTTCTTCAAGAATGGTATCCATTTGTTTAAGATCACCATTCTGATCTTTAATATTAACACCAATAGTTGCCAAAGCACTAGAATATTTATTTAAATCAGTTCCATCCTCAAGAGTTTCTCCCATCTGAAGACCTTCTAATCTTGAGAAAATAGTTCTAAACGCATTACCAACAGTAGATTCAGATTGACGAGTTTGAGCAACTACTGTAGCAAGTGCTGTTGCGGCATAATCATAGCTTAAACCAACAGTATCAGCAATTGCGGCAAATTGTTGTAATCCACCAGCGATTTCGCGAGAGCTTGAAGCAGTTGCCGCACCTAATGCAGTGATTTTATCTGCAAATGATTCAAGAGATTCGCCACCTTTTCTAAAGTTATTTCAAATAGCAGTCATGTAACTAGATACTTCATCTGCAGATTCACCAGTTACATTAGACATTTTTAAAGTCGTCTCTGTTCGAGCTGCTACTTCATCTGCATCTAAACCTTGCTGATAATAAATAAGGGATGCGTCAGTATAAGCTAAGGTACTTGTACTTAAAGCTTGTGCTGATTTATTTGCTTGTTCAGCAAACTGAGCCATCTGTTCGGTAGATTGACCAGTAACAATTCTAATATCTGTTAATGACTTATTCAAATCTTGAGCATATCCATAAGCACCTTGAAGAGCGCCCATAAAACCATGTAATACAGAACTTGAAATTTGCCATCTTGCAGCATTAGCAAGAGTTACTTTAAATTGATCTAATAAACCAAAAGTACGTTTCATTGGCACTTCTGCAGCAGCAACAGATTGTGCTAACTGCATAAAAGCTTGACTACCTTCTGGCCCTAAATTACTTAAATCTTGAGCGTATTGTTGAATACTTCTACCACTTTTTTGAATTTCTTGAGAAAATTTAGATAAATCTAAATTTCCAGTTTTAGTATTAGAAGCCTCAGCAATCATATCCTTTAACTGTCTTGCTGAAACAATCGCTTTTTGCAAATCTGCATCCATTGTTTTACCAACATTATTTTTAACAGAACTAGATGCTAAACTATCTAACATTTTTTGCAAATCTTGCAATTGTTTTCGTGCCTGCGATGTATCTGCCGTAAAGGACATATTCACATTCAACTGTTTTGGCATATTTTGGCTCCTTTCTCTCCTTATATAAAAAAATACCCGTGAAGAAAAATCCTCACGGGTATATACATTCTTCTTAATATCTTAAATCAAATTAACCTAAATTAACCCATCTTGGTTAATACTTGATCAAGAAACTGAACGCCTTCTTTATCCCCAAGTTTTTTAGATAATTCTTGAATATCTAAATTTAATCCTTCATAATCAGTAGAAATTGCATCTAAAATTCCATAAATAGAATTTTGATAATTATAAATTTGTTCTATTGCATCAATTACCAAGTCATATACATAATTTAATTCTTCTTCTGGAATTGCTTTCTTGATACAATCCCAAAGTCCAGAAGAATAAAGTGCATCATAGGTCTTAATAACTTCTTCTTTTTGCTTATCAGTGAAATTAATATTTGTATAAAAATAAGTTATATATATCTTAAAATACATATCAATTTTACCTTTATTATAAAACCTATTTTCATCTGCTGCGGAATTTAGCACTTGCGAAATAAGTTGTAATTTATCTTCAATGGATAAATATTGTTTAACTTTAATTACTTGATCTTCTCAAGTAAATTCTTTTTCTTCTGCGTTCGCGGTAAGCTTTAACTTACTGAATGTTGGTTTTGCCATATAACCAAACCTCCTTTTTCTCCTATATTATAACATCATTTCTATTTGTTTGTCAAAATAATCTAAAACTTCATCACTAAATATTGAATGAAATTGTTTATTTGTTCATTCTACCGTTCTATTTCTAGTTCTTGCTTTATTGTGTAAAAGTTGTTTATATTTTAATAAATCGGAAATATCTTTAATGACATCTTTTTGAATTAATTCTGCTAATAATACCATTTGTCTAATTCCTAACATTGAAGCATCAGCAGATTTTATCGCATATTCAATATTACCGATAGTAACGTCTCCTGCTAATAAACCAGATTCATTATCTACTTTGGCTACATAAAAAGTCATAAAATCTCCTACGTTAAGATCAATAATAGATCAACCAAAATCTGGTGGAACTTTATTTAATAAAATTACTGTTGCATAAGCTTCATGAATGTCTCCTAAAGATGAAACTTTCATTATTTTTCATTCTTTTTGTTGATTTAATCACATAACCAATTTTAAATTTTTTAATTTACTATATTGATATCTTCAAACACTTTCTTTATAAGCTTCATCTAAATTTGGCTTATTAAAAACATAATCATTCGATTGAATTAATTTTTTAATATGTTCATTTGCAGTAGTTGCATCTAAATCTTTAATAGCATTATCTAAACGAAATCTTCCTACTATATTTTGAGTTCTACTACTAACACTTGGACTTAAGAGTTCTGTTCCAGAAATTTCATATAATTCTGGATTACCTTCTTCATCTTGATAGACATATATTGTTTTTACTACTTGGCCAATTAATGCATTCATTTCTATTTGAAATTTTTCTGCTTCTGCCAGCATAGTTTTTACAGTATTACTTTTTAAAAAAGCACTTGTTTGTTCTTGTAATTCTTTATATTTTAATAAAGCAGGGTCAGATGAACCTTTTTTGTTATTTTTTATTTGTTTTCTATAATCTCTTTGTTTTTTCAATTGTTCTTTAAAATTTTCAATATCTTTCGTATATGAATTCATTTTATTAATAAAATTATTAGCAATTTCCTTTATATCAGGGACAACTTCTGTATTCATTTTATCAACAAATTCTTGACCAGCTTCATCTAAGCTCATTTCATCTAATTGATTAGCTATACTTATAATCTCTCTTTGGTTAATAGGAAATAATGCTGCCATATATTATCACCTCAATAAACAAAAAAAGAGGAAGACTATTCGTCTTCCTCTCCTTCAGTTTCATCAACTTGAACCATTAAACCACCTTCAGGTTTAATAATAGAAATTTTAGCCATAGATAAATCTAGTGGTGGCTCTTCTACCTTAGTTCCCTGCCCAGGTTTAATGATTGAAACAGCAGCCTGCTTTTTTACTGTCTTAACAGAACTACTCTTTTTCTTAGAGCGAGAAAACATAGTTTATACCTCCGCTATTAGTTATCGTGGTTATCAATTCCCTCATCTTCATATACACGAGATGCAACACCGTCTGCATGCCATGTTCTACCACGATGGAGATCATTTTCGGCATCAGAAGCAGCTGTCTGGGATTCCATAAGCTGAATAACAGCGAATACTTTGTGTGTTCTATCAAAACGAGTGTAATCAGGGAATGCATCCATTGTGAATGTAAATGTAGATGGATCGCCTGTTGCAGCCATTGTAAATGTAAATGCGGACTGAATCTTGCAGTTAGGGATAATGAATTCTGCTGGGTGATCTACACCATTAGTATCTCTCCAAAGAGTAGAACCTTCAAGGTAGTAAGAACCAGCGAACTTTTCAGCATCAATTTCAATCTGCTTAGCACCCTTCTTAACAGGTGTGTAGTAATCTACTAATACACCATTTGCTTTGCTTTCATCAAGAGCAAGGTCTGCTGGTGTATATACCTCACCAGAGTCATGGCATCTCTTACCGAAGTTGCAAGTATGTTCATTAACAACAATAATATACTTGCCATCTGTTGTCTGCTGAATTCCATTTGCTTCTTGCTGACTAACGATATAAGGTTCAGAAACGATTTCGCCATCCTTAGTAAACATTACGCAAGCATAGTTCTCTTCCTCTACTGGAATTGCTGGATCACTATCAGCAACTGGTGGTTTTGGTAAGAAAGGTAGTTTTTCAACATTAACTGTTAAACTGCCATCGCCAAGAGTATAATCATCTGTAGTTTCAACAATGTGCTGATAAATAGGAGCAGCTTCAGAAGCTTCAATTAAACCTGCACCAGTAAGAATAGAAAGGCTTTCTGGTGAGATCAAAGCATCTTCCATTGTGAAAGTAACAGTACGTTCACCTTCCCAAGCCATTAAACGAGCGTTACCTTTACCACCCTGCGCATATACAGTTGTGGAAGCACCCTCTAATGTGGAAGTAGTAAGCGTATCGAAATATAATACAGGTTCATTCTTGTAGAAACGTTTGTTTCCAAGATCCATTGTTCCCTTAGCTCTTAGTACAACGTCAACGACGTCACGAACACCATATTTCATGGGCTTTTTCCTCCTTCTAAATTAATCTTTATGGATATTTCTCATTCAGTCTTCAGGCTTGCCTTTGGCCTCAGCCCCAGCAAGTCTAGACTTAATATCAATGTCTCAATTTGTTCAAAGAGAAAATCTTTCCAAAAGATCTTGAATTTGATATATAGTACAATTTAATAAATCTTGTAAAGGTATTTGTAATCCAATAGCCAAAGCTGAGATGTATCTAGCATAAATACTGCCAACATCTTCTCCTTTTAAATGAGCCACTCTTGCTTTGCCTTTTTTAATTTTCTCTGCAATTTTCGCAGCTTGAGCATTTACTGGATTATAATCATCCTCTTTTTTCTTCAAACAAAATACTTGCCGTAAAACATCTTGGAAATATTCAAAATTTCCTTCATCTATAATGGTATTTGTTCCATTATAATTTAACAATAATGACCGAGGAGTAAAATTTACCTTACAATTAGGAATTATTAAAGATAAAGCTTCTCTAACAGCCTCCTTGGTGTCTTTTGCTTCTTCGGCCTCCATTATTGTCATAAATATTTGAAAATTAGGAGTATTTGATAAATTATTTCCGCCCTTATCCAAGTCTTCTTTACTGATAGCTAATACTCTTATACCAGCCAAAAATTCTCGTTCGCCAACCATTGAGATTTCTTTAATCGTAGGTTGATGAATGATTAACTGACATTCTGGTATAGGAATATCAACCCCAGTAAATAATGCAAGGTCAATATCTTTCATAAATTATCTATCATTAAATAATTCATCGAAATCTTTTTCAAATTGATTTTGATCAATAGGATTAGGCGTCTTCTTTTTATCTTCTCCGCCATGAATAGCTTCATACATAAGAGTGAGTCCTGCAAATTCATCATTTAAAATAATTTGATTCGCTCCCACGAAATGTAATTCACCTATACCCGTTAGTCGCTTATTATCGAACATTGAATCAATCTCTGCGGCAATTCGGTATGGACGCAACTGGAAGTCTTTCAACTGCCATTGATCAAAATGACAGACAATATCAAAAGATATTATATTATCACGAAATTCCGGATTCGCACTTCTTGTGAAATTATCCATTGAAATAATTACATATGCCAAAACACTCCCATCTACATATAGTTTAGGTACTATCTTTATTTGCTTACCAAATAAATCAGCTTTTTGCGCACTAGAAAGAGCTGGTCTATCTAATGCATCTCTATCTGTATAATAAAGCATTTTACATAAGTTTTTATTTTTCATCATTCATTCTGTTATAAGCTGTAAATCTTTATCTACAGCCATAAAAGAAGAATGCGGTATCTCATAATTATTAATTATCATACACTCCATTTTCTCCCTTAAAATAAAGACTCTACCACGATAGTTTTCTTGTAACCATTACAAGCAATTTCAAACTGTCCATGATAAGAACTGTTCCATCTAACGGTCATTCTATGACCATCAATCTTAACAACCTCCGCAGGACTGTTTTTCGTTACAAGAGACCAACGCGCAGATTCCTGTCTCTTTCTATAGAAATAACTATACTCAACTCTAGGCTTAATAAAAGTAGGACCTTCAATGATATCGTTAATTCCATCTTCTTCATTTGGATCTACTGGATCTAATACTAAACCATTAGCTACTCCATCAACAATATCATCCTTAGTTTCATTAGCATAGTATTCTACAGCAACGACTTGAATAATGCCAGGCATACTAATAGTATCAACGGCTTCAACTCTTCAGCAAATCTTTTTATCTGCACGTTCAATGCCTTTTAAATAAAATTTTGCGTAACGTTGAAAATATTGTAATGCTTCTGGGGTTTTTGTCATTAAAATATCTAGAGAATGGTTAGGTTCATCTACACTAATGCCATTCTTCTGAATAAAATTAATTTTTGTTTCAACAGGTCCTCGAACCGCAAGATGTTGCGTATATATTGTACCATCTTCACCCTTTCAAGAAACCTGATAATTGCATCGTCTTATTTCTCCTCTAAAATAAGCCAACTCTGTTAAATCTTGAAGATAAATAATTCACTTTGTACCAGTATTTAACCAATCAAAAACGTCTCCTGGTTGAAATCCATATTCATATCCAACAGAAACAATCTTATCATCATAATTTTGTTTTGTCTTATCTGGATTTATCAAAGAAGGCGCTTCGGTTAAATTTTCAGAATCTGTATGTCTTATCTTTGCTGCTTGATAAGAATATTTTACTGCATGATCCAAAGTTCATCTTTTATCTTTGATCATTCTATCTTGTTGAGGAAAACCTCCTCGCCAATCAAGCCTTTTCGCCATCATACTAATTCCATGATATTGAGAACTAGCCATACATAACCTCTCTTAATAAGGAAATTGATTCAAACACAGTTTTTCTATATGTAGAAAAAGCAACTTCGGTGACTCTCAATCCTTCTAATTTGCTTAAAAGAATTAAGAATTTATCACTTTTATTAAAGATTTCTCCAAGTCCCGCAATCTCTATAATCACGGTATTTAACTGCTCCAATCAATTCTCTTCATTTTCACGCATTGGGATAAGCTTTCATAATTGATTTGTTAGTCTATTTACGTCAGATTGACAACTTTCATCAGGTATATCAAAATTATATTTTGTAGTCACCATAAACGCCATTTCTAAAAACATCTCAATTAGATTCAAACTTACCGACATCATCTAAACGTCTGCGTTTATATAAACGTTGCATGTGAAAAGATTGTCTTTGACATTCAGACAATAGACTTAGTAATTTGGCTAAATGATTGGCTTGTGAGGTCATTTTAAAATCTGAACCGCTATATTTCATACGGGTATTTTCAATAGAAGTAACTTGTCTTTGAACTCAACCGCACATCATAAGAAGTGCAAGAATATTTTGTTCTTCTGGAGTTAAATCATCTGTAAAATGAGAACGCTCAATATAAACATCAGGAATATTTTCATCTTCTGGTCCATCTGGAGTATCCCAAACAACACCAATAATAAAATCTGTTTCTTGAACAGTATCTTCTCTGATAACAAGAGTTTCTATTGAATAATCCATTAGATTTTTACGAGGAAATTCAAATCCAGGAATAGCGTTAATTAAAAGGGATCTAAGATCCCTTGCTGTGTCTTCTGGAGTTAATTCCATGTACATATCATCCGTAATCATGCTGAGGAAGCGATTATATACTTCTGTGAACTGAGTTCCCATGGATATCTCCTCCTTCATTTTTATTCAGCAGTCTTTTTAATTACTTTTACAGGTGCAGCATCCGCCTTTTTAATCTTAGGCTGTGTTCTACGAACTCTCTTAGGCTGTGCAGGAGCTGCTGGTTCATCTGTATCTGGAGCATTATTAGCCTGATAATTAGCAATAGCTGCACTTACATCAAAACCAGTCTTTTCCATAATAGCCTGTCTTTTTGCAAAGTCATTTAAAGGAAGTTCAACACTAAGATCTTTAATTAAAGTAATAACACCCTCTGGAGCAAAATCCAATGCATCGAGGAGTTCATCAAGACTTCCATTTTTTAAAAGATTAAGAACGTCATTAGCATTCATATAATACTCAGGTTCTCGATTAATATTTAAATCATCAAGAATCTCGTCATCTTTTACCAAGAGGTGGTTTCTAATGAGATCTAATCCTCCATTTACATAAGATAATGCTTCAATTTCATCTTTTGTAGTTCTAATTGACTGACCTGGCGCAATTTCTCTACGAATACCCCTATCAGGAATACTGTAAATTACTTTTGCGGCAGTACGGTTTTCTACAATTACACTATCATTCTTTGCCATTATAATATATCTCCTTTTTCTCTATTTAATGAAAATAAGGGGAGTGGGGATTTTACCCCTACTCCCCTTTGGTTTGTATTGAAATTAACCCTGTTGTTCAACAGTGACAATATTCTTAACAGTATCTGTAAGCTTGAATGCACCTTCCTTAGTGAGAGATGTATCCTTGTAAACGCAAATTGCATTATTCATCATGCAAGTTACGCCAACCTTCTTATAGACCTGAATTTCGCGACTCCAGTCACGATTTGCACGTTCATCAACGAGAGTATCGCCTTCGAATGCAACCTTAACTGGCTTTGTATCAGCACCGGATGGAATAATCCAGCAGAAAGATGGATCAATAACCTTTTCCTTGCCTTCAACAACATCCTTATAAGCATTTGGAAGAATGACAACATTCTTATCACGATAACCAGAAAGACGACCTGTTCTATAGAGTTCATCCTTCATAGCTTCTGTGTATCTCCAAGCTTCTTGTGGAATCATCTTAACTGCGAATTCGTTTGTGCAGTAAATTGTTACATTACCATAAGATTCAGCAAGACGAACGAGTTCATCGAAAGCAGCTGCATCAAATCCTGTAGCAACAACACGGTTCATAGCTGGGAGCTGGTTAATAGCACCCTCAAGAGCCTTACCAATTTCTTCGTAAACGAGGTCATCCATACCTTCCATTACGATATTTGTGAGTTCTGCGAAGTCAGCACGACCGTCGAGAAATTCCTCGAATCCGATCTGTGCAGCTCCACCGATAGCACTAGTTGGAACTTCGAAGCTTTCAGAACTCTTAGCGAGTTTGAATACTTCATAGTTACCAGCAAGTCCTACTCTTGTAATGAACTGCTTAGCACGGTTTGTGCCATCAATCTTTCTACGGAACATTGGCTTATCGCCCTGACCGAAAGTCTTAACTTCAGCAAACTGACCGTAGTTGTCAATAACTCTCTTAGGAAGAACATCATTTAATGTTTCTTCAATAATAGAGAATACTAAATTCTTATTTTCACGATATAACTGGTATGTACCAGCGATTTCATTGAACTCCTTACGAAGTGTTTCATTGAGTTCATTGTAGCTAAAATTAGCACCATTGTAGCTATACGCCTGAGGAGCCTTAGGATCAGCTTTAGCAACAATCTTAGCTAATTGTACGAAATTCTTCTTATCTAACATGTCCTTTACTCCTTTCTATTACTTAACACGCATAACCTTTACACCAGGCTGCATATCAGGCATTGTGTAAACCTTAACAACCTGAAGGGTTGGATGAAGTGCATCTGCACCTTCACCGACCTTGAGATAACCATCTGTATCTGGTGTAAGCATATCGCCAACTTTAAGGCTACCTGGCTCTGCCTTGATTGTATTAGTTGTATAAATATCACCAACATTAATCTTAAAGAGACGAGGAACCATACGTGTTCCTTCTGGCATATACTTAGGCTTCTTATAATTTTCTGTTACTTTGAATGGATCGTCTGTAGAATCAACTTCATAAGGTGTTGCTGGAGTTGTTACACGTTCAGCGTTATCTTCACCATTAGAATCTTTTGGTCCATAGAAACGAGCTTGCCATTCAGTTAATGGCTGAGTGCCATCAATTGGGCTATATACACGAGCCACATAATCTTCTTTCTTCATTGCAAAATCGCAATCCTGTTCGAAATCACGATAAAGCTTAATTTCGTTAAAGACCATCATCCACTCGCCAGCACCTTCAAAATCTACCGCTCCACCATCAGCTGCAGCATAGTTATAAGTAGCAAACTGACCATTCTCAAGAATGTCAATATCTGCTGCTGCAGGTAACTGTGCATAGATCTGACCTGTCTTCTGAGCTGATAAATGGTTAGGTTCAACTTGTCCGTAACCACGAGTGACATATGTGGCTTTTTCACTTAATCTTGTTTTAGCCATTCTTGTCTTCCTCCTATATTATTCCATTTCTTTCTTCGTAGCTAAAGCTGCTTTGATCCAAGCAGGTGTGATATCATCTTCAATTCCATCATTTTCAAGATTGAAGATAGATGTAGGAGTTTTATCCTCATCTTCACTATCATCGTCAAGATCAAAACTTACCTTGTTACGAACACAAATTACAGAAAGCTTTGCTTCGATTTCATCGACAGAGTAATTGTCAATATTCTCAATTACATCTTTCTTGTCTTCATTAGAAAGCATATAGAACTGGTCAATCATGGCTTGCTTTTCCTTGCGGTCAGCGTCATTCTTGAATTCTACAAGCTTGTCATAATCAGCTTTCATTTCGTTGAATTTAGTTTCTAACTCTTCATAGTTAGCCTTTAATTCTATATATTCTTGAATTTCGTCAAGATTATATTTATTAACTTCGCCCTCTTCCTCAGGAGTTTCCTCTTCTTCTTCAGGTTGCTCCTCTTCAGGTTCGTCCTCTTTCTCTGGAGCTTCTACTTCAGGTTCTTCAGGATTCTCTTTTTCAGGCTTTTCTTCCTGTTCTACTTCAGGAGTTTCTTCTTCTGGCTTAACTTCTTCATTTTCCATTTCTGGATTCTTTACTTCATTCTCCACGGAATTACCTCCTTCTTTAATAATCTCTTTAACCTGTTCCATCATACTAAATAATTTCTTCTGCATGCTCTCTTCAAAAGAGAACTGAACTCTGGTAATCTGAGAACCCTCGAAGCAAGGTTCAACATCTTCCCCAAGAATACAGAGTTTAGAGATTATAGCTTCATTGATAATAAAGAAAGAAGGTCCTCCATTATCATCTTCTGACCAAAATCCCTGCAAAGTATTCTCGTCAAGTTCCATAGACTGATTGTTACCTTTTTCAATAACACGTTTTGCCTCTGGATACTGACCTGTCCATAAATATCCCTCAGTCATGAGGTATTCATGTTCAACCCCATCATCGAGGAATTTCTGGAACCAAACCTTAGCGTTTCAATCTACGAAACCATAAGGTTGAGTGGTGTCCTTAAATTTCCACTCTCCATTTGAAATATCAATAATTTGATTATGTCCTTCAAAGTCTTCACTTGTTTCGTTGTAATAACCAACGATAGGAGAGCCAGGAAGGGATCTTGCCATTTCTCTCGCAACAGCTTTTGTAATAACGCTACCGTTGCGGTTTGGCTCATCTCCTACATAACAAACCTTGATTTGGCATTTACTAATAAGTGGGTTTAGTGGTACCAAATCATGAAGAATTTCAACTGGAGAATTTAATGCTATACTTGTGTGCTGTGGCATTTAATTTCCTCCTACTTCTGACTTTCTTTATTTTGGATGGTTTTATCAGAAAGTTCTGTTGCTTCTTTAGCTGGTCTACCACCCTTATTATCACTTCCTGTAGTATTTTGACCTTCAGAAGGTTGAGTTTTACCTCCTTTGCCCAAAGTTTGAATATCTTCACTACCAATTGTAGAAGACATCATTGGTGGAATCATAACAGTGCTAAGTGATAATACATCATTTTCAAAGAATGCTGTTGCCAAAATTGAATTTTGTGTATGACCTAACGCAATTTGCGCAAGCATCTTACCAAATCCAACAGTCATTTGTTCTTTATACATCTTTGATAATTCTTTATAATTATATTGAGTTGTATCTAAAATATAAAATCTAAAAGTATATTTCTTTCTATTAGGCATTCTTCTCTGAATTATTGTATCAAATAATTTCTCGAATTGCAACTTTAAATTGCGCATTAAGCCTTCATCTTGTAAAATAGAGTTATTAATAGATAAATTCGTGTCTGAATTAAATAAATTCTTAGAAACACCTGCAGCATTATATACAGAACGCTCAACGCGCTCTAAATCATCATTATCAACATTTGAAGCATCAGATAAATCAATAGATTCAACATCAGCAAATGTTGTAATAACATCAGTGCCAATAGCATGTTGAAGCATTGCTACTGCATTATTATGAATATCTCTTGCTTCATCTACATCGAAAATTAAATCACCATTTTTATCAATAGGTAATTTCTGAACAATTACTTTTAGTAAATCCTGTAATTGTTTACGATGATCTAAATCCTGTGCTGCATCTAAATCTAACAAATATGGAATTACATTAATAAAAAATGGAATCTCATTGGTTCCTGGTAAAGAAAACTTAACAGCGCTTCCTGGGTCAAGCAAATACCAACCACTTGTATCTCCTTCAAAATCAGGAGTTAATTTTCTCTCTTTCCAAAGGACATAACCTTTTTGGATATCTTTTGGAAACATTTTGAGAACTTTCATTCTATAATTAACATCATGAAATTTTTGATCAAAATACGCCATATTAAATTCTATTGCAGGAAGATTATTTACATAATATCTACAACGGCAATAATCAACTGGCAACTCTTGGAAAAGAATGCCTTCTTTTCCCTCGATCAAATACCCATAACATACACCATATTTAATAACTTTAAAAGTGATATCTTGAGTAATTTCTCTAATGTTCGTATTATCCAAATAGTCTATTACTTTAAATCATTCAGCAGTAACTTTTTTACTTTTTTCTTCGCTATTAAGAACTTTATCATCATAAATAGTAGGAACAGTGTACCAATCATATCTATACATAGTTGAATAATAATTTACAATTCTTTGATAAATACCATTGGTGCGATAAAAGAAGTCAGATATTGCGCGAATTGCTCGAATATCTTTTTCCGCAATTGCGCGCAATATTGCTACTTTATCATAAAATCTTAAACATGAAGTATCCTTTAATTTTTGGTAAGTTCCTAAATTAATAACCGCATCTTCAAGAATCTTTGTTCCGACCTTTATTTTCCCATATTGGGAAGAACCATTCATAGAAAAACCTTTTTCTCTAATTTGTTCCTGTCTTTCTTCTTTACTGGCCAAGGTCTCACCTCCTAATAACCAGCCCTTGTCATAATATAATCATAATCTAAAATATACTCATCAGTATAAGGAATTTCGATTAATTTTATGTCATGGAGCTGACAAAATCTACGTTTTTTCGCATCGTTGAACTGCTGTTGGTATAAACCCTTTTTGCCGCCAAACTTGCCACTGGCTTCATAATGTTGACGTCCTTGATATTCAATAAGAAAATCAAGATTACCATCGTCATCAAAAACCGCAAAGTCAAAACGAAGAGGTTTCCCATTTGGACTATTCAAACCCTCAAAAGATACTTCCATTTTAAAGTTCAATCCTGCTTCTTCTAATATTTCTTCAATCTTAATTTCGCCTCTACTTGCTCTCATAATTAACCTCCGATATGGGAACTGAATCGTCATTCTGATGCAACGAAACGTTTCTTTTTCTTACGCTTACTATCTTCGTATTGTTTAATATAGTATAATCCATATTCAAGTGCAGAAAATTTATCCTTACGAATAGATTTATTTGCTTGCTTTAATATAATATTAACACCTTCATTTTCTTCACGAAGATTTAGCATCTCTTCTTTTAATATGGAAGTTAGATTATAAGGTTTTAAGTATTCTGACCTTTCCTCAGGTGTCATTTGTTTTCCTTTTTGTGTTCCAAGCAATTTTACCTTAGCCGCACGATCATCAATAAGGAATTTTAATTTACCTGAAGTAAGTTGAGTTTGAACATTTGAGTGTGCTTCTGTATTAATTGGTGCATTCGCTTTAATTAAATACATTGCATCTTGTTCTGTATTGTTTGTTCTAAATCTCTTATAATATGCTTCTTCATCATTGTCAACACCAAAATCAGGATATTCATCACCTGTTAATGGGTCAACCTGTGACTTAACCATATAATCGACAAGACCAATACCAAGACCGTTGGCATCAATTACAATTTTACGAGCCTTGTATTTATAGAACAAACGCTTCGCCCAAATTGCCTGATCTTCAAAGTGCATATTTGTAAGAGAGTAAATATTTACTAAATATTTTAATGAAACTTCACCATAACCCTGTGGCGCAACTCTAAATACACAAATTACGCTATCACATCCATCTCGTCCAGTATTCTTTCGCGCAACGTCCATTGCAAGAACATAATAACTTTGAACATTGGCACGACCAGATGCTTCATATTCTGGCTTCTGGAGAACTCGGTTTCTATCAAATGCTTCTCCTTTAAAGAACGCATCTTCAGAAGAACCAGCCCATTTACTTTCATACTCACGCAAGAATGAAATTTCATTAAAAGTTTCATCTTTCTTTAAGTCGGTAATAAAATCTTTATCAAGCAAGCCCGCAATAACTGGTATTTTAAATGTACCACCCATTACAAAGGCTTTATCTGGTTCAGTTACCATTTGAACCAAAGTTTGTATTAGTTTATTATATGCAAAAGTTCCTTTAAATCCTGCCGTAGTAATATACAACTGTGATTTATTAAGAATTTCCTCATTATGTGTACTTCCATCCATACACTGTCTTGAAATATTCATGGTAGGAATAATAACCTGCTGAAGAATATCTCCATCTACACCTACACACTCTTCTACAAGACCGCCATGACGACGCTTACCTCTTGATTTTTCACTTGCCGCAATATTATCAAAGTAAGAACCATTTTTAAACATATAAATAACATAGTCTTTACCTTCTCGAGTTTTACCTAAACGACGGTCAAGTTCTCTATCAAGCGCAGGAATCATAGTACATAATTCTTGAACTTTTTCTTTAACAATTTGTGCAGATTGTTCTTTACCACCAGAAGTTACAAACAACTTTGCTCTTGGATATAAAATACATCTACACATTAATGTTAATACTGACAAGAATGATTTAGAATATGCACGAGGGAATACCGCATAAACATAACGATAACGCATAGCGGCACGCAAGAATACTCTCTGATAGAAATAAAATCTTAAACCTGTTTCAGGAATAGTTCCATCTATTCCTGTCTGTAAGAAATCTATAAACATATCAGGATATTCTCTTCAGTATGATATATAATCTCGTGCTATAGAAATTACATTATCAATACGCTCATGCGATATGCCGACTTTTCTTGATTTTTTAATATCTAATAAATCTCAAATTGTTTGAGATACACCATTTAAATCTTCTTGTTTTTGTTGATCTAAAATATCTTGTAATGACATAACTATTCTCCTTCTGAGAATAGTTTTTCATTCTCTTCCTCTAACTCTTCTTCAAATTCTCCAAATTCAGTAAATGCATTATCGGAAAGATACTGCTTATTTTCAGAGAATAGAGATTCTTCTAAAGCCTCTTCTTCTGTCTGACCATCTAAATCAGCTTCAGCCTCTTTTTGTTTGTCTAACTCAATCTGACGAACCGCGTTGTCAATGAGGTCACCGATATTAGTTTCCTCCATAATAAGAGAGCGAGTATATTCTTGTAAGTCTTGCAATACTCTATCAACTTTATCTTTTGGGCTATCAACATAATATCTGGGTATAAAGCCCTTTGATTCACAAAGAGCAACAACTTCTCCAAGAGAATCAATTCCACGTTTTTCTTCCTCCTTGTTTTGATGTGCGGTAAAAGAGCCACTCTTCATTAAGCTATCATACATTTTTTCAGCCTTTTGCGCACCTTCAATATCTCCAAGATCGATTAGTTGATCGAGTTTAAGAGATACTTTTGCAAGTTTCATTAAAGTGTCTTTATGACCTGCTGTGTGAATATCATATGTCTCTTCAAAATTGCGGTAAAAACGTTCCAAATAAATCCATTCTTCTGGTTTATAAGCACGCCCCCAACGCAACTTTAAATAACGAACATCATCTTCAGTTAATCCAAGCTCTTCTGCGGAAATTGCAGTTTCCTCAAAATTACCCCCTAGAGGCATTGATACAAATGCCTCTGGACCATTGTCCGCAGGCATCGGCGCAACCGCAGTCTCAGGTTCTTTAAGTTCGCCTTCTGGAATTATAAATCGGTTAGCTTCAAGAACCTCATCTATTTCTGTTTGGCTCTTACCTTGACGTTCCATCGCTTCGGTAAGCTCTTTTTCGTCTTTTAACCGAAGTGCCTCACTATCTCTCCAGCGATACTTTTTATATTGATTAAGATGCATCTTACCAATATATCGTCCAATAATAGTTAAGCCAGTAACTTTAGATTTATCAGTTCCATACGACATTAAAAGCTGATCCCATTCTTTTGGAATATAAGGGACATCAGCTTCTTGAAGAATCCAAAGAAATGTGGATGGGTCTCAATTATTAACGTGCATTGTCGCGCACTTCTTACAAATAGGAATAGTTCCGCCGTTTGGATATTTTTCTAAATTGTTTGATTTATAAAATTCTGACCTTTTTAAAGTTCTATGACATTTTTCACAAAATATTAAATCTTTCTTGCTTACATCAGCCATAAATTATTCCTCCTTTTCTATTTATTAGAATTAGAGAATGAGATTGGGGGATTTTGTCCATCTTCTTCAAATTTAGGCTTTTTCTTATTACGACATTCTTTACAGATGGAATAGAACCCATCTTTACTTGTTTTATTTTTGCTAAAATATTTATTATGAGCTAATTTTATTTGACCGCATCTGCTACAACGTTTATAAACACCTTTTTCAATGTTTAAATAATATCAGTCAAGAAAATCATCTTCTGCCGCAGACGCAATTAGAATAGGTATTTTATTGCGTCAAAGGGATGAGATATATTCAAGACTGTGTTTAATGCCAAATTCTTCTTCTAAAACTTCCTGTATTTCTACATTTTGCATACCGTCAATCTTACATTCTACTAAGCGGTAATATAAAGGCTTGTCATGCAATGCGCGCAAACTAACCTTATCAAATTCCTCCATAAGATATCAAGTATCGCTAAAAAAGTCTCCATAACAATTCTGGCGCAACTTAGAATAATTGCATAGAATTATTGAGCAGACGGTAGGATTTGTTAAGGACACTCCTTCTGAAACTACATTCCCATCTTCATCAATCCATGTATCATCTGGTAAAACTGTGTGGTGTTCAGAATGCACTAAATGCATAGCTTGAACAGGAGGCTTACGATGTTGTTTAATTATATATTGATCTTTTCTTGCGTCTATTTGTGCTGTTTTGGCGATGTATGCATCACGACCCTCGCATCTTTTGAGACGCTCACTCCAGGCCGCAATAGCTTCATCTGTTTGTGATAATTCTGGTATATCTTCTCTATCTTTCTTTGTTATTGAAATTTTTGGTTGGAATATTACGTGTTTGTCATTATTTGTGATGTTATAAACACCATCTTCTCCATTTTCAAACTGGGATACAAGTCCTTCATAGGAAGTTTCTCTTTTATTCACT
>Ga0326511_10001167_pt1 | contig 22147 bp, 46 predicted proteins | sample 0_2496_0518_D_FD_203701 | JGI IMG/M metagenome (GOLD analysis project Ga0326511, IMG submission 203701) | Bovine rumen microbial communities from UC Davis, California, United States - 0_2496_0518 | ecosystem: Host-associated > Mammals > Digestive system > Stomach > Rumen | place: USA... | reverse complement strand
TACCCGGCGATGAAAGACGCAGGCGAGGTACACGGCTCAAATAACACTTCCACCCGTGAAAAGTTTGCGGAGTGGGCAAAAGAAAATCTGTAAAGGAGATTTACAAAAATGGCTGGAATTGCTACCAATCGTACCAACATCAATCTTCCTCCCGAGGTCTCTGCGGAAGTACTGCAGAAAACCCAGCAGGAGAGCGCCGTCATGCGGCTGGGTCGGCAGATTGCCCTCCCCGGTCGTGGCGTGACCATCCCTGTCATCACTGGTGACCCCGAGGCCGCATGGGTCGAGGAAACTGGCCTCAAGCCCGTCTCCAACCCCTCCCTGTCCACAAAGATTATGCAGGCGTACAAGCTGGCCGTCATCGTGCCCTTTAGTGACGAGTTCCGCCGTGACGCCGCCTCCCTGTACGACGCCATCGTCGCTCGCCTGCCTCTTGCGCTGGCTCAGAAGTTCGATGCCACCGTGTTCGGTGCCGCCTCCGGCGCTCCCGGCTCCAACTTCGACGTGCTGGGCTCTGCCACCGCTCAGAGCCTGTCCACCGACGTGTACGCTGGCCTTGTCGCCGCTGACGCCGCCATCGCTACTGCTGGCGGCATCATGAACGGCATTGCTCTGTCTCCGCAGGGCAAGGGCATCCTGCTCGGCGCTGTTGACGGAGACCGTCGGCCTCTGTTCATCAACAACGTCTCCGAGGGCGCTGTTCCTATGGTGCTCGGCGCTCGCACCGTGCTGAGCAAGGGCGCTTTCGTCGCTGGCAACCCTGCCAGCGCCAACACCGTTGGCATCGCTGGCGACTGGACGCAGGCCGTGTGGGGCACCGTCGAGGGCGTGCAGATTCGGTTTGCTGACCAGACCTCCCTCACCATCGGCAACCAGCAGGTCAACCTGTGGGAGCACAACATGTTCGCCGTGCGTGCTGAAATCGAGGTTGGTTTCCGGGCTGACGTGTCCTGCTTCAACCTGCTGACCGTTACTCCTTGATGAGCGAGCGGGTGGACATGATTTGTGCGGTAAACGGCGCGGTTATGTCCGTGCCCGTTGAGCTCGTGGAGATGTACAAAGCGGCGGGGCATCGCCTCGCCGCATCTCCCAAACCCGCACAGAAAAAGCGCCCACGGAGGGCGGCAAAAAAGGAGGAGTGACCCATGGCCTATGCGACCGTAGACGACGTTCAGAACCGTCTCGTGCGGACGCTGACGAATGATGAGCGGAGCGTATGTTCCGCACTCCTCGACGACGCTGGGGCTGTCATAGACGCATATAACGTCGACGCATCATCGGAGGCAAAGCTGGTCGTGTCCTGCCGTATGGTAATGAGGGCGCTCGGCGACGGTTCGGACGGCGGCGTGCCGATGGGCGCAACGCAGGGGAGCATGTCGGCGCTCGGTTACTCGCAGAGCTGGACGATGGGCACGTCCGGGGCAACCGGGGAGCTTTACCTCTCCCGGCTCGACAAAAAACTGCTCGGCGTGGGAGACCATGTCGGCTCTTACTCTCCCGTGCAGGAGCTTGCAGAGGGGCTGGTGCTATGACGGGCGTTCCTGTGATTCTCCACGTCCGCACACAGACGGGCGTGGACGAAATGAACAACCCCGTTTACTCGGAGACGCTGGAGACTGTAAATGACGTGCTCATCGGGCAACCGACTACGGACGATATAACAAGCTCCATCGACCTGTACGGCAAGCGCATCGAGTATATGCTCGGCATCCCAAAAGGCGACTCCCATGACTGGGAGGATACCGTGGTCGAGTTTTTCGGGCACAGATATCAAACGTTCGGGGTCACCATTGAGGGCATCGAGGCAAACGTCCCGACTCGCTGGCACAAGAAAGTCCGGGTGATGCGGATTGCGTAACGTCGAGTTCGAGTTGAATCTGTCCGGGCTCAATGCGTTGATGAAGTCGAGTGAGATGCAGAGTGCGCTCAATAGCGCCGCAGAACAGGCCGCAGGGAACGCAGGGGACGGTTTTAAGGTGGAGGCGGCTCATAACATCTCGTTTATTGCCATCGCCTCAGTAAGAGCAGGAACGGCAAGGGCGGCTCGTGAAAATCTCAAAAACAACACCCTGCTGAAAGCGCTGGGAGGGGTGAACATATGAGCATCGAGACGAGAGTAATCGGATATCTCACAGGCGAGCTGAGCGTGCCCGTCAGCGGCGATATACCGCACCCGATGCCGCCAAAATTTGTCACAGTCGAAAAGACTGGCGGAGGCATGGCGAACCGCCTGCCGCATGCCACTATTGCCGTGCAGAGCTGGGCGGAAACCCGAGACGAGGCGGACAGCCTCAATGAGCAGACCAAGGCCGCAATGCTCGGCCTTGTTTCACTCGACAGCGTCAGCCGTTGTGCGCTGGATGCTGACTATAACTACACCGATGAGGAGACCCGGCGTTACCGCTACCAAGCGGTTTTCGACGTGGCCTACTACGACGATTAACGGAGGAAAAACGAAATGCCTACTACTACTAACGTCAGTGCTGGCAAGCCTAAAGTCGCAGGCGCCGTCTACCGTGCTCCTGCCGGGACTGCCCTGCCCACGGATGCGTCTACCGCTCTTGCGGCGGCGTTTGTGGACATGGGTTACATCTCCGAGGACGGCGTCACGAACTCCAACTCTCCCGAGACGGAAAAAATTCACGCATGGGGAGGGCAGGTCGTGCTCGTCGTTTCCAGCGAGAAACCCGACACGTTCCAGCTCACGTTTATTGAGTCGCTGAACCCCAACGTACTCAAGACCGCCTACGGAGAGGGCAACGTCACCGTCGACGACAATGCCGGGACTATCACCGTGACGGCAAACGCCGAGGCGCTGACCGAGCACGTCTACGTCATCGACATGGCTATGCGTGACGGCGCTCTGAAACGCATTGTCATTCCCAACGGCGCACTGAGCGAGCTGGGCGATATCGTCTACAAGGACGATGAGGCTGTCGGGTACGAGATGACCCTTGACTGCCTGCCCGACGCCAGCGGCAACACTCATTACGAGTACATCAAGCTGGCGACCTAAAAAAGAGAGGGGAGAGCATCGTGAGAAAAGGCACTACTTCCACCGGGTTTGAGTACGAGTACGACGAGACCCGGCTGGATGATATGCGGTTTGTTGATGTTCTCGCCGTAGTCATCGACCCGGAGGCGCCTGCGTTTGACAAGATTGCAGGCGTCTCCCGTCTTTTGTCTATGATGCTCGGCGAGGACGTAAAGAAACGGCTGTATGACCATATAGGCGCACAGCACGGAGGCCGTGTCCCTCGGGCTGAGCTGGAAAAGGCGCTCGAGGAAATCATGAGCGGCGGAACGGACGCCGAAAAAAACTGACCCTGCTGGCGAGGATGATAGTCGTGAACGAGACAGCTCTGTACTGCGACATGGCGGAGACGTACCATATCCTCGACTATCGGACTCTCCCGGCACGACAGGCGGCAAAGCTGGCGGCAGGGCTGAGACCATCGTCACGCATCATGCAGGCGCTTACAGGCGTAAAGGGCGACGTCGAGACCGTCCTGCTTGCGCATATCGCAGACGCTGTCCGCATCCTCGCATGGCAGAACACAAAGGATGGGCGTCTCGGGAGAAACCAGCCTGCCTCGCTCGTACAGCCTCTACTCGAGGGAAAAGCGCACGGTTTCCGGACGGTGGACGAGTTCGAGGCGTGGCGAGCGCAGATGATAGGAGACAACAGTAATGGCAACTGAACTCGGAAACGCATATGTAAATATCGTACCAAAGGCTCGGGGCATCGAGAGCAAGGTCGAGAATATGCTCAACGGCGGCGGCGGTGGCGCTGAAAAGGCCGGGCAGGGTCTCGGCAAGCGCCTACTGTCGGGCATCGCTGGGCTGGGCATCGGCGTTGCTGTCGGCAATCTTGTTAAGTCCGCATTTGAGGCAGGCGGAGCGCTCGAGCAGTCGTTTGGTGGCCTCGAAACCATCTACGGTGACGCCGCTGAGATGGGCAAAGAGTACGCCGCATCTGCGGCGGCGGCTGGCATCTCGATGAACACCTATGCCGAGAACGCTGTGTCGTTTGGTGCGGCGCTGAAATCCGCATTTGAGGGTGATACGTGGGCGGCGATGGATGCCGCAGACACGGCAATCCTCGACATGGCGGATAACTCCGCAAAGATGGGCACCAGCATGGAGAGCGTTCAGAACGCATACCAAGGTTTTGCCAAGGGCAACTATACCATGCTGGACAACCTCAAGCTCGGGTACGGCGGCACACGGGCTGAGATGGAGCGACTCATTGATGACGCAAACGCCATCAACGCCGCAAACGGCATGGCGACAGATTACAGCATTGAGAACCTCGGCGATGTGTACGCCGCCATCCACACCGTACAGGGCGAGCTCGGTATCACGGGCGTAGCGGCGGACGAGGCCGCCTCCACGTTGCAAGGCTCTATGGGGAGCATGAAAGCATCGTGGGAGAACGTTATGGCGGCTCTGACCACGGGCGAGGGGCTGGACACGGCAATGGAGAACCTCACGACGAGCGTTGGCAACTTCGCAGAAAACGTCCTGCGGATGCTGGGCGAGCTGGGACCCCAGTTGCCGGGCATGATACTCGGACTGGCGGACGTTATCGTCGAGAATGCCCCGGACTTTATTGCGTCGGGTGCAGAGCTCATCCTCCAGCTCGCAGTCGGGTTGATTGAGGGCATACCGGACTTGATTGCCAAAGTCCCGGAGATTTTCGACTCACTCAAGGAGGCGTTCGGCACCATCGACTGGCCGACGCTGGGCAAAAGCATCGTTGACGGCATCATCGTCGGTCTCGACTCGATGCTCACCTCGCTGGTGGAATCGGCAAAAAGCCTCGGTTCTGCGGCGCTGGACGGCATCAAGGAGTTTTTGCATATCGGGTCGCCATCTAAGGTGTTTGCGGATGAAGTAGGCCGCTGGATACCCGCAGGCGTCGCTGAGGGCATCGACGACAACACGTTTGCCGTAGACCGCTCCGTGCGGACTATGGCGGCAAGCTCCCTCCGTAGCGTAACTCCAGCGCAGGACACCATGCAGGGCGGCACGCTTGACGGGGCATCTGTCCAGCAGATAGTCGACGCTCTTGCGTCTCGGCCTGTTGTCATCGAGGGCGACACGAGCAAGATTTTCCGGGTGGTCAACAGGACAAATCAGTCCCGGACACGGGCAACGGCGTATAATGCGCTGGCAGGAGGCATGGCATGAACGGAGTATTTTTGCGCATCAGCGGACAGGACGTGACCCAGTACCTCGATATACAAAACTACGCAATGAGCTCCGAGGACGTGTACAAAACGTGGACGGACGGGAACTGGACAGACCACCGGGTCATCGTGCGTCAGCGCATAAAGGGTAAGGTAAAGGCCGGGTTTGCATCCGAGGCCGACTACGCATCTTTTCTCAACCTGTTGCGCATCGCCAAAAATGCGCAGGGCGCGTACAGCGTGAACGCATACGTGCTCAACACAGGCACCACGGAATCGTTTACGGCCTACATCGACACGGACGGCGCTGGCAAATGGGACTTGGTCAACGGGCGGCAATGGCTCGTAGTAACGCTGACCATCACTGGGAGGTGAGCGGATGCTGAACATACCGGAAAGCGTCAAACGCCTCTACAAAGAGGAGAGCGTACAGAAACAGCTCCGCATCCACTTCCCGAACGGGGAGCTCCCGGACATAACCAACAGCAACATCGTCCGGGAGTCCCTGCACTTCACCGAGTCCATATGCTCACAGAATGTGTTTCGGTTCGGCCTTGCCGAGGCGAGCGTGCTGGAGTTCGAGACCGTGGGAATCGGCAATATGTACGGGTACACGATTGAGGCGTCAATCGGCATCGACATTTTTTCCCTCTCTGCGGAGGAGCTTGCGGAGATTACGTCCGGGTCGTGGGACGGGCGCATCGCATACGGCGCTTATTTTTGGATGCCGCTCGGGACTTTCCGGGTGGAAAAATGCCCTCGGAATCATGGCGCCATGACGCACAGAAAAGTCACGGCATACAGCGTCGGCGGCGAGAATGTTGCCCGGATGATGTCCCCGTTTGAGGAGTGGAAACAAAAGGCGTACTGGTCGCAGGATATTGGCACGCAGTTGGAGTACAAAAGCCTCGAGAGCCTTGTTGACGCAAATATCGGATACTTCAACCCGGACATCATAAGCGCAAAGTACACCAAGACCCAGCAACGGCAGACCTCTCATACCAGTAGCGTGGCGGAGTCGGCTCGCATCCAGCTCCCGGGCGGAGGGCTCGTTCTTTCCGCAACGGGCATTAGATACGTACAGATGTGGGGAGCGCAGACGACAGCGCCAAAGCTTGTGTCCATTGAGGTGAATGACTTCGACAATACACAGGCTTTGAACTTTATAGAGACGACGCTTACAGGGTGGGGAATCGCTGACCAGCTCGGAGCGGTTTTGCAGAAATTCCATAGGTACATATACGTTGACGTTTTGCCAAGCAACTCACTCCCGAGGAGATTGCAGGGTATGAACTACCCGGGATTTACGCTGTCGGCAGATGCTCCAATACTGTACCTACCGGACAACGATAACCGAGAGCTTTCCAACACCTTTTTCTTTGCACCTGTCGAGTCAAAGATATCGTTGACATGGACGCCGACTGGTGAGAACGCAGAGACCGTGGAGCAAACGTTCGTTCTCTCCGAGTCAGGCGACCCTGCGACGCTCTACATGCTCGACCCTGTACAGGCGACGCAAACTCCCGTGTCGTTTCCGAACTCCGGGAGCGTAACGCAATATAACGTAAACTACTACTCATATGCGGATTGCTACAAATGCGACGAGTTGCTCCCAAGCTACGCAGAGGCATCCGGGCAGTTTTGGAAAGATGACCGCAACGGTAGTGCTGAAATTATAGAGCTCGACCCGTCATCTCCGCTGGAGATTGCTCCCGGAGACTACGACGAGATGTGGTGGGACGAGTATGACATATCTCCCATCGGCACCGTGACCGTGACCTACCGGGACGGGGCAGACGATGCTACGGCAAGCGTGACGCTCGGTGCTGGGGCATCCGTCTATGACATGACCGACAATACCGTCATGCAGGCTTTGCAGAGCGCAAGCCTCGACAGCATCACGGAGCTCTTGTCCGGGCAGTTTGCGACCAACGCCGCCAACGTAGGCTTTACCCCTATCGAGTTGACAATGCAGGGCTGGCCGTGGCTGGAGGCCGGGGACGCTCTTGAGATAACCGCCGAGGACGGCACGGTGGTCAACTCCTACGCCCTCCGGGTAGAGATGCAGGGACTCCAGCATTTGCAGTCCTACATCACCGCAGACGGCGGCGAGATTATAGCGGAGGTGTAACCATGGTATCAATGAGATACGGCTCAAAAGGCGGCACCACGGGCGGCGGCACATCCGAGGGCGGCGGGGGAAGTTCCGTCACCATCACGGAGCTGTGGACGAATCCCTCTCCGACCTCAACTTTTTCGGCTCAGACCGTGGCGGTCTCCCTTGCCGGGTATGACTACATCGGCATCTGCACCAAGATATCCACGGGGAGCGTCAGTAAAACCGGAATCCAGTTTTTCATGCTGGACTATGTTACAGGGTCATCTGTCAACGGAATACTGCCCTATAACGGACAGAACGGACAGTGCGGACGAAGAACGTTTTATGTGCTGGATGACCTCTCCGGGGTGGCGTTTCAAGCGGCCTACATCGACAACAGCACCTCAAACGGGTATATCCTGCCGTACAAAATCTACGGCATCAAACTCTGAAAGGGGAAAGAAATATGAGCAAGTTCTGGAAAGCGGCGCTGATCCGTGCCGCACGCACTTTCTGTCAGACGGCTATCGCCACCATCGGCACCACGGCGGTGCTGGAGGAAGTCAACTGGTTGATGGTCGGAAGCTCCTCTGTTCTGGCGGCTCTCCTGTCCGTCTTGAACAGTATCGCAACCGGGCTTCCCGAGGTGGAGGAATGACCGTCCCGGAGAAGGCTGTCGCCTTCGCCGTGGACATAGCCCAGGACGATTCCCACGGCTACGACCAAGCGAACAGGTGGGGAGCAGACTACGATTGCTCCTCCCTTGTCATTTCGGCCTACAAAGCCGCAGGCGTTCCGCTCGAATCCACCTATACTGGGAACATGTGGCGGGACTTCCTCAACCACGGGTTTTTCGTTCCTTCCGGGGTCGACCTTGCGTCCGGGTCAGGACTGGTCGCCGGGGACGTGCTTCTGAACGAAGCGCACCATACCGCCCTTTATATCGGCAACGGTCAGATCCTGAACGCTTCCGGGAATGAGCTGGGCGGTGTCACTGGAGGCCAGCCGGGAGACCAGACCGGGCGGGAGATATGCGTCCGTCCGTACTATAACTTCCCGTGGGACACCGTTCTCCGGTATAGGGTAGAAACCCAGCCGGAAGCGGAAAACGGCGTGTACGTGGTTAAACAAGGCGACAGCCTATGGAATATCGCCGAGCGGCTTCTCGGTGATCCGTGGCGGTATCATGAGATCGAGAAGGCCAACCACCTGCAGAACGCTATGATCTATCCGGGGCAGGCTCTTGTCATTCCCGGCCTGTCTGGAACGGTGGAGGAGAAGCGGACGATAACGATCACCGTTGACGCTGAAACTCTCCAGCTCTTGGAGATCATGGCGGCGGGGTGGAACAAGTCAATCGGAGAAGTGATTGACGCATTGATGGAGGACGCAAGATGACGCCGTTGGAGATTCTCGGGATCGTTTCTTCCGCCTGTGCGATCCTGTTCGGTTATTTGGCCTTTTCCCGGAACCGGAAGAAGGATGAGACCGACGAGGGGAAAAGCGTCGGCACGATGCTCTCCGACCTCGGTTACATCAAAGCAGGCGTTGACGAGATCAAGGCCGAGCAGAAAGACCAGCGCAAGACGAACATCGACATTGAGCGGAGGCTGACCTCCGTGGAAGAGTCGACAAAGCAAGCCCACAAGCGAATAGACGAGCTGAAACACGAGTAAAAATGCCCTCTCCGGTTTTCCCGGGGAGGGCGTTTTTTCGTTTTCCGAATTTGCGGTTTAAGGCCTCTACACGCCTCTGTGGGGCGTTTTTATTTCGGCTATATAAGTTGTTGGCGAAGAAATAAAAAGCGACTGGGCGAAAAATCTTTAGTCAAAGAGAGTAAACGTGTAATCAGGCTTCAAACGTTCCGAAACCACGAAAAAGACCGTTTTTCTGCGTTCTTTACACTTCGTATTATTCCGAAAAGACGGAGTTCACGTTTTCCCTCATTTTTCCATAACGAAACAAATAGGTGGATTTAATTACTCATGGTAAAACAAGGTCGACATGATACCCTTCTCCCTCCGGGGTGATCTTCCCCACGAGGGCGCTCCAGAACGCTTTCTGGGCGGCTTTTGACAATCCGGGGTAAACGTCCAAGGCTGAGACGATTTTCTCCGTGTCCGCTGGCTGTGGGGTTAAACGTGCGGTTTTGAGTGCGTCCCGGAGCGGTGCGGCTCTCCGGTCAAAGTCGGCCTTGTCGATTGCGTCCTCCATGTAGAGGTCGGTCAGCTTGTCGAGCTTCTTCTGGATGGCGGCAACGTTCACGGGCTTCTTGGCATGCTTCTTGATTCGGAGGTTCTTGTCGCTTACGAGCGACAACAGATGGCCGAGGAGGTACTGCTCCAGCACGTCCTCCCGGACGGAAACCTTTGAGGGGCACGTGTGGTCGTGGGTGCGTCTGCGGCATCTGTAATACACGTATTCCCTGCCGTGGAGGACTATCGTTCTGACTGTGAGCTTGCCGCCGCACTCCGGGCAGACGAGCAGGCCGGAGAAGAGGTAAATGCGATCTGTTCGGACGCTCCGTGTGCCGTGGGTGTCGAGGATCCGTTGCGCTGTCTCCCACGCCTCCGGGGAAATGACTCCGGCATCCAGGTATCGCTCGTTCATCAAAAGTGAGCGGATGCCCATGGAGGAATACGCCTTGCCGAGAATGTCCCTTGACCGGGCTGTTGTGGCTGTTATAGAGCGGGTGGCTATATATGCGGAGAAGAGGTCTTTCACCTTCCCTGCGTCCTCTGACGGGGAAATAACGCCTTCCCGGTATTGGAGGCCGATCGGCATATGACCGTTTACGGTGAGTCCCTTCCTGCGCTTCTCTTCAAAGACGGCCTTGACCCGCTCCGATGTCCTGTCGGCCTCATCCTGTGCCACGGCGAGCATGATATTGACCTTCAACCGGCCTGCGGCAGTCTGCGTCTCGTAGTCCTCCCGCAAGGCCTTCCACGCTACGTTATGGGCATCAAGCACGTCCTGCGCTTTGTAGTATTCCCGGATGTTCCGTGTCCAACGATCCAGTTTGGCAAAGGCCACAAGGTCGACCTTCCCGGCTTCGATGTCCCGGAGTAGCCGCTGAAGCTCCGGGCGCTTCGTGATGCTCTTCCGGGCTGATATACCAGCGTCTACGTATTCCCCGACCACGGTTTTATCCTTTGCCCACGCTCTGAGGTCGGCAAGCTGGGCTTCTATCGACAGGCCGTGGATGGCCTGTTCTTCCGTTGATACTCTTGCGTATAATGCTACTCTCATGTTTTACCTTTTCGCTTAATAGGCGAATTTCTGACCGGAAGCGACAAAATACGGACTTCCGATGTGCTATACTTCAAGCATAAGGAGGACAAACCAATGACCGAAGAAGAATTTACCGCTTTTCTTCAGAGCCTTGACCCTGACGAGCTTGAAATCGTTTATCAGCTAATGTTGCTTGCAAAACGGCGATAAACCACTGCAACTGATCTTCGTTCAGTTCCCGATAAAGCTTTATTGTTTCTTCCAATGACCGCCCTTCGTGGCGGTCTTTTTCTTTTCCTCTGACAAGCATATCGAGCGAAACATCCAGCGTGTCGGCTATGGCACAAAGCACATCAAGGGGCGGCTGTGACCGGCCTCGCTCATATGTGGAGATAGTTACCTCTGCAACGCCGACCTTCTCTCCCAGCTCCTTCATTGACAGGCCTTTTCTCCTTCTGAGTTCTCGCATCATTTCCAGCATGTTTATCACCTCTCTTACAATATAAACTTTACAAACGGTAAAGTAAAGAGGCTTTTGACGGAGTGTAACAAGTTTATACAAAAAGTACAGATTTGTTACTTAACCTTTACAAGCTGTATAGTAAATGGTAGTATGTGTACTGTAATCAAGGGAAACCAATACGAAACATATAGGAGGACAAAACAATGGAGAATGAGCGCAGGAAACTTTTTGATGAAACCAAAGGTTGGGATGACTTCTCTGCCAAGGGTGGAACGTGGGACGAGTTCTGCGATTTCCTTCTGAGCGATTTTCTGGGCGTAGAAACCTATAAGCAAATGCTCGCAGAGTGACACCGCTTCGGCGGTGGTAATGCGGCGGCTCGGTCACAAGCCCGAGCGCATTGGAGGGATGAAAAAATGAATGTCCTTATTGCGTGTGAGGAAAGCCAGGAGGTATGCAAGGCGTTCCGGGCAAAAGGGCACAGGGCTTTTTCGTGCGATCTGCAAGAGTGTTCCGGTGGACACCCGGAGTGGCACATTCGGGGCGATGTCCTGCCTTTGCTCAATGGCAACTGCGAGTTTATCACTGCTGATACACACACACACACAAGTTGGGCGGTGGGATTTGATTATCGCTCACCCTCCTTGCACAGACCTGGCGGTTTCCGGCGCGAGGCATTTTGCACAGAAGCAAAAGGACGGGAGACAGCAAAAGAGCATCGTGCTGTTCATGCAAATGGCACTTGCGGATTGTCCGAAAATTTGCGTAGAAAACCCTGTAGGCATCATGTCATCCGCATGGAAGAAACCAACACAAATTATCCAGCCATGTGACTTTGGCGACCCACACAGGAAAACAACTTGTCTTTGGCTTAAAGGCTTGCCGCCTCTTTTCCCCACAGAGATAGTCAATCCAACGCTAAAGTCCTACACCTGCAAAAACGGCAAAAATGTAACTTTTGATGTCATGTATTGCGAGACAGTGCCTGGCGTACCAAGGGCAAAGGCAAGAAGCAAGACCTTTCCCGGTATCGCAAAAGCTATGGCAGAACAATGGGGGTGATGAAATGTTGTGGAATATCCGAAACTTCATCCAATGTCTGTTCCTGCTCTGGATGGAGCCGGAACTGTAAGACCGAGCCGGGGCGGTCAATCCCCGGCCAGCTAAACCGCCGATGCCGTGTCCCAAGTCACGGAGGAAGAAGTGCGAGGGGCTGAATAAAACGAAAGGAGGCAAAACATGAGGAAATGGCTGACGAACCAGCGGAAGGCGGCGGGGCTGTCGATGGCGGCTCTCGCTTCCGAGATCGGCGTCACCGAGGGCTATGTCGGACAGATCGAGTCCGGCATCCGGGCGAAGAAGGGACTTCCCGTTGATCTGCTGGTAAAGATCGCCCAGGCGCTCGGAATCGACACAGGGAAAGTCGTGCAGGCCGAGTGGGACTGGTTGATGGAGGTGCGCTGTGAGCGAGAGAATCCTTGAGGCTCTGAAGTTCGCCCTTGCCGTTGACGGCTGGGAGGTAGTCGATGAGCAGTGAGATCGTGAGGGCTGTCCGGGCGGAGTTCCCGAAGTTCTCCAAAGCGGCGTTGTCTCTGGGACGCAGGCCAGACGAAACCGGGGTGCAATTTGTACCGAGGGCGGCTGAAATCATCGAAGCCGTGGAAGGCCGTACAAAGCCCCACAAGCGGTTTTCAGAGAACCGAAGGAAAAGTATCAGCTTTCGTTGCAGGCTGTCCCCTATGGCGGCACACGAGGTTAAACTCCAGATGTTTCGCCGGGGTGTGAATCAGCAAGACCTTATCGAGGCGTTGCTGGTCGAATGGGCAGAATGGAGCAAAAAAGAGCCGTTGACGGCGGCAACCGACAGCGGCTCAAAGGGCGGGAACAAATACGAGAACGCTCCCGCCTCCGAGAATAACAAAACAAAGGAGGAAAATCAAGAATGAATGAGGGCAAAGTGAAGATTGCGGCGGGGCTTGTTCCGCTGATGCAGTGGCTGTACAGCGCCGGGGTTCTCAGCGTTGACGGTTATTCCGGACGAGTCCATGTGAACGAGAGCTTCTTCCGCTCAACCTTCAATGTGTTCCAGACGGAGGAGTGGGACGAGAAGACCGATAAGCTCTCCTACACCTTCGAGGGCGTGGAGTTTTTCACGCTGGTGGACAAATGATGCGGTGTCTCTGGTGCGGGGCGGTGTTCGAGGAGCCGTTCCGGGAAGACGCCGGGTTATTCCTCGGGAACAAAATGATTCATGAGGTCTGCCCTTGGTGCGGACAAGACGATATTGAGGAGGTAAACGATGAAGACATTTCGGCTTTTGAAAGCTGATGAGATTGAGTGCCGGGTTTCCAGAATCACGGAGAAGGGCGTTGTGCTTCTGCTCTACAAGACGGCAAGAACGGACGCCGATCTGCTGGACGAGACCTTCGGCCCGGAGAATTGGGAGAACGACTTCAAGCTGGTTGACGGTGTTCTTTACGGCGGCATCGGCATCCGCTTCCCGGAGCTGGGAATGGTCTGGAAATGGGACGCCGGGACGGAATCCAATACCGAAGCGGAGAAGGGACGGGCTTCCGATGCCTTCAAACGTGCCGGGTTCAAGTGGGGCTTGGGTAGGGAACTGTATTCCGCTCCCTTCACCTTCATTCCTGCGGCACGGTGCAACATCACCAACGGGAAGTGCTTTGACAAGTTCGAAGTCGCCGAGATCGGCTATGACGAAGCGGAGCGCATCGCCTATCTGAGGATCACCTTGAAGGGTGCTGACGTGTTCGAGTGGGGCGATCCTCCCGCTCGTGTCGGGAATCCACCGGAGGGTGACGGTGTCCTTTACTGCGCTGACTGTGGACGGCCCATCCGGGACGGGAAGAAGCGGGACGGCTCTCCGTGGAAGGCGAAGGCGATAGCGGCCTACACCCACGCCTTTGCAGGGCGTGACCTGTGTATCGACTGCGGCAAGGTGGAGAAGGCAAAGCAACAGGAGCTGCCGAGGCGATGAAAATAGAGAAGGCAAGGCGGCAGGGTGACGAGCTCTGTCTGACCACAAAAGACCCGGAGGCGTTGCGTTGGCTGTACTCCTTCCAGCCGGGGGAGTACGCCATCACGAAGACCCGGAAAAAACGCTCTCTCGATGCCAACGCTTACATGTGGACGCTGATAGGCAAGATCGCCCAGGCGGTGGGAATCCCTTCCGATGAAGTCTATCGCCGGGCGATCCACGAGGCGGGTGTGTTTACTCCGCTCCCGATCCGGGCTGACGCAATAGACGAGTTCTGTCGCATCTGGTCGGCTCACGGTACTGGTTGGCTGGTGGAAGTGGTGGACGATTCCAAGCTTCCCGGCTACAAGCTTGTAAAGGCCTACAACGGGTCAAGCACCTATGACACGGCTCAGATGTCCCGGCTTATCGACTACGTGGTGCAGGATGCCAAAGCCCTTGACATCGAGACTCTTACGGAGCGGGAGCTGTCCCTGCTGAAAGAAGGGTGGACGTGAAAGCGGTATCGTCAAGGCGGGCGAGAGCCTGCTCTATCCCGCAGAGCGTGAAGGCCATCGTTTACCACCGGGACGGAGGGCGGTGCGTGTACTGCCTCAAACCGGGGAATCCGGAAGCTCACTACATTTCCCGGAAGCGTGGTGGGCTGGGAATCCCGCAAAACATCCTCACCCTCTGCCGGGAGTGCCACGACAAGTACGACCACGGCGACAAAAAGACCCGGGAGGGTATGGCTGAATACTTCCGGGAGTATCTCGAATCAAAATACACCGACTGGAGCGAGGATGCTCTGGTCTATGACAAATGGAGGTAAAAAAATGAATCTTGTGATCCTGTCCGGGCGGCTGACGAAAGACCCGGAAATTCGCTACACCAATTCGAAGAAGGCTGTCGCTTCCTTCACCGTGGCCGTGGAAGACGGCAAGGACAAGGACGGCAACCGCCGAGCGCAGTTCCTTCCCTGTATCGCATGGGAGAAGACCGCCGAGCTGATCGACCAGTATTTCACCAAGGGCAAGCCCATCACGGTGACCGGGAAGCTGACCGTCCGCTCCTACGACAAGGACGGGGAAAAGCGGTATGTGTCCGAGGTAGTTGTCTCCGGCATCGAGTTCCCGCTGACCGAGAAGGCCGGGAAGACCAAGGAAGAAAAACCCACCTTCGAGGACATGCCCGAGGACGATGAAGGCTTGCCCTTCTGAGGTGGGGCATGGACAGAGTAACGGCAAAGTGCAGGGACTGCGTTTACTTCTCGTTCCGGGAATATGGCAAGGAAGACCTTCGACCCTTTGGGCAGAACCTTGACGGCTGGTGTGCGAAGGTTTTCCCGAGAGGCTATGTTGGTGCAGGGAAACCGGGAGGAAAGCGCTGGAGCGGTTCCGGTACGTGCTTTCAGTTCGAGCTGAGAAAAGACGAACGGCAGATGTACATGGAGGAGGCTTTTTAATGGCGGCGGCTACGAGCATAGACGTGACCGTGGCGGTGTCTGTCCCGGACGAGGCTGTCCGGAGGTGCTGTCGAATCCTTGAAATGTGGATGGATGACAATCCGGATGCGAAGCTCATTGTTGAGCGTGTTTCTTATAGTGACCGCTTCCGGTATAGTATCTCAATCCAGCGGGAAGGCGGTGCTAATGGCTGAAGGAAAGCGTTATTTCTGGCTGAAGCTTTACGATGACTTCTTTGATTCGCTCCGGATCAAGAAGCTTCGGAAGATGGCCGGGGGCGACACCTACACAATCATCTATCTCAAAATGCAGTTGAAGGCGATCCACACGGACGGCGTTCTTACCTTTACCGGGGTAGAGCAGGACTTCGTGGACGAGCTGGCGCTTGATCTGAACGAGGAACCGGACAACGTGAGAATCACGCTCGCCTATCTCGCTTCGTGCGGTCTGCTGGAAACGGAAGACAACGTGAACTTCTTCCTTCCCTTTGCGGCGGCGTGTACCGGGTCCGAAACGGCCTCCGCTCAGAGGGTGCGGGACTTCCGGGAAAAGCAGAAAGCGTTACAATGTAACACGCCTGTAACAAAAGTGAAACGCACTTGTAACGTAGAGATAGAGAAAGAGAAAGAGACAGAGACAGATATAGAGAAAGAGTATAAGCGCAAGCGCTTTTCCCCGCCCACCGTGGAAGAGGTCAAAGCCTACTGCCTCGAACGGGGAAACGGTGTAAACGCTGAACGCTTCTGCGACTACTACACCGCCAATGGCTGGAAGGTCGGCAAGAATCCGATGAAGGACTGGAAAGCGGCGGTCAGAACGTGGGAGCGAGACACCAAGAAGAGCGGGAACGTGTTCTTCGATATTGCAAAGGAGGAAGGAATCTTATGAACCGGGAAGAGACGCTTGCCATCATGGGCGTTTTGAAAACGGCTTACCCGGCGTTTTACCGTGACATGAACCGGGAGGCGGCTTTACAGGCCGTCTCCCTCTGGAACGAAATGTTCCGGGACGATGATGCGGCTGTCGTGGCGGCGGCTGTGAAGGCTCTTATAAAGACGAGGGTGGAGGGCTATCCTCCGACCATCGGGGCGGTGGCCGAGAAGATACACGAGCTGACGAAGCCGCAGGAGCTGACCGAGGGCGAAGCGTGGGGGATGGTAGAGAAGGCCTGTCGGAACGGAATATACGGCTATCAAGAAGAGTTCGCCGCTCTGCCTCCTGTGGTGCAGAAGGCCGTAGGAAGCGCAAACCAGTTGCGGGAATGGGCGATACTGGACGCCGGGGAGCTGAAGACCGTTGTCGCCTCAAACTTCATGCGAAGCTTCCGGGCGATCCAGAAGCGGGAGAAGGAGGTCGCCATGATCCCGGCTGACGTGCGGACGCTCCTGCAGGGCGTATCGGAAAGGCTGGCGCTGAAATGAGGAAGAGCGGTTATCTCCAGCGGCTGGAACAGGCCAAGGAAAAAGAGCTTCTGAACACGCTTCGCTTTACCCGGCAGCTTATCACGGACGTTTCCCTTGTGGCTCTCAATTCGGCTTTCGGCTTCGGGGCTGACCGGCTGAAGAAGTTCACCGATGAAATGCTCCGGGTGTATGAGGAGTATGCCGACATCTGGAACGCCGACAGCAAAGACACGGAGTATTCCCGGGAACTGCTTGACCGGAAGCTCGCTCAGATCTGCGGTGAGTATTTCGTCCCATGGGAGGAGCGGTACAAATGAAGTTTACCATCTGGGGCACGCTTCCGGGCATGAATGAAGTGATCGGCGAGAACAGGCGAAACTACCACGCCGGGGCGAAGTTGAAGAAAGAGACGCAGTACCTTGTGGAGCTGTCGGCCCGAAAGGGCTTGAAGCACTGGAAACCGTCCGGGCCTGTGTTCATGCGGTATGTCTGGTATGAACCGAACCGGAAGCGTGACAAGGACAACATATCCGGGGGCGGGAGGAAGGTGATCCAGGACGCTCTCGTACACGCCGGGTATCTGAAAAATGACGGCTGGAATGACATCGTAGGTTTTTCTGACGATTTCCGGGTTGATAAAAACGAGCCTCGAATTGAGGTAACGATTGAGGAGGTAGAACAGTGAAGGTTATCAAAAAGAGCGCAAGGAAGAGCACACGGCTCCTTGTGGCGTTCATTCTGGGGCAGGCGGTGCAGGTGATCCTCCACGCCGTGTGTCTGGACTATTGGGAGCAGTACCAAATCCCGTTCTGCGTGGCTGGTGGTCTGCTTGTGGCCGTGGCTGTGTTCGCCGGGGTGCGGATGGCGTATCGGGAGTTTTCCGATGCCGGGACGCATTGGGAGGATATGCAGTGACGGAGCGGGTAAATGTCAAGGCGTGGCTCCTCCGGGCGAACCACATCGAGGGGGAGGTCAAAGGCCTTCTTGATGCGGCAAGGGAAGAGCGGGAGCGGGTGACGAACATCGTCCAGCAGTTTTCCTGGGTAGGGGTGCAATCCTCACCCGACCCGCACAAATTCGACCGTCTGGCCGAGCTGGAGGCTCTGGTCGAGGCGAAGGTCGCCGAGCTTCAGAAGGTGAAGGCCGAAACGATCCAGGCGGTGATGAAGGTCGATTCGTCCCTGTATCGGGAGATACTGGTCGCACGGTATGTCCGGGGTCTGACGATGGAGCAGATCGCCGTACAGACGCATTACTCGTGGCGGCAAACGTGCAGGCTTCACGGTCGGGCGTTGCTGAAGATGGAGGAGGTACTCAATGGACGATCTTGACCGGAAGATAGCGGCCTTCCATGCGAAGGTTTACGCCACGTGCAAATTCCGTCCGGGCGCTGTGGACTGCGACACTCCGGGCGGGTGCTGGCACTGCGGCTGGTGTCCGAGGGTAGAGCGGCAGAGGTCGGCGAAACGCCGGGAAGCGGAAGCAAAAGAAAAGTGGCTCTTGGGAAATGGGCCGTATAAGAAGGAAACAGAATGAGCGAAGCAGTAAGAGAAATGACATACGAAGAACTGATGGGGAGGGCTATGAAGTGAAAGATTGCGAATCTTGCGTACATGAGTATCTTTCTCCAATGTCGGACGTTTGCCGGGAGTGCGGAATTGCCATGCTGAACTACAAGGAGCGTACACCTGCAGTGACCAACGCCGACCGCATCCGGGGAATGTCGGACGAGGAACTGGCAGACTTTCTTCTGCATATATGCGACTGGAATTGGCTCGACTGGCTCAAAGCCCCGGCAGATAAGGAGGGAGAGTAATGTACGGCTGTGTTTTCCATAAGGAGGACGGCTTCTGCGAAAAGCTTTCCGATGACAGCTGCAAATCATACTGCGTAATGGGGCCGTGCCAGTACGCTATCCCATCCAACGCCGACCGCATCCGGACTATGGACGATGTTGGACTGGCGGCGTGGTACTGTCATGGCAGGGATTGCCGTGGTTGCGAATTTGGAGCGTCTGATGGATGCCACCTTTTGGACTGGCTCAAAAGCCCGGTGGAGGTAGACAATGGCTGAGTACATCGAACGAGAAGCGGCGTTAGAAGCCGTGAAAAAAGAGCGTGAGTATGCTGGCAAATTCAGTTTTGAAGAAGAACGAGCTTGGACAGTTGGCTTTCATCAAGGAATAAGTTTTGCGCTTTCGGACATCACCGCCATTCCTGCCGCTGATGTTGCACCCGTCCGACATGGGCGGTGGATAGAGGAAAACCCGGACTGCTTGGATGGAGACAGCGTTTATGTATGCTCTGTTTGCGGCGAAACATGGACGCTCATTGAGGGAACGCCGTTGGACAACAATATGCACTACTGCCCCAACTGCGGCGCAAAGATGGACGGAGGCGAGTGAATGTACGTCGGCATGAACAATTACGAGCTTTACGACCCGGCGTTCTGCGACGGGAACTTCTGCCCACGGGACTGTGAGCGGTGCCCGATTGCGGAGAGAATCATGGAGGCGGATGACGATGCGGTATAAGTACTCGCTCCCGTCCGAGATACGGAGTACGGTGGAGTGGCAACTGGAGCACTACCCCGAGGACAAGCGTCAGCTCTCCAGCTACAAGGACGATCTCATTCCATCACCGACGCAGGCGTACTCACTCACCCCGGGAGGCGGCGGAGCGAGCCGCACGACCGAGAACGTGGCAATGCGTATTGCCAGCTCACCATATCTGCGCAGGCTGGAGCAGAGCGTCGCCGCAATCGAGTATGCGCTCAGCAGGGCGGATGACATCGACAGGCGGCTCATCGAGCTGGTCTACTGGCGCAGGGAGTACACCGTAGCAGGCGCAGGGCTGAGGCTCGGCCTCTCCTGCTCGGGAGCGTACAAGCGCCTCAATAAGGTGCTGGCGGCTGTGGCGCTGGAGCTGGGGTACGTCAGCGCATAAACCCTCAAAATGGGGAAAAACCAAAAAACGGCGTTTTCTGAATAAATACACGGGGCAATTCTTACGAAACCCCGTGTATTTTTCGTGTTTTCGATATAAAATGGCTCACAATCATCTGGAAACCGTAAAACATGCGTTTTTGCGTTCTGAGTTAACTTTGACCCATGCCCCACATAAATACGTTGTGTAACCAAAACGTCCCCATAACGGCGCAGAACGGCCTTAGAACGCAAATCCGCCACGGCAAAAACAGGGGCAGAATAACGGGGAATCGGTGGAAAAGAGTGGAAAAAGAGTGGAAAAAACGGGGCATAAAAAGCGTAAGATGGTAGCATGGAAAGAGACGGGGAGAAACAACCCCGTCTTTTTTCTGCCCATGCTCACGGGCTCCTCTACGTGCTGACCATCACACGACAGCAACGATGGCAGGGCGGCAACACAGACCCTTACGATGACTCGGGAGGGGAGAGTCGGTCTGTGGGAACGGCGGCGGAGACGTACCTCCCTCCGCCGCACGTTTTCTTGTGGAGGTACAGAACGGAGGTACAAATGGAGAAACGGTTTTTACGAGTCATAAGGCATACGGGCTCACCGCATGGGTCGCGGTCGCGTCGGTGACGGCGAACATCATGACGGCGAAAACAAGCGTCATATTTGGCATGGACGCGACGCTCGGGACGGTCTTGTTCGCAAGCACGTTCCTCGCGACTGACATCCTCTGCGAGCGCTATGGAGCGCAGGATGCGCGGAGGGCGGTTTTTATCGGGCTGGCATCAATTATCACCTTTACCGTGGCGTCGCAACTGGCGCTGTTGTATGCGCCGTCTGCTTACGATTATGCGGACGGAGCGATGCGGACGCTGTTCTCACTCAATCTTCGCATCAGTGTATCGAGCGCCGTGATGTATTTCGTCGCGAACATTGCGGACGTAGCGCTGTTTGAGGGCATCCGAAAAAAGACAGGAGAGGGCAAGCTGTGGTTGCGGAACAACGTCTCCACCATTCTCTGCAACTGCCTCGAAAATTTCCTGTTCGTCCTGTTTGCGTTCTACGGCATTTACTCGCTCAAGGAGTGCATGGTCATAGCGGCATCGACAAGCGTAATCGAGGCGGTCGTCGCCATCTGCGACACGCCGTTTCTGTATATCGCAAGACGCATGAAAAAAGGAGAGTAACGACATGAGAATTTATCCCGTAGGAAATTATGTCCCGGTCAAGTCGGGAGACGGATACGAGACCAAGAACGTCTGCGACGTTTGGTGCCGCTCATCCGAAACAAAGCCGACCGACGGGCTGGCTGACGGTTCCGTCTGTACTGAGATTGATACGGGCAAGGTCTTTTTTTTCGACGAGGTCAACCAAAGCTGGGTCGAGCAGTTCACGTTCCAATCGTGAGGTAGGCCGATGAGGGAGACTACGCTCAGAAAACTCATATGGGCAAAGCGGCTCAACGGCGGCGATGGTCTGCCCGATGGTTACAGACGGGTGAGAGGACTCTCGCTGAATAAAGCCCGGTATGTTCTGCCCGATTTTTACCTCACGGGTGCTGACACTCTTAGGTTCAAGGCAAAAGGTAGCCCGGGCAACTGGATAGGGTGCTTCAATGCGACCGCCGCTCAAGACAACTACTCGTTTTATGCCGCTACGGGTGCAACCGCCAAGTATGCCAGATACAACGGTCAGCAGGGCGGCTCTTCCATCGCTACCGGGACTTGGTATGACGTTGTCATGTCCCCAACGGGCGTTGACGGAATCCGCAATCCGTCCAGCTTCACGCCCTCGGAGTTCACTTGCGCAGAGCCGCTGAACATCGGAGCGACCTCACGGGATGGAACGGTCAGCCCGTCCGTATCGTTCGAGGGAAGAATCATCGTAGACGGGCGGCTGACGCTTACGCCCTGCGAGAGGGAGAGCGACGGCGTTCTCGGCTGGCACGATGGGACAAACTTCTACGAGCCAACTATCGAGACAGGCGGCGACGTGACGGAGCTGTGAGAAATGGCAACGAACCCTCGCTCAGCAAACGGTAACCTACGCAGGAAACACCGGGCTCGCTTTAAGGCGATGAACGCCCCGTGTGGAATATGCCGGGGGAGGCTCGGGGAAATCCATTACGACGAACCGTCGGATGCAAAACACCCCCTGTCGTTCGTCATAGACGAGATACGGCCTATCAGTCGCTGGAGGCAATTCGGGTACGATTCTCCCGAGCAAGCGGCTCAAGACTGGAGTAATTTACAACCCGCCCACTACTGCTGTAATGCGGCAAAAAGCGACAAAATCAATTTTTGCGTAGGGACAGCCAAAAAAACAGTGAACATCTCGGACGGGGAATGGTAGGGGGAGGGGTCCCCCGCATGGTCGTTCAGCGCC
>Ga0326511_10001166_pt1 | contig 22147 bp, 19 predicted proteins | sample 0_2496_0518_D_FD_203701 | JGI IMG/M metagenome (GOLD analysis project Ga0326511, IMG submission 203701) | Bovine rumen microbial communities from UC Davis, California, United States - 0_2496_0518 | ecosystem: Host-associated > Mammals > Digestive system > Stomach > Rumen | place: USA... | reverse complement strand
ATCTAAAAGTTTTCTCTATATATAGATTTATATCCATTATATTGCAATAATATATTAACTTAATATTTACTGCAGCAGGGACAGATCTATTTGCTATTATACTATATGCATCTTTCATGATTACATATCTTTTTAATAATGATAGATTAACAAAATCATTATTTCTATCATACACTAATCTAATATCTTTAAACTTTTCAATATCTTCTTCTTTAATAAATATACTTGAATTATTTAATTCCATATCTCTCATACAAGTATAATTTTCATTTACATTAAACCTGGAGGAAAATTCAGGTGTTACATTATGAACTATATCTTTGATCTTTATAACTTCATCTGTTAATTTCCAGATGTTAGCTTGTTTATTCTGTTTAATCTTTTTAATTAATCTCACAGTTCTTTTTCCTCCTTTAATATAATTTATTTATTATATTAAAGTTTAAAGAAGCTCCTTGAGAAAATCCCAAGGAGCTTAGAAAATCATCTATTATGTATATCATTAGCATCTTTATATAATTTATCATCATCTATAAATAAAAATATTATCTGACCACCTAATTTGCCGATACACATTCCTGCAACTGATAATCCAATCATTGACAATATATATTTACCTAATGAAAATGATAACCAACTACCCTTCATATACATAAATGAAAATATAATTATACTAATTCCTATACCTATGGATATTAATAATAATATAATTCCAAGAGTTATAGCTATATACCTTACAATTTTCATATGTATTTCTCCATCTTATATTAATAAAGCATACACTAAGCATTCTCTCATAATCATTGAAGGATCAATAATTAATTTCTCTCCATCTATAGCCTTATTATCAAAATCAATAATAGTAAAATCAGAAGTTATAATAGTTGCAATTGTACTGAGTATCTGCTTTATAATTTTTTCGTTCTTATATTTATCTACAACCATTTCATATTCTGGGAATGATTGTAATTCTGCTAACTCTTTTTTATTCAATGTCTTCCTAGCTACAATTTTCTGTACTTTAGAAGATAATACATAAGGTAAAAACCTCATATTATACTGAAGAAGCATCTTCTTTCCAGTAAGCATAAGTTTTATATAAGACTTAGCATTGTTATCTTTTATAGATTCAGTATCTCCATAATATTTATAGAATAAATTAAATATTAATTGTTTCTGGAATCCATTAATTATCTCATCATTTTCATTCTTTAAATGAGACATGAAATATTTAATTTCTTTTTCCCTAATTTCACCCCATATAGATTCAATCTTATTCGTAGTCATTTTACAATTAACTTTAGATTGTAAATATAAAGCTTCTGATGTCTTAATCATATTAGCTTCATATCTATCAAAATCTGAAGCATTATCTTCTCCGTCTCTCTTACTACTACTGAGAGGTATGAATGTATACTCGTAAGCTATATCAGTAATCTGATATTTATTACTCTTCTGAATACTAGTATAATTCAAAGATATCATACTCTTATTGAATGTATACTTTGGCATGATATTAAGTATAATATTCTTTACAGAATTTTCTGCATGAATTACAGGATCAATTCCTCTTATATCCTGCTTTGCCCAAATTGGTTCATTATTCTTCTTGTTTTTATCTATATTTGAAATCGCAGTTTCAAATAACTTAGAATAAATATTAACCTTCCCATCAAAGATAGGAGCATATAATATATGATCATATATACTTAACAGATATTCATCTGTATCTAATATAGCTGATGTATATGCGAAATGGCATATAAGGGGGATACATATATTCATTAACATGCTTGCTTCCGATAAAGATTTCGCATGTTCATCTGTATATTGTAACTGAGGATTATTCATTGACTTATACGATAACTCAAGTGAATAATTATCTTCTGTCATCTTAATTACCTTCTGATATATAGAAGGTTGTAATATATATTTATGTAAATCAAACATAAAATTTTGTAAAGTATATACTTGTTGAGGATTACCCTCAGCATCTACTGGTGGTCTACCAGCATATGCATCTATCATAAACTTAATATTAGCCATATTTGTGAAAAGTTCTTTTTCTTTATCATAGAACCTTTCAAAATAATTTAAATAGAGATTATTGTGATTTCTTAAATCATCACTATTATATGATTTCTTTGATTTTACCATGAAATAATTCAGTTTCTGAATCTCTGGATCATTAGGATCTTGGTGAAAAAACTCTGCTATCGGAGCTATTATCACATTTTTTGCATTTTTAAATATAATATCTTTTTCTTCTGGTACCCACTCATCTATTATTGGAATTTGTTCTTCATTTAAATTATTCATTTTTAATACCCCTTTATGTAATTTCATTTATATAGTATATTATCTATTTTCGTTTTGTCTTTTTTGTGGTTTTAACGACATTACTATTAGAAACTTTTTTAACTTTTCTAGTTGTATTAACTACAACTCTATCGTTAGCTTTATCTGTCCAAGCATTTCCAGTCATTCTTCTAAGTTTATTATAAGTACTCTTATCTAATCTGACTTTCTTTTTATGAGAAACAGCTTTTCCTGCCTCTTCCCTCTCAGCAATTTTCATATCTGCTTCCATAACATTTTCTTTTATATAGAACGGATCTAAAGGATCAGACTGTTGCTCAAAAATATTTAATTTATTTAAGTTTCTATTTTGCATTAATAAATATACGAAATATATTGATTTTACATACCCTACACTCTCATCTGGATTCTTCTCCACAGGTGCTTGATTAAGTGCAATCTTGCTCATCTTAGAAGTTAATTCTTCTATAAATAAATTATTATGTGAAAATACATAAGCATATGTATATACAAATGCTGGATCATTGGAGAAAAATTTAACTTTGTATTTAAATAAATCTCTTCCTCCCTCTTTAACAGATTGATCAGTATAAAATTTTATTAAAGTATCATAATAAAACTCTTTACATGTTTCAGAAGGAATCTTTGCATATATCCAATATGTATTATCTTTAGAATCTTTAAATAATCTATAATCTATTTTGCCTTTTTCTCTAAGTAATATGTTATCAAACTTATGTTGATATTGCATTCTGCTAAACTCCCTATGACTAGCAGACATTACTGCACTTCCCTTACCCATTGGATTCATAATATAATCATTAAAGGTCATTTCCATAGGCTTCACCTCTCTAACTATTCAATGGGAGGGTTATATAACCCTCCCATTAATTATTGATTAATAGTTATTTAATTGTGAAGCTTGAAGTAAGCACTGATTGCATGTTACCATAAGTGATATAATTTTTGATAATGTATCAAGAATATTTATATCAAGCATGATAGAACATTTTACATTACCTTCTGGTTCTTTGCCCACCAAAATACCATCTGCAATATTATATGGTCCTTTTCGTTCATCAGAATATATAGATTTATCAATATATTCATAGATTAAACTTGGATCTGAACATACAGTAGAATATAATATTTCCTGAATTTCATAATATGAAACTGTAATAGCATCAAGTATAGATTTGGTTAAATCCGTTGATAATGTTTCAGGTAAATCTATAGTTACTGAAGAATATAATGCTTCCCAATTGGCAGCAAATCCAACACCATATTCAGATGCAGACTTACAATTCTTTATAGCATCTTCAACAAGATCTTTATATGAATCTCTTTCCGCTACAGTAATTCCACCAACTAAGAACTCAACCATATTTGATTTAAGTGCAGCTATTCTCTTCTTAAATAAAGATATTTCACCAACTGTACCATCATTCTTCAAAGCGTGTTCCAATTCTTGATCTAAGAAATTAACCATAGCCGTATAGATTGGATCTTCAGTTACAGTTCCATCTTCTTCATAGATATGCATATGTTTAGGATTAATAAATTTAGTTCTTTTAGCGTCAGCTACTACTTCTTCACATTCACCATAAAATTCAGCTACATTTTCTATTGTAGGAGCATTTCCTGCTTCTTGATCTCTTTTAAGCATCTTAGGATCAATATATTTTCTAATAGATTTGCATCCACAAAGATTAGCTACATCTTCCATTATAGATTCATCTGCACCAATAACATTTGTTATTATAAGTATAGGTGGTTTAGATGAACTCATATCGTTCTGATCATATTGATATAAATGATTAGACAATAATTTCAATGATGCACTCATATCTCTAGATATTCTAGGGCATGTAATTACTGTAGGAATTGGAGCCTCTTCGTCTTCAAGTCTATCATAAATATTATTCTTTATAATAGCTTCAAAATATGAAATTAATTCCATTGTATCTATAGGATCAGCGAAGTGATATATTCTTGCATTTTTAATATCTGCTTCTTGTCTCTCTTTATTAGATATAAATACTGGGTCAGAGAATCCTTCAGTTAATGTAAGACCATCATATTCTTTAATATAAGTATTAGTATTATTAGATATATTTACAGATAAATCTACATCCATTCCAAATTTTTCATAAATAGATTTAATTTGATTAGATATCTGCTCATTACTATTAGTAGATATCATACAAATATCATAAATATCATCTACAGTACAATCTGATTTATAAGAAAGAATATTATCTTTAATCACATCAACTACATCTTCAAATGCTTTTACTAATTGATATGGTGGAACTTTAAACTTATTCTGAATAAGCATAAGTTTATCAAATATAAGTGATGAAAGTATTACTGTTGAAGTTGTACCATCTCCAACCTCTTTTTCTACATGTCTAGTTATATCTATTAATTCTTCGATAATAGATGCTTCTATTGGAGCGGACTGAACAATATTCTTGAGTACCTTTAATCCATCTTTAGAATATGTAGAAGTGATGCTCTCTCTATTATTTCCACTAATAATCTTTGTATTTGATCCCATAGGACCAAATGTATTTGATAAGAATTCTTTAGTAGATGCTAATGTTTCAGATTGAATCTTTCTTAGTTTCTCCCCAGAAACTACATTATTAGCACTTTTAAGAACTACAACATTTAAATTATCATCCTCTTCTTGTTTTTCTTTAAATGTATTATAAAATTCATCTTTTAATAATACAATATTATTATACTTATCTTTAATTGCCATTTTAAATTTATACTCCTTCTAGATATGATTTATTATATAGGTCTAGTATTTCCACTTCACCTCCAGTATAAACAATAGCATCCATAAGATCGTCATTAATAGGATTAAAATTATCATCAAAATTAATTCTATAATTTGAAAAATAATAAGTTTTATATGGATAAATATATTTGAATATATTATTGTTTATATATTTGAAGTAATAAGCAGTATAAACAGAGAAGTCTTTAATTTTATTATCTGACAATGTTATATTAGTCCATTCTTTTATATTATTATCATTCATTAAAATATCAGCTTCTCTTATATCATTACATAAAAATGTAATGTGGATACTTTTTTCGGTTTTAATTAAATTCAATAATGACTTTAATTCAGTAGTAACAGATAAACTTAATATTTTATCATACTCTTCAGCCATAAACTGTTCGTAATAATCATCTAAATCTTTCTTATCTATTCCTTCATTTGCAAATAAATACAATGGATTGAATTCTTTACGTTCAATAAGTGCGAGTATTATTGAACGAATATCTCCTAAAATCTTATCTTTATTGAAAACTCTTTCGTCAAGATAATTTTCACGAATTAATCTAATTAATCCTACTTCAGTATCCACATAACAATCAAAATTAATTAAAATTTCTGATCTTAAACTAGCTTTAGCTATATAAGATAACATAGTTAAATTCCTTTTTAATCTTCTTCGAATTGAGCTTCTATATCATCAAAAGATGTTGAAGTACTCGCTGATGCCTTTGCATTGGTTAAAAAGTTATTTTCTCCATAGTTTCTATTTCCAGGAGATCTTCTTTCAATTCCAAGTTTATCATAAATTGGATCCATTTTTGATTTAATAGCACCAAGATCATATCTTGTAAGGTCAGCTACAGAATAAGCATATGCCCCACTCATAGATCTAGCAAAATCAATAAGCATATTTTCAATCTGTTCAAGTTCAATAGTATTATAAAATACCTTCTCAAGATCCATAGTCTCAATATCATTCCACTCTATAGCAAAATGATAATCATTATTTAATGGAACAGTAGCAGCATTAATAATATTTCCATTACCATCAATCTTACCAATAGTAATAAGAATATTTCCATTATCATCTGCATGTAAACCAAAATATGATACTTTTTCTCCCATACCAGCAGTAATACCAAAAGCTTTATTTGCTTTAATATCTTTACCCTCTACAAGATAATTCTTAAACTGTTTAATCTGTTTAGAAAGAAGTAAAGCTTTTGTTGGAGATATATAGATACTTTCAATTGGTTCATATTGAAATCCCTGTTTAATCTCCGAAATCTCTGCAATTAATAAACCAGATCTATATGAAAATCCAAGAGCTAATTTAGCACCATCATTCTTTATTCTAATTCTAGAATAATAAGTATTTTCAAATAATTGTTTCTTGGTATTTCCACCATCTGAATTTCCATAACTTGCACTTCCTATTGCCATTTTAATATCCTCACTTTCATTACTTAATCATCACTTAATTCTTCTATTTTATGTCCAGAATTTAAAGGTCCAGGTAATATACTTTTAATAAATAAATCAGGTAAAATAAAATTATTTTTACTAATAATATAAAGATATTGCCCATCTTCATCATCTTTAGTAACTTCTTTAAATTCATCATCCATATTAATCATCTTTATATCATCTTTAGTATATACCTTATCAATATTAAATTCTTCCATTTTAATATGTATCTCTTTTATAAATATTCGCCTCCTTATAAATTATATTTCATCTCTTATTAATATAAATTCAATTATAATTTTGTTACGCTGTATATAAAATGTTACAATAAAAAATTTCGATTTTGAATATTGACATTTAAGTATTAAGGAGGTGAAATATTATGATTTCCAATAAAGACTATTTAGATTTATCGTTAATAAAAAATCAAAATGAATTGGCTATAAAAATAGCTAATTTCTTTGAGAAAGATGAATTAAATTGTATAGACTTATCAAAGTTAGAAAAAAGTAATAGAGATATAGATGAAATTCAATATATTTATTATACTAAAGAATTTGATAATGGAAAAACAATGAAGATAATAGATACATTAATTCTAGATACATTTCCAGCTGCTAGATATGTAACTATAAGATTAACAATTGGAGAAAAGGAACAATTAGATTATAAATGTAAATATTCTAAAAATATTATACAGCAATTAAATTTATTATTTGCCAAAGTATATAATTATAAATTTTGGAAACAAGATAAAGATGATCATATAATAAAACCTCATATTATTGATGAATATTCGAAAACAATGAAAAAGAACTTAACTGTAGAAGATTTGGAAGAAGTTAGATTTGTTATTACTTATCTTATTAATGATGGTAGTATAAAGAACAATAACGAATTTAATTATGATTTCTCTATTGGAAATTCGGAATTTATTGTAGAATCTAACTCAGTCGGATTAGTTAAGTTCGCATATAAAAATAAGAAAGATGCAAATTGGAAAAAGATATACTTTGCAAAGAATGATGTTGGTATATCTTATATTAATCTCATATTACAAAAAGCTTTAAATAATGTATAGAAAATAGGCTAGTCTCAAAAAGACTAGCCTTTATATTTATTATATAACATATTTTTGTAAACTAGAAGGTACATCACTTTTTTTCACAATATATACTGTAGATAGAGATTTCAAAGTTTTTGCTTTCATTTCTTTCTTCCAAGGATTTCCAGCAAAACTTGCTCTACCTAAAGATAACATATCTTTTGTAAATGGTTTTTCATTTGATCCATATAATGTAAAGTGTCCCATAGTGGCGTTATATGCTGCAGCTGCACCTCCACCACCAGCTGCTCCAATTAAACCTGCTTTATAAGGATTATTGTAATCATGTATACAATAATATTTATATTCTTTCTTTTTAATTATTTCTGTAAACTTCTGTAACATTAATTCTTGTTCAGCTTTCTTTCCTTCTTGCTTATTAACTTCACTAATATATTCATATTCTTTTATAGTTTGATCCATATAAGCTTCTAATATATCTTCCATATTAAATACCCCCTATATATCATAAGCACTTTCATATTGTACTTTAGGATTCTTATAAATAGAATTATAGCATTCAAGAGCAATATCTAATTCATCATTTATATTTTGCTCTATTTTCTTAGTTGTAGGAGCTGGAAGTTTGTCAGCTACATATGCATCATAAGCAGCTTTATAATTATTAGGATTAGCATCAACTTCTTTCTTGACAGCCATTATCATTGCTTTCATATCTTTTATCTGAGCTTCAATCTCTTTTTTAACTTTTGGATCAAGATCTTGCTTCTTTAACTCTTCTTCAAGAACAGATATACAAGCATTAATTCTTTGAATATCATGTGGATGACAATCAAACTCATTGATGTTTAAATATAACATATCCCATGCTTCTATAAATTTCTTACCAAATGGAAGATTACTGATAATCTCATCTTCTTTGGTAATATACTTACCCATTTTCTGTAATCCCGAACCTAGTTCAGGACCATATCCATATATAGCACAGAACTTATCAGCTATAATTTCATTTTTTCTTTGTACCGATGTTAATGCCGATTTCTTCATTGTATCTTCATACGGTTTTCTCAAGAATATATGAAACTTTGCTATTCCTAAAGTAATTATATTATATTTGCTGAGTATACCAGCACATACATCAAAGAATCCAGAAACTTTTAATCCTATACCTTTAGCATTACCAGCCATTGTTGATGGTGCTTGATTCTTCTCTTTATTAACCTCTTTTGTATTATATGCATTGGTCATATCACCATATAATACATTTCCAATATTATTAAGTAATACATCTGATTTTATTACATTGGTTAATATCTTCATTATTTTTACAGCAAGATAATCATCCATCATTGACTGATTAGCAAATCTGATTTGGTTATCGATAAAGTCAGCAAAGTTATGACCTATTTCATGTAGCATTATAGCTAATATTTCTGCATCAGATAAATCTGGATTCATAAATAATCCGTAGTAGAAAGTTACCATTACACAGAAACCATTATCTTTTTTAAATCTATATCCAGTTTTTCTATCACCAATTACATAACTAGAAAAGTTTTTTAGTCTATAAACATCAAAGTTTCTTGCAATTACATGTGTATATGCATTAATTTCATTTTTATGTACCATATGTAATGCAAATATATCCATACCAAATTGTTCTTCTACAAGTCTATTAAGTTTCTGAACTTCTGGTAATCTATCAAAATCTGAATTATATTTGGTCTTTATTCTAATAGCACCAATTTGTTCTTCTATTTGTTGAAGCGTTTGTGTTTTTCCTATATATGCTTCATTAAGTATAGAATATATTTTCTTATTATTCAATCCTTCTACATGAGATTCATATAATAGTCTAGATTCTTTTTCTTCACCTAATAGAGAATTTAAATAATTATTATCCATAATATATTCCTTTCTTTTTTTAAAATTTATATCGGTAGCAAATAAATTACTACCGATATAAATATAATTATTTAGTTAATGATTAATCTTCTTTCATCTCGAAATCAATATCTTCATCATCATCTTTTGCTACTGCTTCAACATCATCTTCTTCAAGAACAAAATCGAAATTCTCTTCGAAATAATCATATGAACCATATTCATAACCTTCGTTCTTTGCAGTAATGTTAGCACCTTTTTTCTTAGCAATAGATATAGTCTTCTTAACTGCAGAAAGACCAACACCATAACATTTCTTATAGCATGAGTTGAATGCACCAATCATCTTTGTAAGTACATTAAGGATCTTCTTACAAGATGCACAATATGCTTTAACTTGCTTCTTGTTAATATTTGTAAGATTTTTAGCATCTTTCATACAACCATCAACGGTTTTCTTTGTTTCATTGTAAGCTTTCTTAACTGATGAAATCCATCCATTAACATCTGTAATTAAATTCTTAAGATCTTCTGCATTTGAAGCAATATTTGTTGTATCAAGTTTTACTCTCTTACATGAATTAAACATAAGCATAGCAACATCTTTTCCACCGTTTGTCGATTTTAATTCGAATGTTTTTAATATACGACCTTCGATCATATCATTTGTTAAATTTCTATTAATGAATCCTTGTGCTTCATCCTGATTTTCAAATCCTTTAAGAGTATTAAATGCATTCTGTGCTAAAACTGCACCATGTTTGATAGCACTTTGCATTGTCTCTAAGCCAGTTTTAGCTTCACCATACTGAACAACTTCACCAATCTCAGCTTTATCCATAGAATTCTTTTTAATGTAATCTACAGCCTGATCGAATTTAGCTTTAAGTTTATTGAGAGCCTTCATCTTCTGATTATCAAAGAACTCTTTAATTCTATCAATAATACCTAAGAAGAAATTCTTAATAGCTTCCCAAATTGCCTTGAAGAATTCCTTAACATACTCAAGGATGTTCTTCTTATTACCACTATCATCTGCTTCTTGAATAACTGCTGACTCAAATACAGCCATCTCATTTGCAGCAATAGAGATCACTGCTTCATTGTAAGCATCCTGGATAGCTCTGTTAGTAAAGATAGCCATATCATTAAATGACTTTGCAGATTCTGGAATAATATCTGTATTAGGTTGAATTGAGTTTAAAAAATTCTCGTAGTACATAAAATATGTCCTCCTTCTTTTTTCTTATTTTTAATTATTCAAATTTATGATTTATTATTTACCTAATTCCGGAGAAGATTAGATATACAATAATTTACTTAAATGTTATTATAATTTAGCATTAATTGAAAACTTTTGTATTAATAAAAACTACATATTGTCTTAATTGTGGGTCAAGATCATCCTTTAAAAAACATCTAGGTCTTAATGTTCTAGATAAAAGTTTTTTAACATCGTTTCTATATTGATATTTTATTTCTCCCTCTTTTTCAAAATTACCTGTAGATAATCTAACATTTGATCCATATAATCTTATCTTAGCAGAATTATCAACAGTTTTATATGTGCCATTCAAATTAGCATAAGGAAGATTAGTACCAATATTATGCTCAGCGGTTGATTCAGTATTATAAATAGTTATATAATAATATCTGAATTTGTTTTCTTTGATTAAACTTTTCATCTTTTCATTAATCTTATATTTGTCTTTACTAGGATTAAATAATTCCTGTATAGATTCAACTTCATCAATAACTTGATCCATATAGGCTTCTAGCATATCTTGCATAATTATCACATCCTTTAACTATTATGTATGGTTATATTGATAAAACGTGTTATCTTTTTTTAATTAAGTTCCATTAACTTCTTAGCGCTATAATCTTCAAATTTATTTGCAAGTAACTCTGCAACTGAAATTATTTTAAATACTATTTTGGAGGCTTGTTTATTCATATATACATAAGCTTGTTCAATATTTTTTGTATAATCATTCACACATGATATGGCTAAATTTATACCTTTTTTAATACCTGAAAGATTTATTATATTTGTTGTTCCAGTAGAATCATCAATCATTTTGGATTTAAATTCTACATCTTTCTGCATTTTCTCTAGAGTTATTCTTGTTATATTATATTGATATTTAGCGTCAGCTTTCCATTTATCTATATCAAATGCAGCGTCTGTTATTTCTCTACGATATTGGATACAATTCGCTATACCATATATATGTACAGGATGAATTTTTTTAAATAAACCACTATCTATAATATCTACAATTATACATCTTGATGAATTTCCATCAACTTCTGATGTACCATATTTTTCTCTAGAGACTCCACCATTATCAAATATATACCCAGGAATATCAATTCCACATTCTTTATATGGTCTTCCTTCATAACCTGATATACAATTATATACATATTCTTTATTTATTTGAGAAAAATCAATGTCAGTGCCATTTGTTATATATGTACCAAAAGTTATTGCATTTTCATTTACAATTTTTACAACTTCTTCTAAATTTTTCCATAATTGTGGGTACCATTCAATATCACCAACAACATGTTCTTCATCTGTTATAAATTCATCATTAAATTTACCCATTGAAATGGCTTTATCTTGAAGTCTTTTTGCTTCTGTGTTTCCCCAGTTTTTATTATAATATTCGTGCAAAACCATCATAGCTTTATCAAATAATACTCTACCTCTTGTTGACATATTACCAGATTCAAAAACATAATCAAGATCAATATTATTTGATTCAGATTCAAAGATATAATCAACATCACCAGTATTATCAATATATGATTCATTTCTTATCTTTTTAATTACCGCATCAAATTTACTCTCTAAATCTCTAGGGAATTTTTCAAATAATTTATATTTAATTCTATCAAAAATATCTTTAATAAATTCGAATATTTTAGCAAAAAATGCTTTAATTAATTCGAATAAATTTCTAAAGAAATCTTTAATAAGATTTAAAATTTTACCCTCTAAAATTACATTAGTATCTTCTTTAATGTATTCTAAAGATCTAAATTGCACAGCTTCATATAACAAAAAATTTAACTTGTCTGCTTCATACTCTTCTTGGATAGAATTTAATTGCATATTCTCTAAATAAGTATTATAATCCATTAATATATTCCTCCTTAGAATAATTTTATAGTTATTATTAAAAAGTTAAAGAAAATAACCCCTAATAAAATAAAGCATCTAGAGGATTTTCCTCCTCTAGATGCATAATTTATATAATTAGTTCTGAGCAATACCTGTTGGATTAATAATTGTAATACGACCCTGAACTGGCTGATATCCGAGGATGTGCCATCTCTCAAACGCATGAATTGCTGGAAGAGCAGGGTTAGCAATGTTTCTAATCTCGTTGCTGATATAGAGCTGATAATCATAAATTCTATAACAAATACGATCACTGTTATGAGGATTAATGATAATCATAAGCTCATTTGTATTACGAAGTTTATCTGAACCTACGAAGTTATAAACTCTCTGATCCTTTGTATCTACAACTGTCTGAGTATAATCAAGAACTACAGGTCCGATAGACTGTGGTGTCTGATATGTATACTCTGTAGGGGTAATCTTACGAACAATTCTAGGATCACCATATACTGTAATTGTCATGTCAGGATCGTTGAGAACCTGAAGCATTCTTGTTACATAGTCATCAAGGAAATCCATGAATGTAGCCTGACGGAATGTTACCCAATCAAGTGCATATCCTTCAGGTGGTGCAAAATCGAATGATCCTGAGAAGCTTGTTCTCTCATCCATTCTCATGTAATCAGCATCAAGGAATCTCTTGATCTTCATATCTTTATACTCTGAAAGAGCTGTCTTTGTCATAGACATAATCTTTGTAACCTGATTAGCATCATACATAGCTGCAATATCCTTAACTTCTTCAGGGGATACAGTTGTATTGATTGGCTTAGCCTCAGGAATCTCTACATATTCAGTATCAACTTTCCACTCTACTGATGGCTCAACATGCATAGCATTAGAAGCATTCAGTCTAGCTGCAAGCTTAATCTTTGAAATCTTGCTCTTAACTGCTGTAAGAGTAAGCTTATTCTCATCAAGTGATCCAAAAAGTGTATCTGTAAGTGTCTCGATGTTTCCATCTGCATCTTTCTTATATTTAATTGTAATTGGCTTTGTAACTACACGATCAAGTGATCCAGGTCCACCATAGTTAGGTGTAAACTGAATGTTTACTCTATACCAAACATTTCTAGGACCAGCTGTCTCAGCTGTAGCAACTTCACCCTTAGTTGAGAACCAACCATCAGCATCTGGAAGAATATCACCTTCTTGGAAGTATACATTAGGAATATAAATACCACAAATATGTGTCTCTACTGAGAGTTCATCCATAGATGTACCACCAAGCTCAGCAATAAGATCTGTTGAATCTTCATACTGTGGAAGCTCAAGTTCAAACTCTACAAGTGGAACCGATGAATCAATAACATCAGCGATCTGATTCTGCTGAAGGAACATATCAATTTTTGTTCCATCTGGAGCAACCAGGATTCTTCTCTCAAGAGAAATTGTAAATGATGGTCGAACTGCAGTAACCTTCTGGATACCACCACCCTGAGCGAATACATTGTTCATCAGAATAAGCTTATGGATAGGTAACGCCATACCAATCATAGGTGAATATGTTGTCTGATAAGTATTCTCGTTAATTGCACTAATATCGTTTTCAAATAATGCGTTCCAACTCTCTTCAGCCTCTTCGATTTGATCAACTGACTTGTTAGTTGTATCTTCTGACTCTTCTACGAAGAAAGACTTCATTGATTCAAGAACAGCTGGATTACGAAGTGCTCTATGAGGTTCTGCAAAAATATCATATGATTCTGTAGTAAGAATGTTTTGTGCAGCTTCTGTAAAAGCCTTAGCAAACGGATAAAGTCTATTTGTCTTGTAGCTTGATCCGCCAACAGTTTTCTGTCTAGTACCTGCTATCATTTTAATGTCCTCCTTATGGAATTTTTTAATAATTTATTATTATTTCACACTTTCAGCAAATTAGTGGAATAGCCGGATTAGATCTAAACCACTAATTTACTAAAATGTTGTTATTTTTTATCACCTTTTTGTATTTTTTCTTCCATTTCTTCTGCTACTGTATTAATAGTATTAACAATGGACTGAACTATAACTAAATATCTATTATAACTTATATCATTTTCGATATATGACTTTAATGCGAAGATAGATTTAATATAATCTCCAATGTTTTTCCTCAAATCATATAATGCTGAAGTAATTCTGTATATAGCTTCCAAATTATCTTCATCGGGACTTATACCATTAACTTTCTCAAGCATATCACTAATATAAATATAAAGATCGTTATACTGTTTTTTCAATTCTTTAATCTTTATAGCTTGTTCTTCTTTGGTAAGTGTTGAAAATATATTAGTATTCTTAGGATTAACTTCCTCATCACTACCCATATCTCCACCACCACCTAGATCATCTCCACTGGTAGTATCATCAGTAGTGTCATCTCCACCATCATCACCATCTATACTAGTATCAACATCGAAGTCTCCATCGTTACCCATATCTTCATCAGCATTATCATCCGCAGTGTCGTCTTCTCCTGCATCATCAGTATTGTCATCTGCAGTGCCATCTCCCTCTGCATTATCTGCTCCAGCATCCGCAGTGGTATTATCTCCACCAGCATCATCTCCTGTATCATCTTCAGGAGCTTCTTTAAGTATTTTCATACCGTTTACTTCACTATCTTCTGATTCGTTTATAGTAGCAGAATCTATGATATCAAAAATAGTTCTCTTTTTAAATAAATCGCTCATACTTATACCTCCTTATTAATTTCTTTCTTTAAATCCTTCAGCTGATCCAGGAAGTATATCTTTTCCTACTCTGACATTATATTTAATTCTTTGATATTGTCTCTGTAGATCTTTCTTATATTTAAGCAAAGCTCTATACTTCTTAATTTGATTTTTTGCATCAGCATTGGCTATTTCCTTCTCTACAACTTCAATCTCAGTTTCAATTTCATCAAGAAGTAATATTCTTTCTTTCTTAGTTAAATTCTTAGATACAGCAAATCCACCCATAGCTGCAATTAAAGGAACTATTGGATTTCCTGAAACTATACCAAGAACGGCTAAACCAAGACATATCTTTATAGATTTAGAAAATGAAGGTATAACTGATCCTTTTATAATAGCTTCTCTTCTATCAGATATAAGAGCATTCTTAACTGATTTTGAGAAATTATTAAATGAAGCATCTAATTGTCTAGATAATTCTTTTTCTTTCTGGCTAAAATCTTTAGCTTTGGATTTTAATCCTTTAAGGTATATTTTAAGATTATTGAGTTTATTAGACATGCTGCTAGAAGGATTATATTCTTTATCTTTGCCTTCCTCTTTATCACCATCTTTATCTTCTTTCTTATCTTGTGGTTTCTTTACAGCTTCTCCACCTACCTTAGGTTTAGCAACCTTAGGTCCAGCTTCATTAATAATATCGTTGAAAATTTTATATGCTTCTACTTGTATATCATAAGGAACATTTTCTACTGATTCCCAATTATTATAAATAGATTTAATAAATTTATTTTCTGATATAATCTCTGATGATTCTGTAAGGATTCTATTTCTATAATCACTAAAAGATTCGGTAAACATATCCACTTGATCTTTAGTAGCTCCAATTAATGATAAGCAATCCATAGCCACATCATAAGCTTCTAATGAAAGATTAATATCTTCATTAAATATAGACGCTATCTTCTCATCTAAACTCTTATCTTCAAAATCTTCTGAAATTATATTACAAGCTTCAAATAAAGCAAGTTGATCAATATATACATCCAATGCAGGATTATAAGATTCATTTATAAGTGATTGTTCTTCTTCAGTAAGAATAATCTTTGTAGAATCTTTTATATGAATTTCTGCAATGCATCCATTAATCATATAATAAGCTCTAATTCCATCTAATCTATTTACATTTAATTCGTTATTAAATTCTTTGCAAATAGCAGATAATTCATCTAAAGCCTCTGATACATCGTTTTCAGATTCTAATTCAATTTGAAGAGCACAAATATCTACTTTATTATCTGAACCAATAAAGTTATATATTGAATTTTGATTGAGTCTACCGTTCTCATCAAACAATATATTCTTGATCTTCTTATGACCAAGTTTAACTTTTCTTCTCGATTTAGTTTTATTAATAAAATTCTTTATTCTTGTTTTAAGATATTTATCCAGATTAATTGTAGCTTTGACAATATTATTGAATTTAAATATTTTAAATTCTCTCAAAGCCATCTCTTCACAATTATCAGAATTTATATAATCTAATGATTTGAGATTATCTGTAGAATATATTGAATTAGATAGGTCATTGAGTACAGATATAATATTATCTATCATAGACTTAAACTTAATCTTATCTGAAATCATATCATCATTAATATCATTGACTATTATATTAGATTTAAATTTATTTAAAGATGAAATTAAATCTAATACATGATCTCTTGAAATATTATCTGTGGTCATAGATTCTTTGGTATATCTATCAACTAAAACGGTTAATATATTTCCAATAACTTCAAGTGTATTTTCTACACCAAGATCTTGACAAGTTTGTGATGTATATAATTTATATAAGAAATTTAATAGACAATCATTATTATTCTTAAGATCTTCAATAGATGTAGAATTAAGAATATCAATAAATTGTTTTTGTGTATTTTCTAAAGTCTTATTCTTTATCTTAAGATATCCATTAATAGCAGATTTAATATTAACAATATCAAAATCTTCAAATAAAAATTTTGATGAACTCATATCATCAACACATCTATTATGTTCCATTACATATTTATATCCCTTAATATCTCTATCAGTTATATTAGAAGATCTTAATAGGAAATATTCTAGTATAGAAAATATTAATTCGTCTGGTCTATAGTTTATATTATTCTTTTCAAACAAATAAACCATTTCTTCTATACACATATTAAGTTTTTGATAAGGTTCATAAGAATATGTATCAAGCATAAAACAACATTTCTCTACAACATAATCCAATCCCTTAGATTTTATAGCTTTAACTTCATATTCTATATTATTAAATCTTTTTGATAATTGATTATGATTATTGACTATTTTGTCAGCAAGTTTATATTGTTCACAGATATTTGTTATAGATTCTACTTGGTAATCAGTAAGATCATATCTATCTAAAGCATCCATAACCTCTACAATGTTTTCTATATAAGGAAGAACTCTAGAAATATATTTATCAGTAAACAATCTTGCATCTCTATCAGCGTTATGATTATTTAATCTTTGGATAATATCTAATCCTTTATACCAATATTTACTAGCATTTTCTTTATCAGATAGACTATTAATGCATTCATTTAAGATATTATTATAAGAAATAGGAACATATCCTTCTCTTACGGATTCTAATTTAATATTATCTAATTTCTTAAATATATTTTCAGAATCTACTTTAGATTCTGTAGAGTTTAAGCTACTAGTTCGCTTAAATATAGCACCAAAATCTAACCCATTCATTATACTTCCTCCTTATTTGTGATAGATTATATAGTTGTTCCTGCCTTAAAAAGTACTATTAAAATTACACAAAAAAAATAAAAAAAATAAAGTGCACCCCTAGAGAAATTAATCTCTAGGGGTACTGAGTAAAGAGAATATCTTATAATTATATAATACAGGGGGTAAACTGTTAACTATTAACTATTGAAATCGAAAGGAGTGTTAATAAAATTGTATTATATAATTATAGTGCTATCGACGGGAGTCGAACCCGTATGAGAATTACCTCGGGGGATTTTAAGTCCCCTATGTATACCAATTCCATCACGATAGCATAATGTGCTTGAGGAGTCTCGAACTCCCGACAACTTGATTAAAAGTCAAGTGCTCTACCAACTGAGCTACAAGCACAATAAACTGTTGAAGATATTATAAAACTATCCACCCAAAATATAATTAAGAAGTAAGTCTTATTAGCTTTCAACAGTTAGCTGGGCTAGTTGGATTCGAACCAACGAATACAGCAGTCAAAGTGCTGTGCCTTACCGCTTGGCGATAGCCCAAAGATTAGAGTAGATTATATAAAAATATTGGAGAAAAAACATGAAAAACATGATATTTTTATTATCTACTCTATATTGTATAAATTCATCTTATTTTAATAAGATGAATTTTAACCATAATGTTGCTGTAAAAATACATTGGATATAAAATATAGGTTGTTTGGTTTGGGTAAGCTCATTCATCTCTTCTATAATATTATCTGTTATGTAATGAAACAGATAATTTATTACTAAAGACAATAACATTAATTTCCAATCTACTATAATGTTTAAATAATAAATATAAAATATTATAGGTATATGAATAAAACAAGTCCATTCAAAACAATGAACTTTAAGAGCTTTTTTATAATGTTTAGAATAATACTTTTTAGTTTCTTCATCATTATCTGATAAAGTATTATTCCACCAATCTTTTGATTTTAATCTACTTAATATACCTTCTATATGAATATCATACATAGAATGAAAAAATAATATAGATAAATAGTATATTAGTATATTAAATTTATCATCAAAAAATCTCATCTTTATTTTCCTCCAAATTATTTATTACAGATATAGTATATAATTTAAAAAATTATTTCTTTATATTGAAAGCCTTCATTGGGTCTATAGTTACGGTCTTAATTGTACCATCATGGAAAGCTTTCATTGCTCTTAATTTAAGAGTGGAGGCTACTTGCATAGTTGCTAATCCTATAGTTTTTGATCCTCTACGATAGAAGAAATTTCCGGCACATTTATTACATATACCAGTCTTAGATTTACAATGTGTAGAGAATCTCATCTTGACTTTCTTGCCAATATATTTATCTCTATTATCCAAAGTAATTTCTTCCAATTCACCATTATTCTTTATAATATAATTATACATGAATATTGCTATATTCTTATCAGTTATTGTTACTTCTATATATTCTTTGGTACCACAGTCTGAACCTTCATCATCAAGATTTACAGCCTGATATGCAGCCGAGAATAATTTCTCCCAATATCCACCAGTCTCTGTTTTCTTAGATCTAGAATATGGTCCAGTAACCAAGGAATTTGCATATAATGAATATTCTTCTGCAGATATTCCATCCATCAGATTAGATGTAGCTACATCGAATTGGTGTTTAGCATTAGGGTCAGGATTAGTTATAGCCCCCTTCATAATATACATATTTTTGAAATTATTTTTCCAAGATGATCCTGCTTCAGACATGTAAACATCTAATGATGGGTCATCTTTTAATATACTTTCAGCATAATCTAATAATTCTTTGGACATATCTTCTGCTGCTGCAAAGTCACCAGCTTCTAATTTCTCTTTATATTTTCCCATAAGTTCTGCTTTTTTCTTATTTATCTTTTTAGTACAAGATAAAATAGCTTCTGTATGGTTAGGTGATAATACAGATTCAAAAGGCATAAAGAACTGAGTATAATCTAGATACTTCTTATAGCTATTACTATCTATCTTATCTTCTAATAGAGCATAAGCTAAAGTATCATTAATATTTTCAAATTTATCTTTTCCTATAGTTTCATTTATATATCCACCAAATAAGAAAGAGAAATTAAAATCTCTTAAGAAAAAGATATTAAATATCCACAGTCCAATTGTAGTTGTAAATTTAGATACATTTCTGTGTTCTTTTCCGTTAGCATCTTTATACCAAAAATAATTTGCTGGAACATCAAAGGTATCATATTGATGGCATAATGGCTGTCCTCCTTCAAATGTTCCAAATAATTCCATTATTAATGAGAACGATAAATCTGATTGTTTAAATACAAGTAATTGATTTATAAGATTATTAGAATTTAAATCATCTTTATTAAATTCAGTTATATTTAAATTAGGATTTATATTCCAATGTTTACTTTTTCTAACAGTAGCCATTATAATAAACCTCCTTATTATTCATTATAATGATGTGTTTGGAGGAAAAAATAATCAGGTAGATTTACACCTACCCGATTATATATTTAAAATATTGCTATCATATAATTAATTCTTAAATTACCTGATTAAATTTTTATGAATATACTTTAGTGTATACTACCATATTATCAACAACTATTGTTTTATTTGTTCCAGGAGTACCACTGATATATGAATCTATCGCTCCTGTATGTCTATCCATAGCTGAGTATCCTAATTTACTTGTATTGTCTCCTACAATATAAGCTGTACATTGATGAAATGCCGGTTTATATCCAGTTATTTTTGGAGAAGCTATGATAAATTCTGTTGGGGCAGAAGTAATAGTTTTTCCTGTTAATTTATCCGTGCAAAATCCTATTTTAGTATTACTACCAACATTTAATATGGACCAAATTCCATCTATTCCTGATCCAGCAACCTCTTCTCTAAGTGTATTGCAATGCCATTCGCTCCATTCTAACCTAAAAATAGTAGTGCCTTCTGTTACATTATACCATTTAGCAGTTCTCGTATATGTATCATCACCATAATATATTATTTGTTGACAATATATATCACGATCTACACGACTATCTTTGGCATTTTCATCTTTGATTACTTGTAATATAAAAGGATCAGCCGCTGTCCAATCATCTGGACAATTCGCAGGTGTACTATTTCGAGCAAATACATAATATCCATGATCTGTAAAATCATTTAAATCAGCTTCAGCGTTAACGTCAATATATTTAGCATAATGTAAATCTTGATTTAATCTATTTAAAGAATCGGCATGTTTGCATAATGCTGATTTAATATTACCTATAATATTAGGTAAAGTGACATTACCAGTACCGTTACCAATATTATTAATTTCGCCTGTACCAGCATCAAATGTCCAACTTGAGGTTGATGGTGTACTATCTGCGAATACCGGTGTATATATTGCTGGATGAACAATCATTGGAGCAAATGTATTTGTTGAAGATCCACTATCATCTCCAATATGGGTATAAGATGTTAAACCATCTCCTATTACCATTCTACCAGGTTCTTTTCCAATATTACCATTAGGAAAATCTAAAAATAATTCGCCTTTAAATAATAGCATATTTTGAGATTTGGCACTTGCCGTTGAACCTCTACGAGGTTTAAGATATTTTGCCATGGTTAATCCTCCCATTTAAATAATGTTTATTAAAAATAGATATAATCACCTAGGCAGTTATATCTCCAAAATCATAATCCTGATCACTAGGTCCTGGAATAATGGCACCTTCATCAATATCACCAAAATCATATTCTTGATCCATTTCCCAAGTATATCCTATATAATTAAGATCAGTAAACTTGCTAATTCCATCACCAACTTTTATAGCCTGTTTAGTTTCATCATAAACAATTTCACCAATTTTCAATACAGGATCAAGATCTTCCCATTCCTGAGTAGTTCCTCTTTTTAAATATATATAAGAAGTTGATGATACTGAACCAGCATCAATATTTAAAGCTGCACCTGCATC
>Ga0326511_10001165_pt1 | contig 22153 bp, 29 predicted proteins | sample 0_2496_0518_D_FD_203701 | JGI IMG/M metagenome (GOLD analysis project Ga0326511, IMG submission 203701) | Bovine rumen microbial communities from UC Davis, California, United States - 0_2496_0518 | ecosystem: Host-associated > Mammals > Digestive system > Stomach > Rumen | place: USA... | reverse complement strand
TTGTTTCTTGAAAAAATCTTCATTTGATTTAGCAGTAGATAAAGCCTATGCAGCTTCTTCATCTGTTAATTCTCCAACTCTTGATTCTAAATCTAATAGATATACTTCATCATCAGATAAATCATCAATTTTATACTGAGGAGTAACTTCTATCTGTTCTCCAGCAATCTGTTGTAGATATTCTTGAGGAGATAAGTTACTTTGTCTAATTTGTGTTAGTAAATTTATTTCCTCTTCTGTTAAATCATTTCCATTATCTTCATGTGTTTCTTCTAAAGGCATATTTAAAATATTAATTTTCTCTTCATTAGATAAATCATTCCAACTACGTTGAATTACTTCACCGTTATCGTCTTCAAAATTAATATTATTTAAATCATCTATACCTCTAGTTCTTAAAAAATCTGACATAAAATCTCCTTCTTCCTCCTAATGAGGAGGTTCACTTACAGGAGGTTCTTGAATTTCTTCCTATTGACCAGGTTCAAGAATGTCGTCGTCATCTAAATCATCAATTCCTATTGCCATATTTTATAAATTTAATTAAATTAAAAATATTAAATTTTCATAATACAAATATAATTTTCAATTTAATTTTTTCAAAATTTTTATTTTTTATTATTATAAACTAATTTTTATAATTATTAGCTCTCTATTGTATATTCTGAATCAGCTACTAAATCAGCACCTTGATTTCCAGACCATGATTGCGATATAACAGAAGTTATTTTTCCACCTCCATAAGTTCCTACATGAGCTAAATAGAAACTTTGTCCAGAACCTATATTTATATTAGAATTATTTGCAATAGTTAAATCAGAATCTCCAAAATAAGTACTAGTAGAAGAAAGTCCAGAAGCTCCTGAAGATCCATATAAAGGACGTATTGAGTCAAATATTTTACTAGAAGCATAATAATTAGAACTAAGTATAGTTTTAACTCCAGAATCAAATTTAACTTTCTTGAAAATACTTGCAGGATAATTTCTATATGTTCCATTATAATCAACAAAACAAGAAATAGTTGTAAAAAGTTCATAACAATCATTCTTAGTAAGTAATGATGTTAATTGAGAATTTGAATAATATAAATTATCAGAATTATTTATAAATATTTGTGGCTAATAACTAGAATCTGTATAATCATTATATATATTTGTTTGCTGAATAGCGGTTCCAGATATATTAGCATTTTTAAATGATAAATTTGTAAAGTCTATAGTAATCAACTCTCCATTTGGTCCTTTAATATACAAAAACATACCATTTGTATCATTGCCATTTTCATCTTGTGTTGTAAACCAAGCTCTTCTATCTCCACCATAGTTAAAACTAATAGCATCTCCAGTAGTTGTAATATTTAATCCTCCCTAATTTCCTGCTATAAATTTGGTAGCACGGACATCTCCAACAAAACTACCACTACGAGCAATAATAGTTCCATCTATGAAAGCATTATTAGCAGTTAATATACCACTATTTTTATTTATATTAAAATTATTTCCAACGGAATATCCTAATTTATTACTTAAATCAGTTATAAGATTATTTACTTTTTGTTGAGAAACTGTAACACCATCTCCTAATACTAAAGAATCCGCTACAACTGCTCCTTTAAAATATCCTTTCCAGAAGAATGCTCTACCAGATAACGAATCAATAGCAATAGCAGGAACAAAGTTTAATTTTCCATTAACGTTCTCATTAGGATGACTAACATCAAAATGAGTATAAGCTTCATTGGCATCGTGTATTACACTATCTATATTGGCAGAGTGGTTATCATCTATATCATAACCAACCCCATTACTATTATATAAAGTACCATTTTTAGATAACATCCAATCCCAGTTTACTATAAAGGAACCTAATTTAGCAAAATCATTTACAAATAAAATATCTGTAAACACCATTTCAAAATTCTCTGCTTTAGCCCAAGGATTAGGGTTATTAGAAGTGTAAGATCCTGTAGGACTTTGACCACGAGAAGATATTTCTGGAACTTTTTTAGTTATATCTCCAGATAAATAATAATAATCAAAAGTATCGTTATAAGGATTTCTATGATATACTATAGGATTTCTTTCAGCTGTTTTAACATATGTAGTATTAGCGTTCCAAACACCTGCTAAATAAGACATTTGTCCGATTTTACCTTGCTTTCCCCATTTAGCCCATATTACTGGTTCTGAAAATGGTCCCCAAATAGTTCCTTCCTTTATTCTAGTGGAAACAAATTCCCACATCATTTCATCATCAACTCCTTGAGGATCATCAGTCCAAACAATTCCTGAAATAGGATCTGTCCATTCTCCTAATTCATTAAATAATGATTCTTCATTTTTCTAAGTATGTGGAGGAGTTGGAGGAAAATCTCCGGTATTATTTCTAGTAAAAATAAATTCCTACTCAGTACCATCTTCTCCATCTATACCATTAGCTCCAGTAATTCTAATAGGATTAGACCAAACACCGTACATTCCATACTCGTCTCTATAACATTGAGTCATCCATGTAAATGTACCTTCTTTTATTTCTAATTCAGTTAGTGCTACTTGTTCTCTTACCCAACCTCCTGATATACCATCTGTACCATCCTCAGGTTTTCTTGGAGCTTTTTGATCTTCTGCTTCTTTAAAATTTATATATCTAAATTCATAATTACCTCCAGTTTCTCCTTTAGTTCCTTGTTCTCCTTGTTCTCCATATATTCTAGTAATTGTCCAATCACCATCATATTCACCATTAGATATTTTTCTTTCAGCTCTCCAAATCATATTTCCAGCTGAATTAAAGTTAGGAGAATTAGGATCAAACCAACCTTCTACTTCGTGATTAGAGTAAGGAGTATTTCCCAAAGGTGGTGGTGGCTACTAATCGCTAGGACTAAATTCTATATCCAATGTATCAGAGTCAGATTCTTGAGCAGGGACTGACCAATCGGTATGTGTTCCATTACCATAGAAAGTACTTGTGGAACTCCAAATTATAGCTTCTCCTTGAGGTACACCATCATACCATCCATCAGGTATAGGCCAACTAAGAGTTCCTCCTACAGGAGTTTCTGGTTGTATATTTTGTCTTTTAAATACTCTACTTGTAAAAGCTCCAGTTTCTCCAGAATCTCCTTTAGGACCCTGCTATCCAGAAGTGCTTCCCCAGGAAATACAAACAGGAGTAGACCAGTTTCCATAAACATCTTCACCTGTTACAAAACATAAAGTCATCCAAGTAACTTCTCCTATATTTGTATCAGGTAAAGAAAAAGTACCGGACCATCCATCAGTATAACCATTACTTCCAGATCCTGGTCTAACAGGTTGATTAGCACTATTTTTGTATCTTATTTCACAGTGTCCTTCATTAATACTATTATTGTTTTGAACTAAAGTATTTACAGAATCAATTGTTCTATTTATATAAGATACAATCTAGTTCATTTCTTCACTGGAAAGGGTTTCTCCGAATTGATATATTTTTTCTAATAAATCTAATCTTTCCATATTAATTTCCTAGTTTTTCTTTAAGTGTCTTTATCTCATTTTCTAGAGCACTAATCCTATTTAATAACTCCATAGGAACATTTAGATCTCCATTATTATCTAATAAATCTACAAATTTTTTACCAAATCTAATTTTAACTTTACCAGCGGTATTTAAAATTAAGTTTTCATCCAATGAACCAATCTCGTGTTGGTTACTTCCAAACATTTTCATTTCTCATTAAGATATTTATCTAAGTCAGATTTGTTCCAACTTAGTTCCTTAAAACCAGGTCTTTTATGACCTTTAGGAATTAATCCTTTTCTAATATAGTTATCAAAAGAAGCTCTAGAAACACCAATATATTCAGCAGCTTCTACTTTAGATAATTCTTTAGAATTAAACTGAAGTAATAAAGAAAGTAATTCTTGTTGCTATTTTTCATTTATATTAATGTTTCCAGAGTCTATATCATTAATAAACTATTTTAAAGCAGTTTTAATTAATTGTAACATAATAATTATTCAAATACGGCACGAATAGGTAATCCAAAGTTACGATTTAATCCAACTTCATTCATAATAGCATCACTAGTAAATCCTATACATTCAGCATTAGAATCACTATTTGTTACACGAGAACTAGACCAATAGTAATTATTTCCACTTTCATATAAGCCATTATGTGTAGTATCACAATATCCAACAGCAGGAATAAAAATACTCTTTGAACTGTCTTGTTTACTTACAAATAAGTATCCATTTATACCTGAGTTAGAATAATTTTGAGTCCAATAAGCATCGGTAGCTTGGATAAGAGTTTCCCAATCTTCATTAGTTGGAATTCTCCAATTATCTTTCATTATAGTTCTAGCAGCATCATCTTCTATATCTAATATAACCTTTTCATCAGTACTATTATACTTAGTTATATTAGTTCCTGTATTGTCTCCTGAATATTTATAATTTCTCCAACTTAAAGATTCGGAATTAGAATTTTCTCCTTGGAATCCTATAATATCTCCCCACTGGAAATAGAATCCAGAGTCATATGGATTACTAGTTCCTATATTGCTCTTAGCCCATTTTATTCCTCCTATTTCTACATATTCATAATCAATATCTGGATAAACTATAGGATCTACTACAGGTTCTTCACCAGAATTATTTATAGTATCAATATGTTCCCAATTATTACTTACTTTACTAAAATCTTCTGGAGCAATAATTAATGTAGTTCCATTAGACATAATTACATAATAACCGTCTAGGGCATCTTCTTCTTCATATGTGGTAATTCCATATAAACCAACAATATCCCAAGAATCTTCTAATTGTAACCATTCCTCATAAGAAACTACTTTATTTTCATTAGTACTTGAATTACGTACTAATATATCTCCCATTTTAGGAACATAAATAGGTTTCTACTATTCCTGCTCTTGCTATTTCTACTGAGCTTTTCTCATTGCTGAGCATGGTGATCCGATGTACTTTATAAATCTTCCCATTTTAACTTATGTTTAACATAGTAATAAGAATACCCATAAATTAAACTTATTATAACTGTTAAATGTATTAATAATAGTTTAATATTATCAACTGTTATTCCTATATAATAATCTAAATTTACTAGGAATTCATTAACTGCAATATAATATAATGGAAAATCTATGTACATAATAATATCTAAATATTATAGAAGTTAAAAACATAAACGACCAAGAAAATAAAGACATTTTAGTTAATTGTCCTAATATTAATGGATCTATTTCCGCAAAACATAATAAAGTATAAATCATATAACATAAGGCATTTATATGCGGAATATACTTTAATATAATCAGAAATCCTTTATATTTAAGATTTCTTTCCAATTTTTCCTCCTTTTTTTCGAGAAGAACCTAATTGGTTCATCTTAGCTGACATTGGTTTTAGTCTTGCCATAATCTTTACTATTTTAAAACTGTTTATTTAAAAATACTCATAATTAGGTATAAAACAAAAAAAAGTAGATTCTTATTCAGAACCTACTTTATTTTCTAACTTTTTAATAATATTATAAGAACGCATATTTAAATCTCCATTTAAGTAAGCTAGTTCTTCCTCATCTTCTATTTCTAACATTTTAGATATTTTAGTAACGTTTTAAATAAGTATTAGAATTTATTAAAAAATTTTTGTGTAAAACAAAAATAGCCAGAAACATCTAAAAAGACATTTCTGACTATTTTTATTATTCAATATAAGTTTCTTTAGTCCAACCTGAAGGTAAACCATTTACTCCACTTACAAATGTTGTGCCGGATAACGTTTTAATTACACCACTGCTATTTGCATTTGATAACCAATTAGAAAAAGAAAGATTTGTTCCCTAAGCCAATATTGTAATTTCATTAATATTTCCATTTCCACAAAACAACTACTAATATGTATTATTTTGTGTCTATGGATTAGTTATTCTTAATATTGGTGATTTTGTCATTGCAGCAGTAACTTTATTGCTTCTATTCATACAGAACATTCTATTTAAAGCGCCAGTTCCGCTAATAGATGTAGCTAATATTTCGGGTCCTTCTACTAATTTTACACAACCTTCAAACATTGAACTATATCCGTCTGTAGATACATTTAACGCGGGTAATAATTTAGGTCCATAAACTAAATTTGTAGCACCTCTAAACGTACCATTATAAGAACCAGAATACAATGTTAATGCAGGAAGAATCAAATTACTTGCATCGACAATATAAGTGGTTCTAAATATGCCTGCAAATTGACAACTTGTATTATTTTGAAATTCAGAATTTGTAACAAAGTCCTCTCCATTCAATAACGACATTATATTACCGTATACTTTAAATTGTTTAGTTGCAGTAAAATAATTATAAGCATCCCAAGCATTCGAAAGTTTAGCATTATTTCCTTTAAATATTATCTTATCTCCAGTATTAATTGTTCCAAATGATTTAGTACCTGATATTGTTGCAGTTGTCCATGTTTCTCCATCATCTAATGAATAACTTAATATTGGATTACTTGGATTATTTCCTGATCTCTGCATCTTAATTTCATTACTGTCCTGTAATGATTCTATAGTGAAATAATCTAATGAATAATCATGTTCCTACTAACCTCCTCCAGATTTCTACCATATTAATGTACTACCTATATACATTGCAACAGCTTCGGTAGTACCTAACATTACTTTACTAGTTGCTGCTATTTCTGTACTTGTCATGACGCAGAAGTTATTATATAAATAGTATTAGGATCTGGAGTTGTAATAGCATCATATTGAGCTTGTGTACCTGACCATATATTAGCTTTCTAATTCCAAATATATTTTTCTCCGGTAGTTACTACTGATAATGTAGAACCTCCAGATACTGCTGTTTCACTTCCAGGTACTGATGGAATAGTTGGTTTGTTAGCTATATATGCTAATGAATTATTATCAGATTCATTCCAATCAGATTGTACTTGTGCTGCAGGAATAGTAGGTTTATTTTTAATAAAATCTTTAGCAGTATTATCAGTCTAATTCCAATCACTTTGAATCTAAGCATCAGGAATAGTTGGTTTATTTCTTATAAAACTTACTTGAGTATTATCAGTCTGACTCCAATCTGCTTGTATTTGTCCTGCTACATCACCATCTTGTCCGGCAGGTCCTTGAGCATGAACTCCAGTATCTGTATTTCCTATAAACCAATTACCAGTTGTACTATCAATATGTGGAGTTACACCATCATTACCATTACTTCCATTCTAACCTTCAGCAACTATATTAGTATCTGTAGAACCTATAATCCAATGTTTAGAAGTGGAATCTATATGAGGAGTAACACCATCGTTACCATTAGTTCCATTAGAACCATCATTACCAGCAGGACCCTAAGCTTGAACTCCTGTATCAGTAGAACCTACAAACCAATTTCCTGTAGTCTAATCTATGTGAGGTGTTACACCATCTTGACCATTTGTACCATTAGATCCATCTTGTCCTTCTGCCATAATTCCTGTATCAACGTCTCCAATCATCCAGTGTTTAGTAGAATTGTTAATATGAGGAGTTACACCATCTGTTCCATCTTGTCCATTAATACCGTTAGTACCATGTAATGATGCTAACCATTGTTCCAATGTTAATACTGGATCATCAGAAGTATTATCAACATATAATTCATATGCTGATTTACCAATAGCTCCAACTAAAGATTGTAACCATTGTTCTTCAGTTCCTTCAAAGCCGTTTTCTACAGCTAATTCATATGCTGATTTACCGTTATTACCATCTGCACCAGCTGGACCCTATTCTCCAGTTTCTCCTTGAACACCTTGTTCACCCTATTCACCTTTAAGACTTGCTCTCTATTCACTAGTTAGTTCATCAAACGCTACTGTACCATCTAATCCAGCAGGACCTTGTGGACCAGTATCTCCTTTATCACCTTTATCTCCTTTTGGACCCATTGGGCCAATAAACTAACCAACAATATCATTTTCAAATTCAGACAATTTAGTTGGATAATGATTATAAAATTCAATAATATAATTTATTACTGCTACTAATCTATTCCATTCATTAGAGTCTAAAATTTCGCCATTCTTTTTATGTAAAAGATCTAATTCTTCCATGTTAAACATATTTAAATTAATTTTAATTAACTAACTATCTACTTATATAGTTGTTAGGGGAGGACTCGAACCTCCCTACATCCAATCTAACACCGCTTGTTTTATACAGTTAAGCTTCTGTTATTACATGTAAGCTTCTATAAGAGCTATTTGTCCTTCTTGTAAATCTGCTTCAGTTGCTACTTTAGCTAATTGACTTAACGGTTTTATTTTGTTAGACACAGTAGACCAATTAGAATCATTCTAATATGCAGAAACCGCAGAATCAGGAACATATATATTATTTATAGTACTTTTAGCAAAAACTCTAGTTCTAGAATCACTAGCATTCACCTCTCCATCAGTTTTGTTCTATTTATTTCTCCATTCTGGAGGAGTTGTATTATTTATAACAAGATTTGCACAAGATGTCCAAGCAAAATCTCCAGGATAAAAATATCGTATATTTTTTAAATATAATATATCTGTAGACATTCCTGTAAAACATCCCTAATAATATATATCACTAGAATAATACCCATCAATATCTCCAGATTCAACTTTTGGAACATATAACTATCTTACATAAATTGTTCCTCTCTATTTTCCTAAAAAATTAAGAGTTGTATTTGTAAGATTTGCTAAATTTACAATAAAATTCCAATCTGAACGGCCATCAAAAGCACTTGAACCTAGTTGTGTTATATTTTCCCATGTAATATTTATATTAGATATTGGGCAACCACCAAAAGCGGAGGCTCCTATAATAGTAACTGTAGATGGAATGACTACAGAAGTTAAAGAAGTACAACCAGTAAAAGAACCTTCACCATATCCTCCTCTAGCATTTTTACATATACTAGTAATATTTCCTAAATTAGATATGGATGTAAGAGATTTACAATTTCTGAATGAAGCGTAAGGGAAATCTCCAGACATATAAGGAGTACTAAGATCTCCATAAAAAGCAGAATCTTTAAAAGCACTACTTCCCATTGATGTAACATTTCCTATATCATTACTAGTCAACTATAAAGAAGAACAATTTTCAAAACAACTGCTTTCAAAAGAAGTAACTCTGTTAATTATTCCTTTTCCTGGAGTTTCTCCTTCAACCCAATCATTTACAGAAGATGTATACTATTTAAATGTAGTAAGACTTCCACAGCCATAAAAAGCACCTGCTTTTATAGTAGTACATTCATAAGGTATTGTAACTGTAGTTAAAGAAGTATCAGAATAAAAACAACGATCTGGAATATTATTAATTTTACCTAAACATTCTACTGTACTTAATACCTTATTTTCTCTAAACGCGTTGGAACTAAGATTTATTAGATTTGGACAATTAATTGAAGGTATACGAACATACCAAAAAGCACTACTTCCAATACTTACAGCATTAGCTATATCGTTTGCTGTAATCTGTAATGCCATCTACCTTTTTAAACAAGACTATCCAAAATTAGTAATATGATTTATTCCAGCAATAGTCTATAAACTTCCTCCTTGACTATAATTGTCCTCTACAAAAAAAGCATTCATGTCAAAAGTAGTACACTCATCAGGTAATGTAACAGATACTAAATTATGACATGCTCTAAAAGCAGAATCTTCAATACTAGTGAGATGTCCAAGACTTTCTACAGTTTCTAACTAAGAACATTCACTAAATGCACCCATTCCTATAGTTACAAGATTTGGGGCGTTTACATTTCTAATTCCTGATCGAATAAATTGATTTCTAGATATAGTAGTTGCGCTAGAAAGATCTACTTCTTCAAGATTTGAGCATCCCTCAAATAAACTATTAGGAGGACTTGCATTAGCTTTTGTAAAATATTTAAATTCGTTAAAACTACTTATTTCTGTATTATTTTGGAATGTTGTTCCTAAATTAGCAACAGATGCATCTTGTCTAGTTATACCAGTACCATCTCCAAAATATGTTATACACAATTGTTCTATTACAGGATCTTCAAATCTTAAATAGAATTTTCCCTCTGGAATATTTATTATAAGATCCTAGAACTTTTGCTACAAATATTCAACAGAATCCTCATACGCAGCAGGTGCAGATATATTTCCTTGTAAGTTCATTGTAAATGAATTACTGGAATCGGCAGCTTTACTAGTCAATGCAAGTTGATATAGCTTTTCTATTATAGAACTTGTTACCTACTCAGTAGATGATTTACTTTGTATTATACTTAAATTATTCATGTGTACAATTTATTAAATGTGTTAAATCCTCCTAATTGAGCAGGATTGGTTGCATCTCCTACATTCACATTCATCAGCGTTATGTCTGCCAAATTAGTTCTACTCTAAATAGATACATTTGCTGCAGTTAAATACTTAGGACTTCTTATATCCACAGACACGGGTGATCCAAGTTGTAACGTTGTTATTTTACTACCTTGTGGTAAAGTGATACCTAATGTTGTATTCCTAACATCCACAGTTGTTAACTCAGGATTGTTCGAGAAATCTAACGTTCCTATAACTCTACTGCAACCATTCATTGAAATAGATGTAAGTTTTGATAGGTTAGAGAAATCAAACGAATCGTTATTTGTCTAAGGATCTTGTTTATACAGATTAGTACACCCATCAAATACCAATGACGTAATATTTGGTATGTATTTTAGAACAGTATCGCTTCTATTAGTCATTACAGAACCTATTGTAGATTGTTGACTAAAGTCTAGAGTTCCATATAAGCTCATCAGATGTGTTCTATACATAGAGAATGCTGAAGGAACAGCAGATTGTCCTGAATAATACAAACTTATATATTTGTTATATAAAGTATATGATAAAGGAGATCCATTCGCTGGAACAATCACCTCGTTATCATCTATAACCATGAAATACAAATTATAAATTTGAGTCTCTTTTCCTCCAATTTTTAATCTGGCTTGTATACAATACAATTGAGGCTGATCGGAAACAGGACCGTCTACTACTATATTTATTCCTCCGTAAACAGCATCTTTACTATATTTAACAGTAGCATCGAGACCCAAACTATAAGTAGTGTCATTGTTAGATCCTAATTCTTCTTTACTTAACGCCTCTGTTCTATCTGCGTAATTTGTATAACTATACAAAACGTATTCAACAGACTTTTCAGTAGCTGTCCAGTTTGTAACCATCTAAGAAACACCGTCTATCTATTGTATAGACTATTTAGCTGGGAATGGCCGTAAAGAGAATTCTGATTTATGATTACTCTTTCCAATTACGTAGATTGGTGGAAGCGGATTCATCAATGCAAAGCTCTGCCCGAACATATTAGATGCTATAGCGCTAGTATACTTAAACTCTCTTACAGTATCACCATAAGTATAGAATTCATATCTGTTTGGGAAAGTAACAGGAATAGTAGTTAATGTTAAATTATCATAAACACGTCTACCACCGCTTATAAAGTATACTCTGACGTGCATAGTATATGCAACACCATCACTTTCATCAACATCCAAACGTACAGCTCCATCAGTTCCTACTCTTAATTTAGAATATTTGTAAGAACTTCCAGCAGCTCCATCAGGACTACTTGGGTCTGTTACAAATGTCCACAAATAATTGTTATCTGTTAATCTCTCCAGATCAGACACGTTCTGCGCTATAATATTTTCTGCAGTATTCGCAGTAAGCGTGAAGTGATTTGCAACAAGTCTGGCAGTACCTGGTTCGTTTACAAATATATTCTCGTTTTGTATGTTTAATACTCCCGCTTTTGCAGAAATACTAATCTTTACAGAAGTCTTCTTATGATCTACAACTAGGTTAGAGTTTACAGTACCTATATTGAATACATTATCGCCAAACAACTCTGTAAGATATAACAATTGGGCTGATGTAAGATCTTCTGATTGGTTTTCTTGGGTCATTACGACATATCCTTTCAACGGATAAGTGTTACCACCATTACCGAAGTGACCTAATCTTATAATATCTCTATAAGTCAGATTTGCATCTTCTCCCCAGTTTATCTAGTCAGCTACAAGAGTCTTGTTCTTTAACGCGTTCAGCAGATCGTCTTCAGTATGCCCAGCAGGTAAAGAATCATCGATAGCCTATATCCAATCTTTTACTAATTGCCAAGAACAAATATTCTTACCAGTCGTTCCTAATAATTGAATAGTGTCTATAGTAGCAGGTATGCCTACTTTGTCATATCTAGCTTGCTGCCCACTTAACTCCGTTGTTCTCCAGAATGAAAGATTTTCCCAAGAACTATTAGTAAACGTCAAAGTTCTAATAGAAGTAGGAAGCCTTAAATCGTCGAAGTTATTTCCTGCCTGAGATGTAGCAAATTCGTTAGCAGTATCACAACCCATTGCATACAGAGTCTTGATATTTCTTCTATCATATCCTTGGCCATTAAATAACTCAGACAACCAACCAGGAACTAGTTTACCGATCTGTTGATACCATCCTACAACATCTATTAATTCTACATTCTCTAATGCATCTTGGTTACTTTCATTCAAACCAGTGATAGCATTCTGTCCTATAGAAAGATTATTTGTATAAGAAGTTGCATTAGGATTGTCATACAAATTAGGTGTACACGGGGCGCCGAGTTTAATCCACTTCAATTGTGCTCCCAATACATTATCGTAAGCGCCACCGAAGTCTATATCAGTATATCCTCTACCAACAACTCCAAGTGTACTGGTAAGCAGTGTACTCAAATCAAGACCTTCAATAGAAGTAGCACCAAATATGAAGCATGGTTCCTTATCATCGAACTTACTAGAAGCATCAATTTTAGCCTGCCCTCCTTCAGCAACTGTAGCTTCGGTCAGACCTTCACCAAACACAGTAACACCACCGCTACCTCCTTGAGCACCTCTCTGTGCCTTGAAGAACGTATTGGTTGTAGGATAAACTTGTATAAGGTTGGTTCCACTAGTACTAGCTTCCTTAGTGATACGGAACTGAACAGAATGTTTAGCAAAGTCTCCACAAGCCCACTTAGCATCGTAATAGTTCATAGATTTACTCAACCACCAGTGACGGTGAGAAGTTCTTGCACCATTTAAATACTGTCTGAACTTGGGGTTCATAGTTGCGTCAATGTATTTGTAGTGTCCAGACTCATTATAAAGAGTTTCTGACCACTTATTTACGTACTCTTCATCAAACATCTTAGACGCGTTCTCATATGTAAGACCTGCGTCATACAATGCTTGAGCAACTTCCGGAACAATGTTCTCTGCCCATTCTTCCCAACATTCTAGACAATCCCATAATACATTAGATTGAGAAGCACTTCTTCCTGCAAATACGTATGAACTACCTCCAGCTTTAGAATCTCTAGTAATAGGAGGATCGTATGCAATTACACCATTATTAGCACAACCAAGAGCAATATCCATATCCCAAGGTTCATAATGCCAGTGCTATCCGTCATATGTTTTTAATTGAGCATTACGCTCAACAGAGTCAACAAGACCAAATCTACTAAAGAAAATGTAATAAGCAGCTAATTTATATAAATCTAAATGATTATGTGCTTCGGCTTTAAATTTATCTAATTCTGCCTGAGTTACCCAAGCTTTAGCTCCAGTGCTTCCTAATTTAGATCCAGTAGTACTTAATGCACTAACATCAGTAATCCAGTCCAAGAAGTCCATAAACGGCTGAACCGTTTCCAAGAACTACTGTTGATCAAAGTTGTCATTTTTATCAACAATATCTTCCTTATCAGGATAAATAAGTTCAAAGTGTTGTTCCCACTGATAAAGAGATCTACCATCTTCATCATATCCTACTAAGTCATCATATCTATTTATAGTAGAACCTGGTTTTGGAGTTAGTACATCATTTTCATCTAATTCATATTCACTAGCAACTAACTTACTTACATAGCTAGTCAAAGGAGAGTTAGGATATACAACTTCTACTTGAAGTACTTTACTATTATCCCATACTCTATTACCTTTTGTATCTAATTTTTTATTCTTTGTTTTTAAACAGAATGGGTCTGAAGGATCTTCAGTATAATAAATACTTCTTTCTCCAAAACAATAATCGGATTTTTTATCATCCATGAATACGTATTGTCCTAAGAATGTTAAATCATTCTATCCTAAAGAAGTATCTTTATAGAATACAGAACAAGGGAAAGAATCTGCAGAATTTCTAATCACATAAGGGAAAGGAACTCCAGAAATTTCTGTCCAAGTTTTGTTAGCCCAATTAGGATTATAGTTTCCGTCACTAATAGGAACGTTATATAATCCATCTACCCAAGAACCATCTTCTCCAATTCTTATATCATCATGAGTTATTCTTGCTCCTGATGTAAATAATTGAGGAGAAGTTCTTAATTTAGACTATCTATCTAATCCAAAGACAGCATTATACCATGTATCTTGAATTAGTCTTAATAAAGAACCGTTATGAGAACAAGAAGAGTCTGCATAGTTAGCTTGTAATACAAACTTATTTGCAGGAATAGCTCCAGTTTTCATCACATATCTATTTTTATTAAGATCTAAATATTCCTAATCTTTACACTATAATGCTGGAGTTATTTCTACTTTTGTAGTTACTCCATTAGCTCCTATTTGTTCTACATATTTATTACTCTTATTAAGCCATATTTTCATAGAAGTAATAGGATAAGATAGAGTAGATTGACCGTGGTTTCTAATTCTACAATTCTATACTGTAAAGTTTTTACTAGAATCAGTGTTTGATACTCTAGTTATATTTACTGTAGCATTATTCTTTGCTGCAGCATTTCTCAAGATATCAGATAGATCACCTTCAATAGTAATAACATCCTGTTTTCCTAAAAGTCCGTCATAAGTTATAGATGAACTTTGACCATAAATATCATTTCTACTTATAAGATCTATATCATCTACATTATCAAACATATAGTTATCTAATTCTGATTTTGCAGGAATATCATATCTATATGCTCTTATCATATATACTCTAATAGAGCTATTAGTTCCACCAATAATTATTTTTCCGTTATTATCAGAAACTGAAGCAGCTCCTTTTGCAGCGGCTCTTTCTAATATACCATTATTAATAATATAGATAAGACCACTATCATTAGTCATTTCAGATACTCTATTAAATACAAATGCTAATTTAATTCTTTCTCCAGCTTTATAGTTGGTTTGAATTATTGGAGAACCTCCTTCATAATAAGCTGCTTTTGTAGCTCTTATTTCTATATGAGATTTTGTAACATCTCCAATAGACATTAGAATATCATCTTCACTACTAACATATTCTGGATTAAAGTCTACTTCAAAAGTAGCTCCATTAGATTGAACACTATAAGGCAATCCATTATAAGTTTCAGGGAATGGACAATAGTTTATAGTAGCAGTTGCATTTATACCTTTTAAAACTAAAGAATTCTTATTCCAACCAGTAGTATTATCAAATTTAACTCCAGGACTAAAAATGGTAGATATATTATTTTCCTAATCAACCCATTGATTTTTTGAATCTGAATCATTAGTCTTTCCATAAGCAGAAAGTTTTAAACTGTATCCAGTAGTTTCAGATATAGTAATATTACTTTCTTTCACATTTAATGGATATTCTGATATATCTACATTATTTATTCTAGCAACTAAAACAGCTTGATCATTTTGGAAAGAAACTATTTTTGATGGAATAAAGGTTAAAGTTTCAGGTTTAGTTCCTTTGATACCTCTAATATTAGCAACTTCTGTATATTCATATTCTCCAGGATATCCAGTTCTTATAGCCCACTACACATCTACTTGTTGTGCAATTGAACTTGAATCTGTATAATAACCCCAATCTATTGAGAATGGATTATATTGAGTAGCTTTAATTACAGGCAAGAAAAATCCATTAATTGATTCCGTTGTATAACTACTACTAGCTATAGAATCAGCTATATTTATAAACTAATAAGTTAATTCATCATTTTGTGGTCTCACTTCAAATTCATAAATTAACACATTACTCTCGAAACTAGTTTGGGTTTCTACATCTTCCATTTTACTGGTGATGACCATAATATGTTTTTGTGGACCTTCTTCAGTACTACATTCATATGGATTATAAATTTCCATACGTTGTATAGCTGTAGACTGATTTTCTGTGTATTTCCATATAGCATCGGAATGTCTTATATCTGAATATTTTGCTACAGAACCATCAATAGATACAGTTGTAGTTACAGGAAGATTAGTAACACTTCTATCAATTCTTACGTTAAAAGCAAAGGAATTAGAACTTGGAACACCATTATAATAACCACCAAATTCACTAGAAATAGAGAAGTTTACTAAGAAAATACTAAAGTTCTTTGTAGTTTTAGCTGGGTTATTATTAGCCACAGCTTCCACTGATATTTTATTTTCACCGGGTTTTAAATATCTATAAATATTTCTAGATATTGATTTACCTGTTTCTACAGAGTCTGTTTCTGTAAAGGTGACATTTTGAGCATTATCTTCTATTTTATAAGTTACTCTTACTACATCTGCCTAAGATTCTCCTAAGGCATCTTGTACTCCTATTGTATACTCCAATAAAGCATTTGGAGAATCGGAGTTTCCTTGAATAATATATCTAGTATAAGTAAACGAGTCTAATCCAACTACTCTATAGGTAGCTGGAAGGTCCATATTATATAGTATTAGCTCAGAAGCCTTTTCTAAATCATATAAAGGATTTGTACTATCACTATAAATTCTCCATAAATTTAATGCTTCTTCGCTACTAAAAAACCTAATATATCCACCTTTGTCATCTTTATATGTTACGAAAGGGGTTTTAAGGTGACTTTGAACCAATTCTCTTATTGATTTACCTGATATTGGAGTTTCATCACTTACTCCAGATAATTTATTACCTGTAATACTATCTATACCTGTAACCCAATCTACATATTCATTTATCGTACCTTTATATGTTTCCATTATATATTAATTTAATCAGTCCAAGGTGTATCATCTGTCCAGGGATATTCGTCTATCCAATATCCATTGAAATAACATGATAAAATAATTTCTGGATTTTCTGGTTCATCTGGTTGAGTAGGTTGATCATTACCATGATCTCCCTTATCAGTATCAGTCCCTGGAGCCCATATTAATCGACCACGCATATAAACGGCCAAGATTTCAAGGCCGTTTACACGCATAGCTTCGATATTATTAGTTTTCTATTTAATCATAGGAGGACTTTAATTAAACTGCCCAAGGTCCTTGATTATTAGCTTTCATTGTTTTAAGTTCAGATATAATATCTATAACATCAGATAATTGTACTTCAGCTACAGTTACAAATTCTTCAGGTAATACTGCAGATACACCAGCTCCTCCAGTATATTCTGGGAATTCAAATTCTAATGTAGTAAGTTCGTCAGAAGTTCCTAAAGCTACTCTAGTACCAAGAACACCTTGAGCGTTACTTGTATATTGACCTACAGGACCTTTGATGTTCTTACTTAAAACAGCTGAACTACCCTTAGTACTTACTTTATAGATGTTAGTAGTATATGTACCCTCATTTTCTTCTGTAACTCCAATGAAGCAAGTATAATCAGCAGGAATTAATGAACCATCTGCAAAGTATGCTGGGTGCTCTTTATAAGAAGCATAATTACTTGGAGTAATTTCAATAGTATGTTCAGCATCAGCATAAACTTTCTTCATAGGAACTCTGAAGATACTATTAGTTTTATCCCAGTATACTGTATCTATTGTATTGTTTTGAAGAACTTGTTTAATCTTAGTAGGAACAGTAGAAGCTTCAACTTTAAGACCTTTAGTAAGTTTACTATTAATAAACATTACATCTTGAGTTGCACCAAAGTTTACAACACCACCAGTTTTATTAGAGTTCATAGCATTAAGGCGAATTTCAGGAGCTTCCATCTTAATGGTATCTCCAGATGTTAATACTACATCTCCATATTTAGCATCAATGTCTACTTCTTCTTCAGCTTCAAGAGCAACTTTAGGAGTAATATCACCACTTAATCTATAAGTACCTTCATCACCATCAATCTTAAATGGAAGTTTGGTATCTATATAGTCACTAAGTTTAACATTACCAGAAAGAATAAGTTTTAATTCATCCTTTGTATAACTCTTGTTTTTATCAGCAACTACGAAGATTTGTTCATCACCAGCAGCTGTACCTTCAAAAGCAATAATTTTATAAGTGCTAATAGCAGAAATCTTTAAGTTCTTCTTAGAAGATAATGAAGTTTCAATAAAGTTATTATTTAAAGCTGCAGCAGTTTTAATAATATCTTTAGTTGTTGTTTGTTCATCTTCTGTATCTATAAAATCGTAGAAGTCATCAGCAGGTTCATAAGTTTTTAAATCAGCTTCTGATTTAGCTGCATTATTAGCAGCATTATTCTTCTTATATTTATAAGCTCCTGTAGCGTTAAGACCTTGAAGTCCACCTTCTCTTTCATCTATAATATCTTTTCCTGAAGCTACTGTTTCACGAGTAGACATCTTCCAGATACCATCTTTATTGAAACGATATTCATCTGTAAAGATAGAAGTTTTTTCTGAATTGAATGTACCGAATTCAAGACCATCACCACCACCGTGTTCAAACTTAATCTTGTTCATGTTACCATCGCTATCATAACCTTTAGGTTGTAAAGCAATACCACCATGTTTTTCACAACGAAGATCAATAGCTTGTGCACGAACTTTTAAGTAACCTCTTTCATCTCTTTCATTAGCAGTACCTTCTTGAAGGACATTACCAGTAAGAATTCTTAAATCAAGAACTTTAGCATCATCATTTTTGAATAATGGTTGATCACTAATATCTTTACCAGTAGTCTTGTCTTTCTTTCTAGTAGCTGTCTTAGGATTACTCTTAGAACCAACAGCTAAATCTACTTCTCCTGCTACAACTTGTAATTTTACAGGATTATCAGAACCATCAATATTCTTGATAACTACTTTATCACGTTTCTTAGGTTCTCTGTGATGTGAACAGAATTGAACATCGTCTCCAGATTTAAAAGCTATATCACCACGATTTCCTGTATAACCTGCGGCGTTTTCATCCCATGCTGGCTCTAAATTTATATTTTTTGTACTTCCTATAGTAACATTACCTTTTGCACTTACAGATATAGTACCAGAAGTATCAATAGGTGAGTTTGAATCTTCACTTCCTGAGTTATTTCCTGAATTATTACCACCTTGATTATTAGATCCAGAATTAGTTCCACCATTATTAACAGATTCAACTAACTCATCTACTTTATTTACAACCTAATTCCATTCATTAGCTTCAAGAGTATCTCCAGTTTTTTTACTCTAAAAATTTAGTTTATTCATATAATTATTATTTAATTATAAAAGGAAATTTATCTCCGAATTTAAAATAACTTCCTAATACAAATGGGAAAGTTCCTCCAAATTCAGAAGGACATAAAGTATCTCCATCTAGTACAAATGGGAATTTATCACCAAAAATAGAAGCTTCTTTACTACTTCCATCTAATACAAATGGGAATGTATCTCCAAAACTAGAAGGTGTAGGTTCTCCACCTAAGATAAGTGGGAATGTATCTCCAAAAACAGATGTTTCTTCATTGAAGCAATTTACTATTAGATATAATGTATCCTTTTCGTAATGATCAAGATTAAGGTAACTAGTTTTAGTTATAAGTTTATGAGTATATCTCTCTTTATTACTTAAGTTACCTTCTTCTATATATCTTAATCTTTCATCCGTTCTTATATTTTCTTCATCTATACTTTGAAGTTTTTCTTGTACTTCATTATTTATTGTTTCTTGTTCAGAATATTTTTCTTCTACAAAACCAATTTTTTCTTCTACAAAACCTATTCTTTCTTCCTGTTCTTCTACGGTAGAATTAATATTCTGTATATCTTGATTAATATTATTAATGTTTTCATTTACTTCACCTATATCCCCATGAATATCATCAATTTCTTCATTGATTCCATTGATATCTTCATTAATTCCATTAATGTCTTCGTGAATACCATTAATATCTTCATGAATACCATTGATGTCTTCATGAACATTTTCTAAATCTTCATTAATAATATCAATTTTCTAATTTATTTTTTTATCTTCTTCTTTTAACTCGTCGATATTATTGTAAATATCTTCATTTATATCTTGCTAATTTCTATTTAATCTTAGATCTTTTATCTAATGAGCTAATGCTACTACATGCTCAATAGAATTGTCAAATAATGTACCTATTATATTTATAAAATCCATAGTAGTGTTATTTAATATAATAAGTTAAAGTACAAATATCTACCTTAGAATTACTTCTGTAATAATGCAATCCATTTTTGTATGCTACAGGATTCATTTTAACTTCGAAGGTAAAATTCTCATCAGTAGCTACTTTATGTAAAGCATACGGAGAAACTACCCATAAGTGATATCCCCATACTTTATTCTATATAATCTCCGTCATTTTTAAATTTTCTTGATATCGTAACGTTAATGAATTTAGATCTAAATCATCTATATTTTCGTCAGCGTATCCAATATAATTTGCCGGAGGAATGTAGATAGCATTATTTTCAAATATTTTTTCTTTTATATAAATCCAAGAAAGATCTCGTAAAATAAATTCTAAATCTGGACGTAATCCACATTCTAATTTATCAAGAATTTCTTCAAATTCACAAATTAATTTTTCTTTTAATTCATCAAGGTCAATTTCTATAGGAAACAATTCTTTAAAGTCTCCATTAATTTTCTTTCTTGAATTTTCTTTTATAGTATATTCAAAAGGTTCTGAAACAGGATTACAACCACATCTGTTCATGTGCATCCACAATTACAAGGTTTAGATGAATGTTTGTGAGTCTTATTACATTGAATATTACAAAGTCCACCACAATTCATTATCCTTTCTAAAAATAGTTCAGCTTCTTTAAACTAATTTCTTTCAGCCATAAATTCAAGTATATAAATAGCAGATAATAATAAATCTCTCTTATATATCAAATTCTGGTCAACAGAAGGTTTATTACAATCCAAAGAGTGAGCCTAATCAAATATCTACTAACAAATATTTATATAACATTTTCTAAGGATGCAAGTCTAGAAATAATATTCAGATTCAACTATAAGTCCAGAAACTTCTGGATTAAGTTCTAACAATAAGGCTAAATCAGCTTCTTCATTTATATGATATACTTTTCCATCTTTATAATAGTATTCCTTAGTAGTGTCTACGGGAACCTTTACAGTAATTAGAGTATAAAAGCCGTCCTAACCTATGTCAAAAACTATTTCATCTTCTATTTTCTCTTTTATAGCAATCCTAGTTGTTATTTCGTTAGATTTATTTAATTGTAATACATATACATAAGCATAATTTTCATCGAAATTAATATTATGTATAACTGTATTACAATCCATATCATAAGTTATTACACTATTACAGTTCATACATTTTTAACCTCGTCGTTATAAGGATTTCCATCATATACCTACATAAGCTCAATTTCAGTACGTTTAGTATCATTTTCAGCTTGACTTTCCTTAAATGTTCTATCAGTTTTATTCTTATAATCATCAAGCTAGTATTGCATTTGAATCTTTTCTCTTTCTATTTGAAGTTTAGTTTCATTAAGAGATTCAATTTTACTCTATGCTTGTTGAAGTTGTTGTTGAGCTTGTTGTAAATTATTTTGTAACTCTTCAACCTACTATGTAAGTTGTTGTATCTAATTATTTTCTGCTTTCTATTTCTTAATAGCTTTATTAACTTTAAGTTTCATTTCTGATAAACTCTTAGAAGTCATAATATCCATTAATATATCAGCAGGAACAATTCCACCTTTTATAAACTCTGGAACAACAGCCTTAATTTGTTCCATTTCTTTTATTACTTCTGATGAAGTAATTATATGTATATCGTGGTCCGTAACTGTAAAATACTTTGGTAAAGCAGTAAATATTTTCTGTAATTTATTACCTAGTATTAATGTTCCAGTTAATCCATCTTTATAAACTATTTTAGCACAATTTAAAGAGTCTAATAAAAT
>Ga0326511_10001164_pt1 | contig 22167 bp, 3 predicted proteins | sample 0_2496_0518_D_FD_203701 | JGI IMG/M metagenome (GOLD analysis project Ga0326511, IMG submission 203701) | Bovine rumen microbial communities from UC Davis, California, United States - 0_2496_0518 | ecosystem: Host-associated > Mammals > Digestive system > Stomach > Rumen | place: USA: California... | reverse complement strand
CTCGTCGGAAGTAATCTCGCCGTTGATATACTGCTGCATGAGCGGTTTGATATGCGCCAAAGCCAGTTCGGGATGACCGTCCACACCGCGCTGGAATATCTCACAGAAGAAATCATTCAGATTCTCATCGGATTCGAGCAAGGCATTCAGTTTCTCGGCTTCTGCTTTGGATTTCTTGGTGTACTCATGGTCAGCATCATAGCCTTCCATCGCTTTGCCGTACAACTCTTCCTCCGATAGTTCCTCACCGTACTTGCCACGCAAGCCGGTAAGCATTTTATCGCGGTTCGGAGTTGCAGAAGGTGCAGCAGGCGGCGCAGGAGTCTGCGTCTGTGCATTCATTGGTTCGTTTTCCTTTGCCATAGTAATTACTAATTAAAACTTTCGGGTGCAAAATTACTATTATAAATGCGGTCTTGGTGGATTATTTTGATACTTTTTGCTTTTATGCCAAAATTATTTTGCAATTTGCGAAATTATTTGTATCTTTGCACCGATTTTTAAAGTCATATCAGCGACATTAAATCTTTGCACATTGCAAATTATAATAGAATATGAACGAGAGAGAATGTATAAAAGAAAGAAATCTCGCGCTGCAAGAGATTTACAAACGCATTAGAAAGTCTCATGTTAATATGAACCTATTATCAAGAGACATGATAGTGTCAATTATTTTGGAACAACCCGCTCCTCGTTTTTATATTACTTCTGACAGGGCTAAGTATATTCTTCTCCATTACAACAATTGGCAAGGTAAAAAATTGCGTCCAAAAACGCGCGAGTTGATTGATGATCTGGTTGCAAACTACGAAAAACTAAAAGCACAATTTCCACACACAGAGGACAAAATACTATATGAAATGGTGGTTGAACAGCCCGCCAAATCATTTTTTATGACCCATCATCGAGTGAAGGAAGTCATCTTCAATTATACAGGTAGGCAAAACAGGCGCAGATGACCTATAAGGTAGAAGATATTATCCAAGAAAACCTCCGGCGGTTGGAGGTGATTCATACTCCGTACGACCCGCAAGTTGGTACGGAGTATTCGGATATTATCAAACGCTCCAAAATCGAGATACCCGATGCACCGCTGCCGGTGCAGTATATACCGGTGGAGATGGAGAGCGAATGGGTGGTACAACTCATCCGGCAAGAAGGATCACTCAAAAAAGCGGCTAAAGCAGCTTTCGGCAAAGATTCCCAACGCGCCATTTTGCGCATGTGGCGGTATTTTATTAAGGTGCGGTGCAAACACGACTTCGAGTATTGGGGCTGCACCCAAATCAAAATCAAACTCAAAGGAAAGCCTAAACGCGACTACCTGGTGCTCAACCGTGCCCAGCGTTTCTACTTGACTGTATTGGAAAAACTGCGCAAGGCGGGTATGCCTATCTTCATCGTGCTGCTCAAAGCCCGTCAGTGGGGCGGTTCAACGCTCACGCAGTTCTATATGATGTGGATACAGAAACTACACAAGAGCCATTGGAACTCCGTCATCGTCGGTGATGTCGAGAAGCAATCCAAGGTTGTGCTGTCTATGTACGAGAAAGCCTGCGAGGACTACGACACGTTTATTGACGAAGGTGTGCCGACCGTCCTCAAACCGTTTGGCCGTACACATGATATACGCGAGTTGGAAGGACGCGGCTGTACTATCTCCGTCGGTTCGATGGTGAAGCCGGATAAGATTCGTTCCGAGGATATAAGCATGGCGCACTTCACTGAGTTCGGGTTGTGGAAGGCAACTGACAACAAATCCCCAGACGATGTGAAGCAGTCTATTGAGGGTACGATATTGGATGACGACTACTCGCTGTGGGTCATTGAGTCCACGGCAAAGGGTGTCGGCAACTCGTTCCATACCGAATACACCACCGCCAAACAGGGCGAAAGCAAGTTCACCGCCGTCTTCGTAGCGTGGTTTATGATTGACATGTACAGCCGTGCCATCACGCTTGATCCGTCCAAACGGGTACGGAAGACGAATCCGGAGGTCTATCCGCATTTCATCCAGTCCATGTCCGACTACGAATGGTTCTTGTGGAATGAGGGCGCGACGCTGGAGGCTATCAACTGGTATCGTATCAAGAGCCTTGGCGTGGATGAGTGGCGTATGAAGTCCGAGTACCCGTCCACGGATATTGAAGCATTCCAGTCCACCGGTAGTGCTATCTTCAAGGATGAGTACCTGAAAGAACTGTACAACATGTGTACCAAGCCGGATAAGGTCGGCGAGATCGTCAGCACGTCCAACGGCTTCAATAAGAGCGAGTATCTATCTAATTTGTCATTTGAGCCAAACAGTCGCGGACATCTCAAGATGTGGGCAGACGTGGATAAGTCCATCGACATGCTGGAGCGCTATCTGGTGACGGTCGATTTAGGCAAGGGTGACAGCAGCGCAGCGGATAACACCATCGTCTGCGTCTTTGACCGCTACTGGCAGCAGGCAGGGGAAGACGGTTATCCGGAAGTGGTAGCCGAGTGGTCGGGTAAGGAAAGCGAGACGGATCTGTTGGCATGGAAGATTGCGCAGATTGCCGCCTATTACAATAACGCGCTGCTCGTCATCGAGAGCAACACCATCGACTCCAGCAAGGAAGACCGCTTCCGTGCCGTGCTCGATGAGATAAAGGATTACTACCCTAACCTGTACAAACGTGCTATAAAGAATCAAACCGATGTGGGTAACACCGGTTCGTTCCGTTACGGTTGGAATACCTCGCACCGCAGCAAGGAAGAGATTGTCGCTAACCTGCAATGGGCTTTGCGGCATGGTATGTATATAGAAAGGAATAAGGAGGCGGTGGACGAAATGAAAATCTTTGAGCGTCACGATGACGGATCGCTGGGCAACGTCAAAGGTAAGAACAACCACGATGACCGCGTTATCACTCGCGCACTCGGCATACACTTCTGCTATGGAAAGAAGATGGGTGCTCCTCGTCTGGCCGTCAAACCGACCGTCAAAGAAACACCCACACGGAAAATAGTCAACGAATACACAATGGTTTAATTCGTCTCTTCTTCCTCTTCTTCCTTTACGCCTTCCTCGTTGGCTTCGTTGATACGCATCTTCACCTTCACGGCTTTCTTGCAAAGGATCTCCATTGTCACGTCGCTTTCGCTCTGCGTGTTCTCGTCACGGATGAGCGGAATGGTCTTGGTGACATAGCCCGCAAGGTCTTGGAAGGACACGTCGCCTTTCTTGATGCGTTTCTTCATCTCGTCCAGCGCCATGCCTACCAATTCCTTCTGCTTTTCCAAAAAAGCCTGCGGACTATATTTCTCTGCTTTGGTTGGTCTGCCCATACTACTTAATCCATTGTTTGTTTGCGTTGATGAGGGCTTGGACATCAGCCGTGGTCGGGTTCTCTTTCTGTTTCTTCACCAGCCGCTGCGCTTCCTGATAGTTGCGGTACTCCTGCGAGTGGGTCAGGATGTTGTACTTGGTGCGGTCGTTCTTGCGGTAGTCGTCCATGTTGCGCTTGAACTCCTTAACGCGGCCGTTGAGCAGATAGTATTGCTGCATATAAGCACGCTCCGGAGTATAGGCATTGTAGAACTTACGCACAAACGGCCACTTGTCCGGTCCGGTCGGTGTGCCGGTGGCGGCATCGTAGATAGCCTCGCCCAAGGTGATAAACATATCCATTCCGGCGGGCATGTAACCTTCTACTACGTGCTCCACGGAACTTGCCGACGTATCGAACAACCAACTGCGCCATGCAGGATCATCGCTTTGGTACTTGGCATTCATGTTACCGCCTACTCCCTCGTAGATAGCCTGCGTCAGCCACTTATAAACAGGCAGCGTATTCTCTTTGGAAAGCAGAATATCTTTCGTACCCTCTTGCGACTTGGCAAACGGCTCGCGGTTGATAGTAGCTCCACGGAAGTCACGATTGAAATAGACATCGGCGATAGGTGATACCGGCGACGGCATTACGCCTTGCAGCAGTCCTTCCCATGTAAAGTCCACTTTACCCTCGCGGTTGTTCCACTCCGTACCATTACCTAACAGGTTGAGGTAGTTCGGCAGCAGTTCCTGCGATGCAAAGTTAGCGGTGTTGTAGGTAGCCTCGCCGAAACTCTTCTCTCCCTGTATCCATTTGGCGGCATTGACACCGGCGGCAAAGAACATACGAAGGAAGTGCGCGGTCGGGATGCGCCACTTGCCAATGACGAAGTTACTCTCTCGGGTGTAATCGCCTGCCCATACCTCGTCCTCCGGGTCGTCGGGGTTGAGGAACTGGTTCAGCATACCCATTGCCACATAAGCCGCAGCAATCAGCGAGTAAGCCAACGGCATCTTCTTCAACGCTTTGAGGAACTTGATATTACCATTGAGGGTAGCGCGGAAGAAACTGAACCACGACATCCAGCCGCTATCGGCTACTTCACCTGCTCGGTCGAAGTTCGTAGTCAGTTCTTTGCTCAGGTATGCAGCCTCGTTGATACCCATGCCTTTCTGTCTTGCGGCTACATATCCAGCAAAGCGGACGGCGGTCTCGCTCACTTGAGTCAGCATAGACAGCGTACCTACTGCACCCTTTATACCGCGACGCAGGTTGCTCTCGTTAATCATCGCGTCAAAGTCTTGGCGCAGGCTCTTGAGGTCTTGCATGTAGCTGAATCCGGTGGCGGCACCTGCTTTGAAATACTCTTGCAGATAGCGTCCTAACTCCGAATCACGGAACACGGCACGGTCACGCACTTTGTCGTTGAACGCATATTGCCATACTGCAGGTTGACATGCAGCAAAGTTCTTGAGGAACGAGCCTACCAACTCGGGATGCTCCGCCGTGAGGGTTGCAAGTGCCACTTGGAAGTCACGTGCAAAGTTACTTGCCGCGAACTCCGGGTTGTACTGCGTCAGCACGGCAGACATAAAGCGGGTAGCGTTACGCATCTTCTGCGAGGTGTTGAACAGCTGCTCTTGGTGTTGCTTGAACTTCTTGTTGATAGCGTTAGCCAGTTTCTCGTCCTGCACCTCAATCAGATATTCTTGTCCGTCGAGCAGTACACGCACTTCATGTTGCTTCTTCTCGTCGCTGGTACGTTGGGTGATGTTGGTGTTGGTAGCGTGCCATGCGATGTGCATCTGTTGCTCCAAGTCCTCTATCGCCTGTTCTATCTTGCTCAGTTTGGTCTTGTAGGCTGCTTCCAACTGCGGACCTAACTCACCATGCGACTGACGCTCCAGATAGGCTTGGTTCACTTTTGCCCACTCTTTGCGTTTCTTCTTGATGAGTTCCTTGATGGTGCGGTCGTGCGACAAATCCTCTGCACTCGGCGCTACATACGACACTTCCATCATCGGATTGCCCTCTTCGTCCAACTTAATCTTGCCGGTCTCGGGGTCTATCACATTCATGATCCAGTATTTCTTCACACGGAAAGCGCCGGTCTGCAAGCCAAGGTTCTCGTTGTCGAGACAGAACTGCAGGAACTTCTGCTTAATCTTGTTATTCTCGCTCGATACGATAGACGATGCGTCGATAGACATGATATATGCGAACGGATCGGAAGCCAGCGACTGACGACCATGTGCCTTGACCAATGCAGCGTTGTACGGGTCGTTGCCACGTTTGCCCACCGGCTCATATTCGGTTATCAGTCCGCTCTCGTCACGTTCACGCCAGCCACGTTGCGGCACATAGAACTCACGCTGATAGAACTCGGTGTGTGTATCTTCGGAGATACGGCCGGACTCATAGTCGTAGTTCAGCGCAAAGTGGGTAGCGGCATTGATGAGCCGCCACAGCTCGTCCAACTCGGCACGCGGAATAACGGACTCCACGGCTGCAATCACATCGTCATGCGACATACCGAGGTTATTCAGGAAACCTTTTGCACCACGGTCGGGCAAACCTTTCTCAATAGCCTCTGCGCAGTCTTTGGCTTGGCAATAGACACCGATTATCTCTCGCGGTGTGAGTGCTTTGCCGTCTAACTTGCTGCCTGTTCCGGCTACGTCCATGTTATGCCATACGATATTGATACCGTCCAAACGGCTCTTGCCGGTCTTTTCGTCCGGTGCGATGATCTTGGCAATCTGCTTGGCAAGCGGACGGATGATGTAACGCTGCATCTGCTCGTTGGCTTCGGTCACGCGACCGGTAGCAAGGAAGGTGTCGGTATAAGCGTTGCTCTCGTCGGTGATGGTTGCGCCGCGCTGCTTCATCCACTCTTGGAAGTTCTCAATCGGTTTGGCTGCATCCAGCAGACCGCGCACGATGGTATTCTTCTTCAGTACCTTGGCGGCTGCATCGGCTTGGTTGTTAATCTCTGCCACGTATTCAGCCACTAACCGCTCATCACGCATCAGTTGGTAATACTGACGGAGCCGCAGCGCATACTCGTATGGTGTCTCGTTGGCCATCGGAGTAGGACGCACACCCGGCGTGAACGATGGTGCAGTTTCGTTGTTAGAGAAAGTCACTTTTGCCGTTGGAGAAACTGACTTTTGTTGTTCGTCAAAGTCCACTTTCGTTGTCGATGAAGTTCTATCCTGCTCCATGCTTGCTCTGAACTGCTTGTGTGCTCCTTCCCATTGCGAGAGTCGCTGCGCATAGTGATCCAGTCCCTCGCCAATCTGGTACTGCGGATGCGGATGAGCATCGTACCAGTCGCTGATCATCTTCATCTGCTCCGGTGTCCACTTGCTGACGCTGCGCTCAATGTCATCATTCTCCTCGGAGAACTCACCGTTATTGTTCGTCGCACTCTTGATTTGGTTAGGGTTCGGAACTATATATACAGTATTATCATAATAGTTCTCTAACCTACCATCCTCATCAAGTTCTGCAATACCTCCCATATAACCGCCTCGGTCTTTGATGTTATAGCAGATCATGCCGTCATACTTGGCTTTCTTACCATACTGCTGTTGCATCAGCCGGTCAAAGTACACAGACGGTTCTTCTTTACCTCTGAATCCGTCCAATGCTCCGTGACCCTCGTAGTCATACTCTTTCGGGTTTCGGATATTGAGGAAGCAAGCGTAGATAGTACCCTCGTAGTCGTTTTCAACCTTATAGGCTTGGAGAACTTCTCGCGCCTCAGATATTTCGGTTACAAACTCACCGTTTATCTCATAGCCTTCATCGTACTCTTCTTCGTCTGCCTTCTGGAAAGGTATATCGTATTTCTCGGCATACTCTTTCACCTCGTCCCAAGACTTGAAATGCGGAACTCCTTTAATGACTGTCGGACGATCATCGTCGGAATACCATGAAGCAGTATCTATGTCTGCTAAGAATATGCCCGTGCCATTCTTCTCAAATGTAGTAAATCCTGCGACACTTCTTTTAGTCCCATGATAAACCACCATCGGCTCGCCGTTAGTGTCCACTACCTTGCTGGCGTTCTGCGGATCATTCTCCCAATCACCGAACCAACGTTTGAAAGCGCGGGTGCGGACTTGGAGCCATTGACGCTCGTTGAGGTTGGTCGGCTCACCGTTCGGTGCTTTCATAAACGTACCATTGGCAATAGCACGCTCTTTGATATGCTGCATCTCACGGTCTGCCGTTACATCCAACTCCGTTCCATTGAGCATATCCCACAGCACGCGGTCGGCGACTTGCCCGGCGGAATCGAAATGCTTGATGCCGAACAGGTTCACACCTACCCAATGCCAGAAGTCCGCAAGGGCTTGCTTGGCGCGGTTGATGAGTTGGCGCACCTTGGCACCACGCAGCACAGAGCCGGACTGCTCCGCCTCGTACTGCTCCTCTTTTGCCCACTCTTCCATACGTGCTGCACCGCGTTGTCCACTGTAGCGTGCCAGCACCTCGGAACAGATAGCGTCGTCGGTGGTCAGTCCTTGGTAGTTCGGGTCGTTCACCACCTCGTCCCAGAACGGCGTGACTTTGAAGATGTCCACGATAGACTGCCAGCCCTCGCGGTTGTTGCGCATCATCGCCTTTGCCCAGATATGGCTGTACTCATGTATCGGTGAATTAGGGTTCAGTCCGTCCTTGGTCAGATAGATTCTGTCCCCTATTGCCCAACCATACAGCCTGCCATTCGGGGTGAGCATAAACTCGCGGTGGTCGATAATCTTTGCGTCGTTCTCATTGAAGATAACATAGCACTCACCATCACGACCGCCGAAGTAATGGATACCCACAAAGCCAGCTTTGTGTAATATTTCGCTTGCCCATTTTGATGAAGAAGATAGAGGAGCATAACTTGCATAGCGCTCTAATTCTCGGTATAAATATCTTCCGTCAGTATCTGTAGCTTTCCCCTTATAAGAAATAGCACGTATTAGTAAATCACGCTTTTTGCCTGTTACATCATTCTGATTTTTGATTACATTTATTACTCTTTCTCTAATGCTATCTGTTAGTAATTCATCTTCCTCCAGATAGTTTGTTCCGTCATTGTCGGGTATCTCTACGTCATAGTGGTGCTTACGAGGAAGTTCAAAGTCTTCTTCTTTGAGTTCGTCTATACCTTTCAATATCTTTGCTTCCAACTTGTACAACCAATCCTCACCCTCTTTTGCATTGCCCTCGGCAAAGTATTCATGTGCAAGGTCTTGGCATGTATCATAGTCGATATAGTCCATATTATATAGAGCCTCTAAGAAGCGGTGTCCTTGCAGAACTCCAAAATAGCGGTGACGCTCCAGCATCCGAGATATATGGTTCTTGCACCATTCTTTATACTCGTCAAATGACAGATTGGTATGCTCGTTGGAGTTAAGGAGCATTACATTAACAGGTATTTCCTCAACGGTTTGCGGTTGTGCATAAGAAGGAAGACCTTTGTAACGCCCATTTTCTGTATAACTGTACGGTTTTGCATAGCCTTTTATGTCTTCAACGCTAACATAAGTACCATACCCATGTACATTGCTACCCTCTCCACGTCCGTTGAAACTATGGTCAAAGCCAAGACGCTCGCCGGTCACGGGATCAACAAACGTACCATCTGCCCTTTTGATCAGATACGGCGAGTTGTGATTAACCTTTATCGAAGTCTCCGAACCGTCTTCGGGCATTTGTTCGTCGGTAGCGAGGAACACATCAAGGTCGGTATTGTCGTTCAGCACCTCAACGAGTGCGGCGGTAGCGAGTTGCTGCGCCTCGGTCTGGTTCGCAAACTGCGGATAGTCGAGGTTGTCAATCTGCGCTTCGGGTGCAGACTCTTCCTCATCCTCTTGCTCGTTCAGTTCCACCTTGCGGCCGGAAGACTGGTTGGCGTACTTGGCTTCTTTCTCGGCAAGTTCGGCTTTCATCTTCTCCGTATATTCGTCCACGAGAGCCTGCGCTTTCTCCAGTTCGGCGGTATGCTCAAAGGGTTTGCCCTCACGCTGCCGCATGAGTTCGCTTTCCTGTTGCAGACGGGCTATATAGTTGCGCGAGTAGTTGATCTCTCCCTGGGCTTGTGCGCCGGACAGATAGTCTTGCTCGATATGCTCAACGAGTTTGTCAAGTACCTTAGTCGGCGATCCTAACCAATGGTCTGAGGTCGGCGTGGTGTATTGCACCTCTTTGTTGATGGTGATAGCACGCTGACCACTCTCCCAACGGCTGTTATAGATAAGCACGATATTGACATTAAACGGCATACCGTTGAACTGCAACGATACTGCGATGTTCTGCTTGCTACCCTCGTAGCCCTCTTTGCGTAGTTTGTCGGCGCGGGCTTGTATCTCCGCGTTGATGGCTTTAAGTGCCTCCTTCAGTTCGGCTGCGTTGTGGCAGATAGTACCGTCGATGTTGTACTCCGTCACCTTGCCGGTCGGGAAAGTCTCTTGCAGGGTCTGCAGGAACTGCTCATCGGTAGCAATCAACTGACGGCGGTGCTCAATGATTTGGGCATTGTCTTTCAGTTTCTTGGCAATCAGTATCTGGTCAATGTCATGTTGCTGCTTGCGGGCTTGCCACTTGCGCAGGTCTCGCTCGGCTTGCGATTTGAGCAAAGCATACTGCGAGCCGGACAACATAGCCACAGGGTTGTCGAAGATACCTTCCTCTACATCCTCCAGCACGCGGTTCTCAAGGTTGTTATCAATCATGCTCTTGCCGTTCATGATCGAATCAATGAAGCCCGCTTTGGTTTTCAGACGCTGGTAGGACGTTACATCCAACGAATCCTCCACACCGAAACGGAGCACGCGAACAGGCAAGTTCCATTGGCGGTGCATGTTACCCTGACGGATGATACGACCGTTACGCTGGGTATAATCCATCGGACGGTCCGGCGCATCCATGTGAATCAAGGTATGCAGACGGGTTTGGATATTGACACCCGTTCCGAGGGTCTGCGTGCTACCCATGATAACACGTATCTCACCCTCGCGGACTGCATCGAATATCTTCTGCTTGGCTGCATCGGTCATTTCGCTACGGATGATAGCAATCTTGGCGGCAGGCACACCGGCTTTGACTAACTTAGCCTTGATGTCCTCAAACAGATTGAAGCCGGTCTGCAGGTTGCGGTAACTATCACAGAAGATAGCCACGGTACCGTTGTACTTCTTCGTCTCTTTGAGTGACCGCAGCGTTTCCTCTACGGCTTTGTTGGTCTTGGATAACGGCTCATCGGCGGCGCTGGCATCCACCAGACGCGGGTCGATAGCGGCACGTTTCGCTACACCGTACATCGTCAAAGGTATATGGCTGTTCTCTTTCTTCTCCTTACCGCTCATCTGCTCATAACGCTCCAACTCGGCACGTACGGAAGCCATAATATCAATCAGCGACGGCGACTGCGGCAGGAAGATGTCTTGTGCTTTACCGCCTTCCAACTCCGGCACTTTGTCGTTCACCTGCCCTACCTCACGGGTCAGTACACAATCGGCACAAGTCAGCCAGATACGCATCAGTTCCGGCACGTTACCATACTGCGCAAAGCGGTTGTTCGCCTTGAACTTACCGTTGGTGGCGAACTCCAGTTGCTCGGCAATCTTACCGAAGTTATGCACAAAGTCGTCGAAATAGTATATATCGTTGTCTTTGAGCACCTCTTTCGGCATCAGGTACTTCATAAACGTCCATATCTCCGCAGCGGTATTGCTGATCGGTGTACCGGTAGCGAATACCACATTGCGGTGACCGCAACGCTCATAGACCGACTGACATTTGAGGTACAGGGCCGCAGCACGTTTGGAATAACTCGGGTCGATACCTTTCACACCACGGGTCATCATCGTAGCAAAGCCCAGATGCTTGTAGTTGTGCGCCTCGTCAATGAGCAGCGCATCAATACCCATATCGTCAAAGTCATCCACCTCGTCCGTGCGGCGGTCTAACATCTCCTCTGCCCTTGCTTTGGCATTCTCGATACGCTCCGCATCTTTCTTGGCGTCCTTCTCCGTCTTGGACTTGCTACGCTTGCCGGACATGTTGGCGTTCTGCAGGTCTTCCTGCAATGCCTCCAACTCCTTTTCCATGCGCTTCGTCACCTTTGCATCCACATTGGCTTCCTTAGCAGCCTCGATAGCGTGCATCTTCTCCTCTATCTTCTCTTGGATGAAGTCGCGCATACGGCTCTCGCTGTCCGGTATCATATCGAATACGGACTGCGGCACGATAATCAAATCCCAATCGTTGTACTTGATCTTAGCGTAGAACTCCTGACGACCTTCTTTGGTGCGGTCTCGCTCGCTCACTGTCAGTATCTTAGCATTCGGGTATAAGTCCTTAGCCTCTTTGACAAACTGCGGCGTGGTGGCGTTCTGTACCACAATCATCGGTTTCTTGGCAGTACCGAGACGGCGCATCTCCATTGCGGAACTAATCAGCGTGATAGTCTTACCTGTACCGACCTCATGCGCTAACATCACCGGCTGGGTCGTAGCACGTACTACAGCCTGCTGCTGGTGGTCATAAAGGGTGTACTTGTGGTTCTGACCGGGCAGATGCGGAGAAAGGAAAGCCTTATCGACGCTCAGCATAGGCACAATGGCGTTGAAACGCTCGTTGTAAATCTTCTTCACACGCTCGGCGAGTTCGCTATCTTCCTGCATCTTACCGCGTGCCCACTCTACAAAGTCGTCCTTTATCTGGCTGATCTTGTCGGAACATGCAGCGGTAGCCGCTTTGTCGGTGATAGTCTCGGTCGTACCGTCGCGGTGTTTCTCCGTCTTGCTGACTACTACCGGCACATTATTCATGGCGGCTATCATTAGTTGGTGACCATACACCTGCTCCATCAGTACCTCGCTATATACACCCTCGGAACGATTCTTCTCGTTGCGGAGGGCATAACCTCCGTAACTCTTCTCGTTGCTGATCCATGCACTACCGACATGCACTAATTGCAGACTCTCTACACCGAACTTCTCTTTGAGATACTTATGATACAATTCCACCGGAATCCACGTCGAACCGATATTGAACTCAATAAGGTGCGCCGGAATATCCACAGGGATCACCTTGCGCAGTTCCTCAATGTTGGTATCATAGATGCCGTTCTCGTTGTGTTCATCGGCATACGCCAGTTTCTCACGGACATTGCCGGACAGATACTCATGGCTGACGACCATGTTACCGGTCTGCGGGTCACGGAAAGCGAGACGCGATTCGATAATCTCTTTCTCTACCTCCTCTTGCGGTCTCTCCAGCCACATAGCAATCATATCGGGCCGCACGTTGCCGTACTGCTGCACGGAGAGAATAACACCGTCGCGGGCATTCTCGGCTTTCGGCTCTGCCTGTACGCCGACAACTCGTTTGGAGAAGACATCGGTCTTGCTGACCTCAATCTTCTTCTTTCCGTTCTTGTCAATGGTCTCGCGGACATTCTCCAATGCCGCCATGCTTGCCCACTGCACATCATTACGCAGGAACGACAGCGACACGTTGCGGTTGAGGTTGCCGTATTTCTTCACAAAGTCATCATAAGCACGGTTCAGTTTCTTGAGCAAACCTTTCAAACCCTCGTCGCTGATACCTTTTGCTTGTTCTGCGAGTAACTCCTCAACGGCTGCTTTGAGTGCGTTGTAGTCCGTCAGTACCTCCGCTTTGGTGTGACCTTTGACCTTGGTCGGGTTAATACCCTCCACCGGCACCACCATGCCATTATATACGCGGCATATCTCGTCCTTGCTGTTAAGAACGAGCGAACCGTAAGGCAGATCGCCGTGATATTCCTCGTAAGTACCCGGATTGAAATTATTGCTTTCGCGGACGGTCACGGTCTGCACATCGCCGGTGGTAGGAATAGCCTCAACCCATTCCTGCAGACGTTCCGACTGATTGATAGCCGGTGACGGATAACAGCCGGAGGTAGTTCCACCCCAACGTGTATCACCATGCTCAAAGCCGAAGCCCATTTCACCACCCATGCTCTCAGGATGCTCCACGAAATAGCGGTTGTAGATTAGTTTCTTCTCTACGTTCTTTCCATCCTCCTCTGTCTCTGCTACACGCGCTACATCGGTATCAAGTACATCTATGGCACGCGGGTCTTTCTGCCCGTTCACACGTTTGCGTACTACAATAATATCCGAGGTCGCGCTGGTGCCGCCGAAGGTCTCACGGTTGAGACGGAAAGCACCTATCACATCCGTTTCGCCCTCGTTATTGAGCCAACGGCGCAAGTCTTTACTGCTATCGAGTGTACCCGAAGTAGTGATGAAGATACCTATGCCGCCTTGACGCAACTTGCGCACGTTCTTGGCGATACAGAAGTCATGGATATTGCCGAAACGCTTGCTCAGGTCTTTCTCCTTCTTATCATACACACGCAAGCCGGTCACAAACGGTACGTTCGTGACCACAAGGTCTTGTGAGTTATTTGGAATATCTACTTCTTGGAATCCTGCAGCATGTACTTGTGCATCGGGGTACAGTTGTGCCAATATGCCTGCGGTGATGGTGTCTATCTCCACCGCCTGCAGGTTGCTTCGGTCGCTGATGGACTGCGGCATCTGCGCAAGGATATTACCGATACCGGCGCTACCCTCCAAGATATTGCCACCTTTGAAGCCGAGATGCTGCGCTATGCTCCACAACTCGTCGATGATAGCAGGCGGAGTAAAGTATGCAGAGTTACGCGACAACTGCGCCGCCTGCATTTCCTCATCCGTCAGCAACTCTTTGATTACTTGGTAAGGAGATTTCTCGCCGTGGTCGGACCAATACGTTGTACCCGGCTCGCCTTTGAAGAACTCACCCAGACCGCCCCAACCTGTGAACTTGGCTAATACGCGCTGTTCCTCCGGCGTGGCTTGTCTGTCCTCGTCCTGCAACTGCTTGAGCAGACGAATAGCCGCCAAGTTCGCCTCATAGCGGGCTTTGTTGCTCGTAGGTGCAGGGTCTGCCGGATCATAGCGGAAGTTATGCGTGTTCTTGCGCTCGCTCTCCGCGATTGGTGCTTCTGTCTCTTGGGCTGGTGACTCTACAATCTCCGTCCAAACCTTTTTCTTGATGTTCTTTAATACATTGGAGGCTTTCACATTGTATTGATCACCATTAAGGCGGTCGTTAATGTGGTACACATCCCCTAATGTATAGTAGTTGGCATCTAAGATATGCTCAACACCAAACTCATCAATGTAACGGAGTCGTAGAGATTGTTTTCTTTCTACTGGTTCAGTTGAGCGCTGCCCAGTAGTTCCCAGGCCTCGCTCTCCGTCATGCACCCGATGTTGTTCACTACGCGAACCCACTCCTCCGGACTGAGTTCCTTCATTTGCTTGCCGTTGGCTTCCTCCCAGCGTTCCATTCTGGTCTGCAGGTTGTCCGGCTGTCCTTCTTTGCGGGGTGCTACCTTCTCGCTCCCCATCATTTCGTACTTCGGTGCTTCCATTGTCTTCGGTGTTTATAGGTTCGGTCTGCTCGTCCAATGCAGGAGTGCTATCCTCCGCCTCGGCGAACAGGTCTAACGTCTGTTCTAACTTCTGCTTACGCTGCTTTGCTTTCTGCTGACGCTTCTTGGCTTGCTCTACCACCTCACTCATCGAGGTAGGTGCCGGCTCTTCTTCCGGCGTTTCTTCCTCGGCTTGGTCGGTCAGTTCCGCCAGTTGCTTGTCTATGCGCTCGGTGGCTTCGTCTATCTTTTGGATAGCGTCCTTGCGTTCTTGTGTCTGCTCTGCGGCTTGATCAGGCGTAAGTTCTACATCCCTACTGCCTGATACGCCTGTCTCAACGCTCTCTCCGCCGAGTTCTCCCGCTGCTCCGCTTGTATCTCCGCTATCTCGTCTAATAGCCGCTGCTTCTGCGCTTGCAGTTTCTGCCGTGCTGATAGCAGCTTCACTATCTGCACGTCCTTGTTCAGTTGTGGTTTGTACATCGCTTATATTGTTAAATCGGTTTGCATCATTGACACTATTAAACACATAGCCCTTGACGAATGTGCTGTAATAGCCGTTGTTCTCTTTGGCTCGTTTGCGCAAGGCTCGGAACTCGGCATTTCCTACGCGCTCCATCGGCTTCACTACCCAAATAGGTGCGCCTGTTTTGGTGTGCTTCGATTCCGTTATCTCACCTACTGTGTCCGTAACCACCTGTTGCGGTTCCGGTTTAGCTACCTCTGCTTGCGCTTTCTCCATTACTTGCTGTTCGTGCTGTTCAATAACGTCACGCTTCACAAGTTTAGAAGCTATTTTCGGGTCTTCCAGTTGGTCGCAGATTGCTACGCGCTTTCCTGCACGGACGAGTTTCGGCAAATAGGTATCAAGTGCATGGAACGGGAAGCCTGCCATCTTTGCCCACGTTGTGCGTGTCAATGTTATGCCAAGTATTTTACTTCCTTCTTCAGCATCTGTATCGTACAACTCGTAGAAATCGCCCATACGGAACAGTAGTACTGCATCCGGGTATTGTTCCTTAATAGATTGGAACTGCTTCATCATCGGCGATTCCTGTTGCTCCTTCTTTGGTTGGTCGGTCGCTTTCTTTCCTCCGCCATCATTGGTTGGACGATATGACGGAACGGCATCTATTACATATAGGTTACCCTCATCGTCAATGCGAACATTTTTAAGGTGCAAATCTTGCACTCTGTACAGCTCATCCTCGTAGGCATCAAGTCCATACTTATGCATTCCGTGCTTTTCGAGCATGTAACGCTCCAGCATCGGCTCCAACTCGCTATACTTAACCTTTCCTTTGGTAGCAAGCCAATAATCTTCGAGCAAGTGCCCCTCAATAAACGGCTGCTCTACTACCGGACAGAACTGACCTTCGGCATTCCGTGTATATCCTAACAACCGATAAGCGGTTTCTGGAAATAGCAAATTGAATAGTTCTACTCTGTCACGGAGGAAATCATACGGCGTTTGGCTGTATTGGAAATACTTGATTACTTTGATGACGTGCTTTCCGTCTTGCGAAAGGAACACATCCGCTTCCTTACCGGATGGCAGTCTTCTTGCGGCTGAATCTCTAATATCGCCAAAGTTAAGCCACGTGCCATTAGCCTTGGCTTCGCGCTCTAACTCTTTTTCTTGTTCGAATTGGCTTGATTGTGGGTTTGGAAGTCTCGATCCACCTGTCGGTCGATTGCCTTCCAATCCACTGGCTTCTCCTGCATTCTGCGCACCCTCTCCATTTGTTGCTTGTGGTGCTGCTCCAGTTGGGGATGTCTCTGGTACAGTTGTGCTTGTGTCTCCATTGTTGTCATTATTTACGCCTGCAAAGGTACTATTTTTTTCTGACTCTTGCAAGTTTTCGGGTGAATTATTTACATTATTTATATTATTTATTGTACTTTGTACAATTTCCGTGCCATTATCGGCTATATTTGCGTCGAAATTATCAATATCGAATGCCATTACGGTTGCATAGTCGTCCATTTCAGCACGGAACGGCTCACCCTCCGGTATGTCACGCAGATAGTTGTACATCTGTCTTGCGTACTGACGGATGCCGTCTCCGAAATCAGCAATTAAGGCACGAGCAAAGTCGGCGAACTTACGTGCGCCACGCTCCACATGATAACCGGCAATAACAATCTGGTCGGCTACCATTTCGGGATCAATGCCCATATTGAGACGATTGAGCCGCGCTTTCATGCGTGCTTTGGCTTTTTCGTATGCCTCGTCTGTGAAGATGGTATTCTTCGGTTCTTCTTTCGGCTGTTCTGCGGGCTGTTGCGCTTCGGTTTCGTTATTGATGCGCTCCGATGTCGCAGTCGATGCGCTTGCGTCGGACGATTGATGCGCTTCCGTCTTTTTCGGCTTCCGCTCTGCCTTACGTTTCTGCGCCGCCTCTAACGGTGTCTGGTTTCCCGCTTGTGTCTCGGCCTGTTGGGACTTTTTTCTCCAACCTTCAAGCGGAATGCCAATAAAATTGACGGCTCCGCGTATATTGAAAGCCTCAATTCTCGATTTAACAACTTGGCTAAATCTGCCATCATTATCAATACCCACATAGATATAATCTAACTCTGGGTTGCTCTCCACCATATTACGCACTTGATCAGCTCCACTCTTGCCGTGTTCTTGCTCAAACTCCGCAATAAAACTTTCGAAAGCAGTTGGGTTTTCTACTGACTCTTCCGCTGGTGTTTTGCTTTGCTTTTGGGCATTAGTTTGCGTATCAATGGGCATTTGTGGCGCGACAAATGCGCTTTCGTTGTCCGACAAATGCGCATTGTCCTCCGCAGGGGTCTCGGTTACTTCGGCTGCGGGTTCATCACTTGCTGGTGTGCTTGATACAGGAGGCTGAGTTTCCTCGTTTGCAGGCTGCTCTGCGGCTGGCTCTGCCGGTTGTTGTTCTTGTTCATAGCGTTTTAGTATTTCGTTTTTAATATCTTCCGGAGTGCGCTGGTCAAACATAGTCGATTGACCGTTGGCATCGTCTCTGGCTGAATCGTTATAGACATCGAGCGCTTGGCGGAACTTATCCACACCGCTGCTCATCTCTTCCGCTAATAGCATACTGAACGCAGAGAATCGGTCTTTCACGTAACCGTCAATCAGATTGCCTTGGCGCACAAAGAGTTTATACACCATATCGGCTTGGCGTGCTTCATAGAGCAGACGGATAGCCTCGTTGATGTCGTCCGTGAGTGCATAATCACCCAACTGCCTGTTCTCGATGATGGACGGCATAGCACGAAGAATAGACTGTTTCAGTCCTTTGTCGTTACCTAACATACGGATGGTCTGCTCGTCAAACAATGCACCGATGAGCAAGTCCGTGATGCCGGAGCGACCATCAGCGGACAGAACAAAGCCTGTCTCGGTTTTGTCTCTCCACTCCGGCGCTTCCTGTTCCGTGATGATGTTGTTAGCCTGCAACAGATTGAGGATGTCCTTTGCGCCGTTCTCGCTGGCAAAGAACGCATCAAGCGAACTATAACTGTTGATTACCCGCAGCAGACCGTCACGCGCTGCGTCAGTCAGTTTCTTGGCATTGGAGATAGCGCGGTGAACACTGTCCATCGTCTTTTTCTCCTGAGCATTGAATTTGGCAAAGGTAGTCGTGTTGTACGGCATATCCTCGTCCGTCTGGAGATAGACACGCGGATGCTGCATAGAAGCCACCTGCTCCGGTGTAAAGCCGAAATTAGCGGCATTCTCGGTGAGGGCTTGCAGGTATGCAGCATCGGTATTATTGGCTGCTGCAATGTTACCGGCAATAGTGCGTCCGTTACCGTCATACACAATACCCTCTGACGATACCACCGGCACTTGCTGCACGGCTTGACCGTCGTAGTTCTGCGCAATCTGCATCGTGATCTGCTGCGCGTCTTTGTCGTTCTTGTAATCGCGGTCGTTGATGTTGCGTCCGTCCTCGGTGACGGGGAAGCCCTCAGAGGTGTTCCAGTTATTGAACGGATTATGGCTCGGAGTGGCTGCACCGGCTTCCGCAAGGACATAATGCCCGGTTATCTTCGTGCCGTCCGGCAGAGTGCGCGTCACGGCATTACCCTCAGTCTTCGGTGCATTGTTCCACCGCTCTGCGGGTTGTCCGCCTGCTAATCCCTCCTCGGTCTGACGGCGTGCGGCTGCTTTGGCTGCATCTTTCTCACGCTGTGCTTGCTCGGCGGCTAACTCCTCGGCGGTCTTGATCTGCGCGATAGCCAACTTGACATTCTCCCAATACTTGACCGCTGCATCGGCTTGGGCTTTGAACTGTGCGTTCTGCTCTTCTTCTGCCAGACGCTGCGCAAGGTTGAGGTTGTGGGATGCTTGCTTGGCGGCTGCTTTCTGTACTTTCTGCGCCTCTTTGAGTTGGTCATCGGCATACGCCTTGGCACTCTCGCGGTTGCCCTGATACAAATCATACAGCACTTGCGCGGACTGCGGCACTTCCATCTGTCCCCATGCAGGGTTGCCTTCCTCGTCCGTGGGGTATGCCGGAGCAACCCCAGGGGTTTCGTTACCATTACCCATAGGGGTTTGGGTATCTAACCCATGGGGGTTTTGGTTACTTTCCCCTACGGGTGCTGTTCTAATAAGAGGCACGGTAGCACTAAATCTACCATTCTCGTCTTTTAGAATCAATTCCCCAATAGCATCTTGCTCACGATATATATTATTGCCGTCTGCGTCACGTCCATCTACAACTCTTGTACGTTGAGGAAGTTCTGTGAGTTTGGTAAAACCAACAACTTCTACTCCCTCAAAGGTTTCTGCATCCATACCGGCTATTCTATATCCGACTAACGGAATAGTAGAACCGGAAATAACATTTGTACCATCCTGCTTGATGGTTATAACCTCTGTTACTTTGTTACCGTCCTTGTCAATGTGGGTTCGTGTGATGTCTGCGAGTTTAGTGCCTTTCTTACTTGTACGGATGTTGGTAGGCTTCCCGTATTCATATCCTTCTTCTTGCGGGATTACGAACTCACCTTGACCGCTATTCTCATCTGCACGTACTGCACCGGCTTCTGCCAATTCCTCCTCGGTGAAGATTTCCGGCTGTTCTCCGTCCGGCACAATGGTATTATATACGCCATTCCCCATGTCACGGAGACGGATGGTATTGCCGTCTTGCATAGTGTACGTCACGATATTGTCTTGCGGTGCGGCGGGTTGCTGATGAGAATCTACATAGTTATTCCATAACACACGGGCTTTGTTGTTGCCTATTTGCATTTCTCTTTGTAATTTAGCGAGAGAACCATATTGCTCAATAAGCGCATTTGCCGTTTCTTGCTCGTCCGCTGTGGGATTTATTTCGTAATGTATATCACTTGTATCGTACTTTTCATATTGAGGAGTTTCTGCCACTGCAAGTGCTTCCGCTGCCTGCTCATGGGGGATAACGGTCGTGTTCGGCATACCGTCCGGACCAATGATCTCCACCTCTATACCCTCGTCGTTGATGTTCACGATGGTTGAACTCTCCGTGCTTTGCTGTCCGTTCTGCTTGAGATAGACCTTATCACCCACATGGAAGAGGTCTTCGTTAGCGTACTGCGCAAAGTAATGATCTGTGCGCTCTTGCATTAGTTCATCGGCACTAACAGGGATATCACGCACTACCAACTCGTCCGCCGGCACTTGCTGCACGCTACCATCGTTCATCTTGACGGTCACAAGGTTACGTCCGGAGGTAGAATACATTCCGTCCTTATCCGTGACCATACCGAGCGCACCACTCATGGCATAGCCTTCTGCATCGTCCTTACCTTTTATACCCACGTAATAGACATTGCCGTCTTGGTGCGTCATTCCTTGCACCTCTTGCTGCGCCGCCTCGGTAGCCTGCTGACGGAGTTGCGTCTGCCGGTCTTGCGGTTGTTGTGCATCTTGCTGTTCATCCGGAGCATTCACGATGCCTTGCTGGCGACGGATCATTGCCTCACGCAATCGCTCATTGAGTTCACGGAAGTCAGGACGTCCCTCTATCTGCTCGGGTGTCATTGTCGCTTGTTCGTCATAGACTTGCGCAATGTCTTGAATAGTAACGCCCATTTCATCGGCTACATCCTGCATAGCTGTACCAAGGTCGGAATAATCCTTTGCGGTCTGAGCAATAGAGCGTCCACCAATTGCCATACGGCCACCACCCATGAACAAACCGCCAAGCGCACCGCCGATAAAGTCGTTGAGATACTGATGCGCTTTTTCTCCTGCAAAAGCACGCATAGCCTCATCATCGGACATGCCCTTGTTCTGCTTGCGGAACTTCTCATACTCGGCCTGCCAGCCTAAACCATTCTTTCCTGTGTCAAGGTCAAGCATTTTGTTTAGAATAAGGTCAAGACCATTATTCATCAAATCATCCAGCACGTTCTCGGTAATTTCCTCTCCTCCTTCCTCAACAGTAGCCTTGCCGAGTTGTTTGGCAATCCACTTGTACATGTTCTTACCCGCTTGCTCCTCAATATCATGCAGCACACCTTTCACACCTCCCTTGCCGAGACCGTCTAATACATGGAAAGGATTATAGCGGCTCTCAACAAACTGAGCGATAGCACCCTCGCCGACTGCCGACACGGCACGCGCCCACAACGGCACATCGTCCATATTCTCAATCGACCTCTCATGGAAACGGTTGCCGGCAATACTACTTGCCAACGCTACACGTCCAAGCGGAGTAAGTGCCATAAGGTTATCCATGCCGGACTCCACGGCAGTACCGAGACCATAACGCATGAACGAACTAATCTTGCCTTGCCTTGCGAGCGAAACAAAATCTTCATCTTCCGCAAGGTCAATAGGGTTGCCTTTCTCAGATAAACGCTCTTGTATGGCTTTTCCTTGCTCAATGAGACGCACCGCAGACGAGTTCTCAATGTCTTTCGGGTCTTTAGAACCATTCTGCACACGGCGGTATGCTGCATACTGTTCGTCTAATGTTGGCACTTGATAGACACCACCGAACTGCGAACCGACCATAGTGCCTGCGCTCAGTTGCTGTGCACCGGCAAAGAGACCATTCATAAAGCGAACGGTACTTGCGGCAAACTTAGACGGTATAGTGCGAGCAAGTTGTTTCAGTCCTTCTTTCGTTCCCCAGTTCCTTCCGATGTCCTCCTTGAAGTTAGTGAACCAACTCTTTTGCTCTCGGCGATCTGCATCTATACTCTCCTGCGTCGGAACGGGCAATGGTGTAGTAGTGTACTGTACACGGCCGTTCTCATCCACCTCCATGTGCGGAGTTGGAGTCGTAGCCATCTTATTAACCGCCTGCTGCACCAAGTTTGCCTGTTGAGGGATAGACACTCTCGGCTCTTGCCCTACAAACGGCTGATTCGGGTCGTTGGTAGCGCCGGATGCAGCATCTTGTTTGCGTA
>Ga0326511_10001162_pt1 | contig 22176 bp, 17 predicted proteins | sample 0_2496_0518_D_FD_203701 | JGI IMG/M metagenome (GOLD analysis project Ga0326511, IMG submission 203701) | Bovine rumen microbial communities from UC Davis, California, United States - 0_2496_0518 | ecosystem: Host-associated > Mammals > Digestive system > Stomach > Rumen | place: USA... | reverse complement strand
AGGTTTTTTTACTGTAAGCTAAAGCAATTCCAACCACCCGCATAGCAGGTGGTTTTATTGTTTCCAAAGCTCCATTTTTCCGCTGGGAAAAACTCCGCAATGGAAACAGGGCATTCTGCCCTACAATCGAAGCTCACAGGATCGGAAGTGATCCTGTTAAGCATAACAAAGAACTCAAATTTCATAAGGGAGGAAATTAATTATGAAGAAAAACGCAATGAGACTTCTCAGTCTGGTATCGATCGGTGCTATGATCGTACCGCTCGCAGCTTGCGGCAGCGCAGCTGAGCCGGCAGCAACATCTGCAGCAGCATCTACATCCGCTGCTTCCACTTCCGCAGCAGCATCTGATGATGTGCTTCGTATCCAGTGCTGGAACGAAGAGTTCAAGAGCAGAATCACCGATCATTATCCGGGATACGAAGAAGTCGACGCAACACACGGCAAGATCGGCGATGTTACCGTAGAATGGGTCATCACACCGAACGACAACAACGGTTATCAGAACAACCTCGACAAGGTTCTTCTGGAGAACGCTGACAAGCCGGATTCCGAGAAGACCGATATGTTCCTCGTTGAGGCTGACTACGCACTGAAGTATGTAAACTCCGATTACACAATGCCGATCAAAGATCTGGGAATTACCGATGACGAGATCGCAGATCAGTACAAATACACTCATGACGTTGTTACAGATGCTGACGGCGTTCTGAAGGGTCTTACCTGGCAGGGCTGCCCCGGTGTTCTGATCTACAACCGTGAGGCTGCTAAAGCTGCTCTCGGAACCGATGATCCGGACGAAGTACAGAAAGCCGTTGCTGACTGGGATACCTACACAGCAACCGCAGAGAAAGTTGCAGCTGCAGGCTACAAGATGACAGCAGGCGCAGCTGATACCTTCCGTGTATACTCCAACAACGTAACCTCTCCGTGGGTAGTTGACGGCAAGATCAATATCGATGACAACATCAAGAAATGGGTCGATGACTCCAAGAAGATGGTAGACGCAGGCGAGATCGGCACCGCAGATCTGTGGAGCGATGACTGGAGCAAGGGCTTCTATCCGGACGGCAAAGTATTCTGCTACTTCGGACCGGCTTGGCTGATCAACTTCTCCATGGCAGCAGATCAGGAAGGTTCCATTGCTAACCAGGGCGGCTGGGGCGCAGTTGTAGGACCGCAGAGCTTCAACTGGGGCGGCACATGGATCTGTGCTACTCAGGAAACAGATGACAAAGACCTCGTTGCAGACATCATGAGAAAGATGACCTGTGATGCAGATATCATGACTGAGATCGTTAAAGCAGACAACGACTTCGTAAACAACAAACCGGCTATGGAAGCAGCTGCACAGGATGATTCCTACGCATTCGATGTCCTCGGCGGACAGAACCCGCTGCCGCTCTTCTGTGAAGGCGTTCAGACTATCGACATGAGCAACAACGGCAACTACGATCAGGGCTGCGTAGAAGAGTTCCAGAAAGCTATGAAGAACTACTTCGAAGGCAACGCTACTTATGACGAAGCTCTTGAGCAGTTCGACAAAGCAGTTGTTGAGAAATATCCGGAACTTACCTACTAATATTTCGTAACATGTAAATGAGGGGTCGCAGCTGCAATCCTGCATCAACCAAATAATTGTAATGCTAAAGCAGCTGCCTGATGTGCCTGCCCGGCCTTCGCGGCCGGGCAGGTTGTTTATATGGCACCACTCACCCAGGCCCTGCTCCTTATTACAAGATCCGCAGCGGCGGGTAGGAGGAAATGTATGGCAAAAACCGCAGAAAACACACAAGTTCGAAAAAAAGCGGGACGCATCTCCCGTTTCAATATATGGGGATATATCTTCTTGATCCCCTTCTTCGCAGTATTCGTAATCTTCCAGCTGATTCCGCTGATCTCCACGATCTACAACAGCTTCTTTGAGAACTATATGTCCGGTCTGACACAGATCGGCCCGAACTTTGTAGGTCTGAAGAACTTCGGCAAGCTGCTCCAGGATAAGGATATCCTGATCTACGCGGGCAACACGATGATCATGTGGGTCATGGGCTTCGTTCCGCAGATCCTCGTATCGCTTCTTCTCGGCGCATGGTTCACCAACCCGGCGCTCCGTCTGAAAGGACAGCGCTTCTTCAAGACAGTGATCTACCTGCCGAACCTGATCATGGCTTCCGCTTTCGCGATGCTGTTTTTCACCCTGTTCTCGGACAGCGGCCCGATCAACTCGCTGCTTATTCAGGCAGGGATCCTGCAGCAGCCGTTTAAGTTTTTCTCGAGCATATGGGCAACCAGAACACTGATCGCCTTCATGAACTTCCTGATGTGGTTCGGTAATACGACGATCCTTCTGATGGCAGGTATGATGGGTATCGACACCTCCCTCTTCGAAGCGGCTGAGGTAGACGGAGCGACATCCACGCAGATCTTCTTCCGCATCACGCTTCCGCTGCTGAAACCGATTCTGATCTATGTAATGATCACATCTCTGATCGGCGGCCTGCAGATGTTCGATGTACCGCAGATCCTCACAAACGGATCCGGTGACCCGATGCGTTCCTCCATGACTCTGATCATGTTCCTGAATAAGCATCTGTACAGCAAAAACTACGGCCTCGGCGGTGCGCTTTCCGTATACCTGTTTATTATCACGGCGGTTCTGAGCCTGATCGTATTCAAGGTTACCGCTGATCCGAAAGATCACAAAAAGCATTGAGGAGGCATAACTGATGGAAAAGAAAGAAAAAAGCAGTGCAACAAAAGTCAACAGAGTGATCGCCTACGTCGTTCTGATCATCTTCTCGATCCTCTGCCTCTTCTGGTTCTATGTATTGTTTATTAACGCGACAAGAAGCCACGCGGCACTGACCAAGGGCTTTACCTCCGTACCCGGCGGATATCTGCTCACCAATATGCAGAACCTGTTCAAGGGCACCCTTCCGGTTGTCAGAGGTATGCTGAACAGCTTCATCGTAGCCGGTGTCAGCGCACTGATCAGCACCTATTTCTCCACGATGACGGCATTCGCGATCCACGCTTACGACTTTAAGTTCAAAAACGTGATCTACACCTTCATCCTGGCAATCATGATGATCCCGACACAGGTTACCGCTCTTGGTTTCCTGAAACTGGTAGGCGCCATGAAACTCGAAGATAACTTCATTCCGCTGATCGTTCCGTCGATCGCGGCTCCGGTCGTTTTCTTCTATATGATCCAGTACATGAGGAGTACCTTACCGATGTCCCTCATCGAGGCAGCCCGCATCGACGGCGCCGGTGAGTTCCACATCTTCAACCATATCGTCCTTCCGCTGATGAAACCGGCGATTGCCGTACAGGCGATCTTCGCTTTCGTAAGCAGCTGGAACAACTACTTCATCCCGTCCCTGACTTTGCACAAGGATACGATGAAGACGCTTCCGGTACTGATCGCGCAGCTGCGTTCCGCAGACTGGCTGAAGTTCGATATGGGCCAGGTTTACGCAATGATCGCCTTCTCGATCTTCCCGGTAATCATCGTTTACCTGCTGCTCTCCAAGTACATCGTCGGCGGCGTTACCGCAGGCGGCGTCAAGGGCTGATGCATTCCAAACGACTCATTTTGCTTTCCTTCTATAAAAGAACGGGCACTGCCGAAATGGCAGTGCCCGTTTTTCGCTCCGTTGCACTCTTATACGCGCGTAAAAAGACAGCACCTCATGCAAGCATGGTGCTGTCTTTAACACGCGATATACGGATTGCTCCGCGCTTCGCGCTCTCGCAATCCTACGGACATTCGCATTCCGCACTATCGTGCTCCATGCTCATATCCGTTAGGACGGCATATGAAATTATGCTCCTGCATGCAAGCATGCATCGCAAATTTCACAGCCGCCCTATATCGCTTAGATCTTGAAGCGGTAGCCGACGCCCCAGATGGTCTCGATGTACTGGGGGCGGGAGGTATTGAATTCGATCTTCTCGCGGATCTTCTTGATGTGTACGGTGACGGTGGCGATATCGCCGATGGAGTCCATGTTCCAGATCTCGCGGAAGAGTTCTTCCTTGGTATAGACGTGATTCGGGTTCTCCGCCAGGAAGGTCAGCAGATCGAACTCCTTATTGGTGAAGGTCTTCTCCTCCCCGTTGACCCACACGCGGCGTGCCGTCTTGTCGATCTTAATGCCCCTTATTTCCACGATATCGTTGGCAGGCTTACCACTGCCGATGAGGCGGTCATAACGCGCCAGATGGGCCTTTACGCGCGCTACAAGCTCACTCGGTGAGAACGGCTTGGTCATGTAGTCGTCGGCCCCCAGGCCGAGGCCTCTGATCTTGTCGATATCATCCTTTTTCGCCGATACAATGATGATCGGCGTATTTTTCTTCTCACGGATCTGCTTGCAGATCTCAAAGCCGTCAACGCCCGGAAGCATCAGATCCAGAATAAAGAGATCGTACTCCTCGGTCAGCGCGCGGGCCAGTCCCCGGTCACCCTGATTTTCTATCACCACTTCAAATCCGGAAAGCTCCAGATAGTCCTTCTCCAGGTCCGCAATGGACTCCTCATCTTCTACGATCAGAATTTTGCTCATACTTTTTATCTCCTGTTGTTTCCTGTGTCATGTCCTGCGCAGTCTCCTCGCGGTACTTGCGAAGCACAAAATATATCGTTGTACCGACGCCCTCTTTACTGGACGCCCATACCTTCCCTTCATGATCCTCCAGAATCTTCTTCACGATCGACAGGCCTATGCCGCTGCCGCCTCTCGAGTTTCGCGACGAATCGCTCCGGTAAAAACGGTCGAAGATCCGTGTTATGTCGGCCTGGGCGATACCTCTGCCGTTATCTTCGATCTCCACCTGCACGAAATCGCCCACGTCACGCAGGCGGATATTGATCGCTCCCTTTTCCTTATCCATGTACTTGATGGAATTTCCGATGATATTATTTACCACGCGGCGGAGCTGCTCCGGATCCGCGATGATATACTCGCTCTTCTGCAGGTAATTGAAGTAGGTCAGCTTGATACCGCGGGATTCCAGATCCATGCTGATATCTTCCACGCAGTCCTCGAAATAGTCGGAGATGCGGATCTTCGTAAAGTTATACGGAATGCGGTTGGTATCGATCTTCGAATACGTCGTCAGCTCATCGAGGAGCCGCGTCACATCGTTCGTCTTGTTGTAGATCGTCCGGACATACCGGTCCATCTTCTCCGGCGTATCGGCAACGCCGTCCATGATTCCTTCGACGTAGCCGCGGATCGCGGTGACCGGTGTCTTCAGGTCATGCGAAATATTACTGATCAGTTCCTTGCTCTGCTTATCGAACTGTACCTTCTCCTCTGCCGACTCCTTCAGGCGGATCCGCATCTCATCGAAATCCTGACAGAGTTCGTTGATCTCGCGTACACCGCACTCCTGATTGCTCAGGCTGAAATCCAGGTTGCCGTCCCGGATATTCTGCGTGGCCTTCTTCAGGGCATCGATCGGCTCGATCACGCCTCGATAGATCCAGAAGCTCATGGCAAGGCTCGTCAGCGTCAGGATCAGGATAATGAGCAGCACCATCTCGATCAGCCACAGCCGCATCGACGGCGGGATCTGGTTCAGCGGGCATGCCGCAATGACCGTCCCCGCTTCATTGTCCGGAAAGGTCACCGCCATACTCTTGTAGAGGACGTTATTCTTCACCTGCGACAGGTTCTCCCCGGAGGCACTCCCCTCCACCTGCGTTGCGCTTCCGGCGATATCCTTCACGATCTGCAGATCGGAATAAGCGCTTCCGTTGTAGTAAACGTCGTCCCCCTTCAGAACGATCAGAACGCCGGACGTTTTTCCCAGTTCCGTGTTGACTGAATCCAGATATTCCTTATCTTCGATCTTCGTCGGATCCGCTGCCACATCCTTCTCGATGTTTTGCAGCTGCTCGTCCAGCCCACTCGAAATAAGCAGGGTGCTGTTGTAGAGACTCTCGACCGTCGCGTGCTCAATGCCGTATTGCTTCCCGAGTGACCTTGCCTTGAAACTCAGAAGGAGAAAAAAGGTCACCGCGCAGAGAATGATCGGAATGATGATCACGCAGAGAAACGCGACATTGATCCTCGTCTTGAGGTCTGTAGATTTGTGCTTGTTCATAGGTTTCGCAGCTTTCCTTCTCACGGCTCGCGACCGCTTGTCGCGCCGTATAATAGTTATATTTTATTATACCATAGGCACAATTTAGCGTCTCTTAACATTTTCTAAAGATGATAAACATATCGCTCAGTCCAAATGTCGCTGCGAGAAGTCCTTCTCCCGCATCCCGTACGCTTCAAAATTTGCACCTTATTTTTGTTTTTTCTGTGTGAAGTGATATCCGTTGGGCAGGTGTGCGGTTGGATATGCCCGCGCAGCGACATTTGGACTGAGTGACTCAGCTAGTAAATTTCGGAGCTGACTCCCAGTCACGAGGGAAACGGAGCCAGCGGGCATACCCAACCGCACACTCCTTCACAACGTCCAATTCGGAAACAAAGGGCTATCCGCGCAGCGACATTTGGATTGCGTAATGGAAAAGAAGGGGCTGTCCGCGCAGCGGACAGCCCCTTCGGTGGTTCTATGAAATTGATCAAGCCAGGTAAGCTTTCAGAGCTTCTGCCTTGTCGGTGTTCTCCCACGGAAGCTCTACATCTGTTCTTCCGAAGTGACCGTATGCAGCAGTAGCTTTGTAGATCGGACGACGAAGGTCCAGCATCTTGATGATGCCTGCCGGACGAAGATCGAAGTTCTCGCGAACGATCTCTACCAGTTTGTCATCTTCTACTTTGCCTGTTCCGAAGGTATCGACCATGATGGAGGTCGGCTCTGCTACACCGATCGCGTAGGAAAGCTGGATCTCACATCTGTCAGCCAGACCTGCAGCTACGATGTTCTTCGCAACGTAACGTGCAGCGTAAGCTGCGGAACGGTCTACCTTTGTGCAGTCCTTACCGGAGAAAGCGCCGCCGCCGTGACGAGCGTATCCGCCGTAGGTGTCTACGATGATCTTACGGCCGGTCAGACCTGCGTCACCGTGAGGTCCGCCGATTACGAAACGGCCTGTCGGGTTGATGTAGATCCTGGTCTTGTCATCAACAAGCTCAGCCGGAAGAACCGGATCAAATACATATTTCTTGATGTCCTCATGGATCTGCTCCTGAGTTACATCGTCATCATGCTGTGTGGACAGAACGACTGCCTCGAGGCGCTTCGGCGCACCGTTCTCATCGTACTCAACGGAAACCTGAGTTTTTCCGTCCGGACGAAGGTACTTCAGAGTTCCGTTCTTACGAACCTCTGTAAGCTTCAGAGCCAGCTTGTGAGCAAGCTCGATCGGGTACGGCATGAGCTCTTCTGTCTCGTTGCAGGCATAGCCGAACATCATACCCTGGTCACCGGCACCGGTATCCAGGTCGTCGGTGAGGGAACCCTCTTTCGCTTCGAGTGCTTTGTCTACGCCCATCGCGATATCTGCGGACTGCTGGTCAAGAGCAACCATAACCGCGCAGGTGTTTCCGTCGAAACCGGTCTTTGCGTCGTTGTAACCGATCTCATTTACGGTCTGACGAACGATTGCCGGAATGTCGAGTTTTGCTTTGGTGGTGATCTCACCGGTTACAAGTACGAAACCTGTGCAGGCTGCGGTCTCGCAGGCTACACGGCTCATCGGATCCTGCTCCATGCAGGCGTCCAGAATGGCATCACTGACAGCGTCGCAGAGCTTATCCGGATGTCCTTCGGTTACAGACTCAGATGTGAAAAGTCTTTTTTCCATTAGAAGTTTCTCCTTTTGATTGATTCTTTGCTTTTCTTCTTACAAAAAAATAAAGATCCGCAACAAAAACGGATCCGATAAACAAATCCCCTTATTGTTCGAACATCTCGCTCAGGTTGGCACCTTCCGTTGTCGGGGTTGCCGTGGTTTCGCAGGTCCTATGTACCTCCACCACTCTGAATAAGAGAAAAGCGCTATGATATTGTCATTTCTACGACAATTACCATAACGCTTTTCAAATTTACCGTCAAGGCATTTCAACCCGCATTCAGACGGACTGCAAAAAATGTCCAACTGTTTTTGCGTAAATACCGTTTTTCCGCGTCAAATCAGCGATTTTCACGATAATAGGACAGGCCCAGACTCTCCGGCGGCTGATCCTCTTTCTTCTTTCGGAAGCTGACGACGATCAGTACGATGATGGTTACCACGTACGGGAACATCTGGATCAGATCCGATACATAGTTGGCCAGCTTCAGGCCGAGCATGTCCGGAAGGAACTGATACAGCCAGTACAGCGTGCCGAAGAGGTACGCGCCCCAGATCGCGTTGAGCGGTCTCCAGCGGGTGAAGATGACAAGCGCAACAGCCAGCCAGCCGAGGGCCTCGATCTGGCCTGTCGTCGCCCAGATGCCCTGGTTGTAATCCAGGACGTAATAGAGGCCGCCGATGCCGGAGATCGCCGCGCCGATGCAGGTCGCCGCGTATTTGTAACGATTTACGTTGATGCCGTCCGCATCCGCTGCCGCCGGGTTCTCACCGACCGCGCGGAGATTCAGTCCCACACGGGAACGTGTGAGGAAGAAATGGAAGATGATCGCCAGCACGATCGCCACATACATCAGGAAGCCGTGGCTGAACACGGTCTCGCTGAGGAAGCCGAGCTTCGTGGAAAGGAACGGGATCTTGGCGGAGAAAGCGCTGTAGGCCAGCGGCGCCGCCGTATAGGTCTCCCCGTTCAGAATAAATACGCCGAAGAAGTTGGCTACGCCCATACCGAAGGTCGTGAGCGCAAGTCCCGTTACGTTCTGGTTCGCGCGCAGGGTAACGGTCAGGAAGCTGTAGATCAGACCGCCGAGAGCCGATGCGATCAGGCAGCAGATCACGGCGATGATGACACAGAGAACGGCGTTCGGATTGGAAGCCGTTTTTTCATAATAGTAAGCGCTGGCGAAGCCGCCGAAACCGCCGAGGTACATGATGCCCGGAACACCGAGGTTCAGGTTGCCGGACTTCTCTGTAGCGATCTCACCCATGGCACCGTACATGATAATGGTTCCGAAGGAAAGCGCCCGGACGATCCATGCGATCAAAGTTGCCATATCATTTCACCTCCTTCGCGCCTGCTCCGCGGAATACAAGGCGGAACTGGATGAAAAACTCACTGCCGAGGATAAAGAACAGGATGATGCCCGTAATGATATCCGAAGCGTAATCGTTCAGATTGTAGGCCGAAGCGATCTCGGCCGCGCCCTTCTGCAGGAAGATCAGAAGGAACGAGATCAGGAACATATAGAAGGTGTTGAACTTCGCGAGCCATGCCACGATGATCGCCGTAAAGCCGTTTCCGCCGGCTGTTGTCGTCGCAATGGTCTGGTCACGGCCGCACACCAGAAGAAGGCCTGTAAGGCCGCATATAGCGCCGGAGAGGACCATCGTACGGATCGTTACCAGCTTGACGTTGATGCCGGCGTAACGGGCCGTATTCTCGGATTCACCGACAACGCGGATCTCGTAGCCGTGCTTCGTGTAGCGCAGATAGATGAACATCAGCACCATCAGAACAAAGACGATGATGATATTCCAATTGTAACGCTGTCCGAAAAGCTGCGGGAACCAGCCGACCTGAGAGCTCATGTTGAGCTTGCCGAGGCTCGATGCCTTGCCTCGCAGAATGTTGGTGACCGCCGCCATGATCTGAATGGCAACGTAGTTCATCATCAGCGTGAACAGTGTCTCATTGGTTCCCCATTTCGCCTTGAAAAACGCCGGAATGAAGCCCCAGACTGCGCCGGCGGCGATACTGCAGACTGCCATCAGCACGAACAGGAGCGGTGTCGGGATCGAAGCGCCGACAAAGACCATGATGATCGCCGTTACGAGCGCGCCGACCAGCACCTGGCCCTCCGCGCCGATATTCCAGAACCGCATCTGGAAGGCCGGAGCCAGCGCGATACCGATCGCCAGCAGCGTTACCAGATCACGCATTGCCCAGGAAAAACGGATCGGTGTCATAAAGGTTCCCTGGAACATAACACCATATACGGCGACCGGATTCAGTCCCGTTACACCGAAAATAAAGACCGCGTCCGCGACAAGAGCCAGAAGGATCGCGATCACGCGAACCATGACCTTTGTTCTGCCGGAGACGCCCACCCTCTTCACCATACGGACGAGAGGCTGTTTTACAACTGTATTTGCCGCGCTCATTTGTTACCTCCCTCATCCTGCATCTTGGTCATTCTCAGACCGATCTCTTCCTTTGTCACGCTGCGCGCGTCCACGATGCCGTTGACCCTGCCTCCGCAGAGTACAAGGATGCGGTCACAAAGCGCAAGCATGGTATCCAGATCCTCGCCGACATAGATGACGGCGACGCCCTTTTCCTTCTGCTCATTCAGCAGATTATAGATCGTGTAGGAGGTATTTACGTCCAGTCCGCGCACCGCGTAGGCGGTCATCAGTACGGTCGGAGAAGAAGCGATCTCACGGCCGACCAGGACCTTCTGCACGTTGCCGCCGGAGAGCTGTGATACCGGTGTGTTGATACTCGGTGTCTTGACATGGAGGCGATCCTTTACGACCTCCGCAAGAGCCTTCGGCGCCTTGCGGTCCGCGATGACCGGTGCTCCCTTCGTATAACTCTTCAGCATCATGTTCTGGACCATATCCATCGAACCGACAAGGCCCATGCCGAGACGATCCTCCGGAACGAATGCCAGATGGATACCGGCCTGACGGATCTCCCTCGCCGATTTTCCAACCAGCTGGATCGGCCAGTCCGCTTTTTCACCGGAATAGAAGGTGATATTGCTGCCCGCCTTGCAATGCTGCAGGCCCGCTACGGCCTCCAGAAGCTCCTTCTGGCCGTTGCCGGAGATGCCGGCGATACCGAGGATCTCTCCTCCGAACGCGTCAAAGGATACATCATTGACGACGCGGCGGCCCTCCTTATTGTGAACGATCAGATGGCGGATCTCCAGACGGCGGACAAGATCCTTCGGCTCGCTCCGGTCGATCTCCAGATCGATCTTCTGGCCGAACATCATCTCCGTCAGGATCGCTTCGGACGCTTCCTTTGTTACGACCGTTCCGACATATTCTCCCTGCCGGAGGATCGTCACGCGATCGGAGATCTCCATGACCTCGGAAAGCTTGTGGGTGATGATAACGACCGATTTGCCGTCCTCTCTCATGTTGCGGATGACATCGAAGAGCTTGTCGCTCTCCTGCGGGGTAAGTACCGCTGTCGGCTCATCCAGGATCAGGACATCGGCGCCGCGATAAAGTGCCTTGACGATCTCCAGTGTCTGCTTCTGGGATACGCTCATCTCGTAGACCTTCTGGTTCAGATCCAGGTCAAAATCATAGCGGTCGCAGATCTTCTGCGCGCCTTCCCTGATCTTCTTCAGATCGAATTTTTTGCCGTCATTCAGGCCGAGCGCGATATTCTCCAGTGCGGTAAATACATCGATCAGCTTGAAGTGCTGATGCACCATGGCAATTCCCAGCTTATAGGCGTCACCGGGATCGCGGATCTCCACCGGTTTTCCGTTTACCAGGATCTCTCCGCTGTCGGGAAAATAGATACCGGATATCATATTCATCAGGGTCGTCTTGCCGCTGCCGTTCTCGCCGAGCAGGGACAGGATCTCTCCGTGACGGATATCCATGGATACATCCTTATTTGCGACGATCTTTCCGAATACCTTTGTTATATGCCTGCATTCGATCGCATTCTCCACCGGGTATTCCTCCTCATTTCAAAATTAAACAAACGATACAGCCTCATACAATATATATATACTATACACCTTAAACGAAAGAAAAGAAGACGGAGTTTTTTAAACTCCCTCTTCTTTTCCGTAAATTCATATATCGGTATCCGTCCGATTACTGAACTGCTTCAGCATCCTCCGTGATTCCGTCGATCTTCAGCAGGAAGTACGGTGCGGAACGAAGTGTGGACTCGGAGAAGTAGGATACATCGCCATCTTTCTCGATCGCGTCTTTTGTCTCACCGGCATATACAACTTCAGCCGGATCCTTGCTGTAATCCATGTAGGACAGATCGATCGGTGCTTCTGTAACAGCAGCGCCGTCTACCGTAAATGTGGAGGTATCAAATACATGAAGAGAACCGTCCTTGATGGCAGCTTCAACTTCGGCAACCTTATCGGCCGTACCTTCCGCAACGGACTCACCGAGAGCGGTAATACCAACCGCGCCCTCATTGTAGCCTGCAGCCCAGTCGGCATCTACAGGCTCGCCGCTGATCATGCAGTCAAAGAGATATTTGTAATATACGCTCCAGTTATTGGTAGCGGATGTAAGAGCAGCTGTCGGAGCGGTAGCAAGCATGTCTACGTTGTAACCAACGGAGTAAGCGATCTTGCCGTTCTTGGTCAGCTCTTCTTCTACAGCTGCCGGAGCACCTGTGGAGTCTGCGTGCTGTCCGATGATCACACAGCCGTTTGCGACAAGTGCGTGTGCGGCAGCGTTCTCTTTGTCGATATCGAACCAGGAGTTGGTATACTTAACTTCCATAACAACGTTCGGGCAGATGCTCTTAACGCCGAGATAGAATGCGGTGTAGCCGGATACTACCTCTGCGTAGTTGAATGCGCCTACATAACCGATCTTGACATTACCGTCTGCATCGAAGCTGTCCGGCTGTGTCTCTTTGGAAAGCGTACCGTTGTCCAGAAGCTCCTGAAGCTTCATGCCGGCAACAACACCGGATACATAACGGCTCTCATAGACATCGGTGAATGCGTTCTTTAAGTTGTCCTTGCCGCTGATCGCAGCGAAGTCACCGGTCATCGATACGAAGGTAACCTCCGGATAGTCCGCGGCAACCTGATCGATGTATGTCTCATGGCCGTAGCTGTTCGCGATAATAACGTTGCAGCCCTGTCCTACCAGGTCGGTAGCGGCGTCTGCGCAGGAAGCGTTCTCTTCTACTTTGTACTTCCATACGATATTGCTCTCCGGAATGCCGTCTTCGGAAGCAGCCTCTTTGATTCCGTCAATGTGAGCCTTTGTATAGCTCTCGGTCTCATCACCGACAAGGATGACGCCGACCTTTACGGCAGAGCCTTCCGTTGATGCTTCTGCAGCATCGGCTGTACCGGAAGTGGAAGTTGCAGCTGCGGAGCCGCATCCGGCAAGGCCTGCAACCATTACTGCGGACAGTAATAAACCAAGCAGTTTCTTTTTCATTTCTTCTCCTCCATGTGTAGTAAAAATGTATTATGAAATTAATAAGTACTACCGTTGTTCATGGGTCGGATCATCGATCCGAGAAAAACTTTTTCCCCTTGATCCGGGGATCCTCCCGTGGATCAGCCCACGCGAAGACGAAACTTCTGAATCTCCTTCTCATCGGCAACACGCTCGATCTCTGCGCCGAGAGCTCTGAGCTTGCCGTCGAAGTCCTCATAACCGCGAAGGATATAAACGATATCATCAACGACCGTAATGCCTTCCGCCGCCATACCTGCGATCACAAGCGCGGCGCCTGCTCTCAGGTCCGGTGCGCTGACGCGTGCGCCGGTAAAGCCCGGTACACCGTCAATAATAGCGGAATTACCTTCTACCTTGATGATTGCGCCCATGCGTGCGAGCTCATCGGTATATTTGAATCGATTCTCGAAAATACTCTCTGTCACGATACTCGTGCCGTTTGCCAGACAGAGCGCAACGCTCATCTGCGGCTGCATATCGGTCGGGAAGCCCGGGTAGGGAAGCGTTTTTACATGTGTTCTTCCCAGACGGTTCTTTGCGGAAATACGAACAGAGTCATCAAACTCTTCGATATCACAGCCAACCTCCTGGAGCTTCGCCGTCATGGCTTCCAGATGCTTCGGAATGATATTCTTGATCAGCACGTCACCGCGCGTCGCCGCCGCGGCACACATATAGGTGCCTGCCTCGATCATATCCGGTACGACCGAATAGCTGGTGCTGTGCAGACGTTCTACGCCGCGGATACGGATCACATCCGTGCCTGCGCCTTTGATATTCGCTCCCATGCTGTTCAGGAAGTTCGCGGTGTCTACGACGTGCGGCTCCCTTGCGGCATTCTCGATAATTGTATTGCCTCTTGCCAGAGACGCTGCCATCATAATATTGATGGTGGCTCCGACAGATACCATATCAAGGAAAATATGAGCGCCGTGCAGATTTTCCGTCGATGCGACGATCACGCCGTGACGGATGTCGACCTTGGCGCCCAGGGCACGAAAGCCCTTCAGATGCTGATCGATCGGGCGGCTTCCGATATTGCATCCGCCCGGAAGCGGAACTTCCGCCCGCTTGTATTTACCCAGAAGCGCTCCCAGCAGATAGTAGGATGCGCGGATCTTCTTGATGAATTCGTAATCAATGCTTACCGCTCCGATCGTGGATCCGTTGATACGAACTTTATGACGATCGATTCTGTCAACGTCCGCTCCGATCACGGAAATCGCGTCCAGAAGAACGTTGATATCGCTGACATCGGGAATATTCTCGATCTCAACCGTCTCGTCAGTCATGATAGCAGCAGTAAGGATAGCCAGTGCGGCATTCTTCGCGCCTCCGATCTCAACTTCCCCGACCAGAGGACTTCCTCCCTTAATTACGTACTTATCCATTCTCCACCTCTTCGATGCCGTCAGCCGTATCTCCCCGTCAGCTGAGGCACGTATTTTTACACCTGAAACGCCAATATAAAAAACGTTTGTAGTTTATCATAAACCAAAAACATGAATTTGTAAACTATTTGACGGAAATGCGCTTATTCCCCCAGTGCTTCCGCGACGGCGCTCAGCGTCTGCTCGAGCGTTTTTCCCTCTTCGTCAATGATCAGATCCGCGTACTTCTCGTACAGGACCGTTCTCTCCCTGTAAATATCCTCGAACGTCTGACCCTTCCGCAGGACAACGCCTCTGTTATGAAGATCGCCAAGCCGCTTCAGCAGCTCATCGTGTGTCAGGCGCAGATAAACGATCCGTCCGATCTCCTGGAAATGCTCCATGGCCTTCGCGCCGTACACCACGCTTCCGCCCGTCGCGATCACCGTCCTGTCCGTCCGGATCGAGGCATTGACCGACTCTTCGATCGCAAGGAAGCCTTCGATCCCGTCCTGCTCCTGGATCTCGTACAGCCGGCGGTTCTCTCTCTCCTGGATCAGGATATCCGAGTCCAGAAAATGGTAACCGAGTTCTTTTGCCAGAATGACACCGATCGTGCTCTTTCCGACACCCGGCATGCCGATCAGGATAATATTATTCTTCATCGAAGTTCTCCTTTATACGCTCAGATGTCTCGATTCTAGCCGTTTTAATAGGAAAAAACAATGTGCATATTTCCCGATTTTCCGCGCACGCAAAAAAGGAGTCCCGTGAATATTCACAGGACTCCCGTTTTTTTCTGTTATTTGGACGGGAAAAACCGTCCGATGCGGTAAGGGATCAGCAAACTCCCTGTGCGATCATTGCCTCGGCAACTTTCTTGAAGCCGGCAATATTTGCACCTGCTACGTAGTCGCCGTCAACACCGTACTCTTTGGCAGCATCATCACATGCATGCATGATACCAACCATGATGCCCTTCAGTTTCGCATCAACCTCTTCGAAGCTCCAGGACAGACGCTCGCTGTTCTGGCTCATCTCGAGTGCGGATGTCGCTACACCGCCGGCGTTAGCAGCCTTGCCCGGTACGAAGAGAACACCGTTCTCCTGCAGGTATTTGGTTGCTTCCATTGTGGTCGGCATGTTTGCGCCCTCGGTAACGGAAGTTACACCGTTAGCAACGAGAAGCTTTGCATCTTCCAGAGTAAGCTCATTCTGTGTAGCACACGGCATAGCCAGGTCACATTTTACCTGCCATACGCCTCTGCCCTCATGGTACTCGGAATTCGGACGATATTTCTTGTACTCGGTCAGACGAGCACGTTTTACTTCTTTGATCTCTTTCAGAGCAGCTACATCAATGCCTTCCGGATCATATACCCAGCCGGTGGAATCAGAGCATGTAACAACTTTGACGCCGAGCTGCTGTGCTTTCTCGATCGCGTAGGTAGCTACGTTTCCGGCACCGGAGACAACAGCTGTCTTGCCTGCAAGATCTTTGCCGTTGATCTTCCACAGTTCCTGTGTCAGATACAGCAGACCGTAACCGGTAGCCTGTGTTCTTGCAAGGGATCCGCCGTATGCAAGGCCCTTACCTGTGAGAACGCCTTCGTATTTTCCGGTGATTCTCTTGTACTGTCCGTACAGATAACCGATCTCACGTGCGCCTGTTCCGATATCACCTGCCGGTACATCGACATCAGCGCCGATATGGCGGTAAAGCTCAGTCATGAAGCTCTGGCAGAAATGCATAACTTCGTTATCGGATTTACCCTTCGGATCGAAGTCGGAACCACCTTTGCCGCCGCCGATCGGAAGTGTTGTCAGAGAGTTTTTGAATACCTGCTCGAATCCAAGGAATTTCAGAATGGACTCGTTTACGCTCGGATGCAGACGAAGGCCGCCCTTGTACGGTCCGATTGCGCTGTTGAATTGAACACGGTATCCGGTATTTACCTGAACCTGTCCCTTATCATCTACCCACGGAACACGGAATTTGATCAGACGCTCCGGAATGACCAGACGCTCGAGAAGAGCGATCTTCTTGTATTCTTCCTCATGTTTCTCAATAACCGGGCGAAGAGATTCCAGAACCTCTTTTACTGCCTGATGGAATTCCGGCTGTGCCGGGTTTTTCTCGATTACCTGTGCCAGGACGTCATCTACGTATGCCATGGTCTTTTGTTCCTCCTTAATTGCGTGAATTCTACTTTTTTGCTTCACTGGTCGAAATTATAGCACGCGTTATTTTCACATGCAATAATATTTTTGGTATCTGTGAAAAATAGCGATTTTTTTACTCCTTCTACTCAAAAACCAGTATGTTTTTCAACGATTACGCTCTGTCCTGCAGGACCTGCATAAATGTCGGAATCAGCTGTTTCTTGCGGGAGATCACGCCGGGCAGAATGAATCCGCCGTCCTTCGGCTCCACGTGGAAGGCATCTCTTGCGAGGTCCTCCGCGCCGTCTCCGTAATACAGAAGCTCCGTTTTTTCTTCTATTATATTAGTCAGCATGAAGAAGACCATGGCCACCTCATGCTTGCCGCATTCCGTCTCAAGATGCGGGATCAGACGGCTCTTAATGTAGGAGAGTTCCTCCGCGGACATCGAGCTGATCTGGCCGACGCCAAAGGTGGCCTTCTCGATAATGAAGCGCTTGTAATCCTGGAAGAAGATCTCATCGTCGGATTTATCCTCCAGATTGCTGCCTGCGCGGAACATATCCGACGCGTAATTCACAATATCCTTGATTCCGGCGATCTTTGCCAGAGCCTGTGCCGCAGCCTTATCCTTCGGCGTGCAGGTCGGCGAACGGAACAGCAGCGTGTCGGAAATGATGGCGGAGCAGAGAAGTCCCGCTACCTTCGGCGGAATCTCCAGTTCCTTCTCCTGATAGATCTGATACATGATCGTGGCAGTACAGCCTACCGGCTGGTTGCGGAAAAGGATCGGTGACATCGTTTCGAGAGAACCGAGGCGGTGATGGTCGATGATCTCCAGAATGTCGGCTTCCTCTACATTGAGAACTGCCTGCGATTTCTCATTATGATCGACAAGAATAAGCTTCTTTCCGTGATGACCGAGCAGGTTTCTGCGGGAGATCGTACCGAGGTAGCGTCCCTTTCTGTCGAGGATCGGATAGTCACGGTGACGGCTGTTCTTCATGATCGTCTCGATATCATCGATCTTATCCGTCACGCGGAAGGTGATCAGATTCTCTTTCATCATCAGATGACGGATCGGGATCGCCTGGTTGATGAGCCGCGCGATCGTATAGGTATCATGCGGGCTGCTGACGACTACGCAGCCGTTCAGTCTGGCCAGTCGAAGGATCGACTCGCTGACCTTTGCGCCCAGGCCGACAACGATACAGCTGGTCTTCAGGTCGAGACAGCAGAGCTGGTCCTCGGCACGGTTGCCGACGATAGCCAGATCGTTTTCCTTCAGATAGGCTTCCATCGTATCCGGATGGAAGGCGCCGATCACGACGCGTCCCTTGTCAAAAACGCCTTCGCCGTCACCGACGAGGATCTCCCCGTCAAGTGTCTCGGCAATACTTTTATATTGTGTGCAGGCCTGGGAGAGTACATCGCTGTCATAGACATCCATGTAGGATTTCGCGATATCGGTGACGGTAATGAGACCTTCCAGTTCGTTTTTCTTATTTGTGATCGGCAGCGTGACGATCCCCTGCTCCTTCATGCTGGCCCATGCCTGCTTGACGGAAATGCCGCCGGATACGCCGGGAACCTCGTGGATCTCGATCTCTTCCACCTGCGTTCCTGCATCCGGGAGATAACCCGGGGTCTCGATCCCGAAGTGTTTCAAAACAAACTCCGTCTCTTCGTTGATCTGTCCCGCACGCATCGGGAGAAATTTCTTCTTCTCGGTCCGGTTTTTTATATCCGCGTAAGCGATCGCTGAACAAATCGAATCCGTATCCGGATTTCGATGGCCGACAATATAGATTTCCTCTCTTTTCTTCATGTTCCGTACCTCCATTTTTTTATAATAGCATCGTTTTTTATACCCGACAATACGATTCTATGGTATACTTGACTAAGAATTTTTAATGAATGAGGTGGCTCAAATGGCAGATGAAACTATGACAATGACAGATTTCGACAAAGAAATCGACGCTTCCTTCAAATCCTTCAAGGACGAAGGCGAAGCGAACTGGGAAAAGCTCAAAGAGTACCAGGCAGAGAAGACCGTTCTGACGGTCACCGTTGACGCTGTTGTAAACAAGGGCGTTGTTTCCAACGTAGAAGGCGTTCGCGGATTCATTCCGGCATCCCGTCTTGCACTGGGACATGTCAATGACCTGAACGAGTATCTCCAGAAGGAGATCCAGGTTATCGTTCGTGAGGTTGACGCGGAGAAAGGCCGTCTGATCCTTTCCGCAGTAGAGGTTCTCAAGGCAAAAGCAGCCGAAGAGAGAAAAGCACGTATCGCGGCTGTAGAGGTCGGATCCGTACTCGAAGGAAAGGTTGAGAGCATTCAGCCGTACGGCGCATTCATCAATCTCGGGAACGGTCTGTCCGGACTTGTTCATGTATCCCAGATCTCCCGCAAGCGCGTGAAATCTCCGGAGGATGTCCTGAGCAAGGATCAGGAAGTTAAGGTAAAAGTAATCGCTGTTAAGGACGGCAAGCTCAGCCTCTCCATGAAAGCTCTTGAAGAGGGCGCTGCAGAAGAGACTGCAGCAGAAGAGACTTCCTTCCCGAAGGATTACAAGCTTCCGAAGGCAGAAGCCGTTACCACAAGCATGGGTGACCTGCTGAAGAACATCAAACTGTGATAAAAAAGATCCTCGCTGCGGTGGGGATCTTTTTTATTACAAAAAATACGTACAGGACAGAAAAGTCCTCTGGCTCCGTTTCCCTCGCTGCTTGAAGGCACCTTCGAAAATTAATCAATTAGCAGCTCAGTCCAAATGTCGCTGCGAGGACATTTTCTGTCCTGCCTGCACGTTTCCTATCGGGGAATTAAAGAAGGATCTCACCGCAGCGGGTGAGATCCTTCTTCGATTAAAGCGAGTTTATCTTCCCGCTTCAGCTTCTTGATAGCAGCTTCACGGCGCATCGCCTCACTTTTTGTTTCAAATTCTTCGTAATACACCAGTTCCACCGGACGGTGACTGGCCGTGTAATAGCCTCCTTTGCCGGCATTATGGGTGGCAATACGTTTTTGCAGATCATTTGTCCAGCCCGTGTAGAGTGACCCGTCTGCGCAGCGCAGCATGTATGTGTAGTTCATCACGGCAGCTGGCTGTAGATCGTGATTGCATCACTGATGTGCGGTGCCGAACCGTCCGAGAATGCTCCGGTCGTAACCAGAATATATTCCGTGCCATTCTGGGATTTCGCCATCGATGCCAGGCAGCGTCCCGCCTCATCGGTATATCCGGTCTTGCCGCCCTCGATCGTCGTTCCGTTATCCAGTGTGGAACTGGAAAGGTTCGAAAACAGGGTACTGTTCAGCGTCAGACCCGTCGCGTGCTGCGACGTCGGCGTACAGGTGTAAACGTGCGTGGTAAATACCGAACGGAAATCGGAATTCTGCAGTGCTGTCTGCAGGAGGATTGCAAGGTCCGCACAGGAGGATACATGATTTACATCAAAGAGTCCCGTGCAGTTCACGAAATTCGTGGTATTCATGCCCAGCTCCTGCGCTTTGGCATTCATCATCGTTACAAAATCCGCCTCGGAACCCGCAACGATATTGGCAAGCGCCGTACATGCTTCGGCACCGGACGGAAGCATCGTTCCGTATAACAGATCGCGGATCGGAACGGTCTCCCCACCGAGGAAGCCTGCCATCGCGGCACCCTGCTCATATCCCGGATCAATATCCTCATTCGTTACGGTGTACATTTCATCAAGATTCGGAATGTTCAGTACGGCCAGGTAAACGGTCATCATCTTCGTCAGAGATGCCGGATAGATCTGCGCGGCACTGTCCTTGTCCGCAACGACCGATCCGTCGGCCAGACGCAGCATGAGAGCGTGCTGACTGATAATACCGTCCAGCGATATCGTCGGAATCGGCCCCAGCTGATCCGTATCCCCGGAAGTCTCGCCGGCAGTTTCTCCCTCCGATGTCGTCAATGCGGATACGTCTGTCTTGTCTCCCGCATATACGATATCCAGACTGCTTGCGGATGCCTCTGTCTCAAGATCTCCCGCTGCGATCCTTCCGCGAATCAGAAAAACGAGCAGCAGAATAACCGCCGCGCCGAGGATCAGACTGATCAGAGTGAGGATCAGCAGAATTTTCTTCTTGATCTTTTTCTCCTTCGCCTTACGCTCGCGCTCTTCCTTCTGTGCCGCGTTCAAACCGGTTCTTTTTGATCTTATTTCTTCTGAAGCCATAATCTCCCTCCAGTAGTTCAGGTCATAATAACGTATTAAGTATATATTAGGTTCGTGAATCGTTCAAGGTTGGATATCCGTCATAATTACAAATCATAAATACGTGTGCAGGATGAGATATTCTCTTGCTCCGCTTCCCTCGTGACTGCTATTCTTCGATATATTCGATACAACGAGTCACTCAGTCCAGATGTCGCTGCGAGAATAACCTCATCCCGCACACTACAACACATTAATCATGTACCTGCTTATATAAAGAGAGCCGACAAACCAAAGGCTTGTCGGCTGATTTTGTTCGTGAAGCATCGGGGACTCGAACCCCGGACAACTTGATTAAAAGTCAAGTGCTCTACCACCTGAGCTAATGCTCCTTAAAGAAGTGCCTAGTTCCGGAATCGAACCAGAGACACGTAGATTTTCAGTCTACTGCTCTACCAACTGAGCTAACTAGGCACAAAGTTGCGGGAGTAGGATTTGAACCTACGACCTTCGGGTTATGAGCCCGACGAGCTTCCTGACTGCTCCATCCCGCGATATGAAATTAAAGCCGATGATCGGACTCGAACCGATAACCTGCTGATTACAAATCAGCTGCTCTGCCAATTGAGCCACATCGGCGTGATGTGAGCCTGATTAAAGGCTAGTGGGTGGTGGTGGATTCGAACCACCGAAGCAATGTGCAGCAGATTTACAGTCTGTCCCCTTTGGCCACTCGGGAAACCACCCATGTTTTTCTAAATGGGGCCTATAGGGCTCGAACCTATGACCCTCTGCTTGTAAGGCAGATGCTCTCCCAGCTGAGCTAAGACCCCACATTTAGATTAACAATATGAAATTGTCATCGCTCTCGCGAGCGACCCGGATCGGGTTCGAACCGACGACCTCCGCCGTGACAGGGCGGCGCTCTAACCAGCTGAGCCACCGGGCCATGAAGGATATACCTTCAAAACTGAATACTCAAACTCTTCCAAACATCCGTTGCTTTTCATTAGCCTTTTGGTCAAGGCCTCGACCTATTAGTAACGGTCAGCTCCATGCCTTGCGGCACTTCCACCTCCGCCCTATCAACCTCATAGTCTCTAAGGGGTCTTACTTCTTACGAATGGGATATCTCATCTTAAGGGGGGCTTCACGCTTAGATGCCTTCAGCGTTTATCCCTTCCGGACTTGGCTACTCGGCCGTAC
>Ga0326511_10001161_pt1 | contig 22200 bp, 31 predicted proteins | sample 0_2496_0518_D_FD_203701 | JGI IMG/M metagenome (GOLD analysis project Ga0326511, IMG submission 203701) | Bovine rumen microbial communities from UC Davis, California, United States - 0_2496_0518 | ecosystem: Host-associated > Mammals > Digestive system > Stomach > Rumen | place: USA... | reverse complement strand
CAGATTTGAAAAATTTCTATAACGAAAAAATCGCTCCAAAGCTTTTTGAATATCAGTTGCTTAAATAAAAAACAAGGCCACCGCAAGGTGGCTTTTTTAGTCTTGAAATTTTTTTCAAAAACTATTATAATTAAGTAAAAGATAAAAGTATGAAAGAAATACTTAAATTGTTAGAAGATTATTTTAATTCTGTTAAACTTTTATTTGAAAATGAAATTTTAACAGAAAGTGAAATTTTTGATAGTTTGTCAAAAATCAACTCTAAAATTGATAGTGATTTGAAAAAAATATCTGAAGTTAATGAAGACAAAATAACATTTAAAAAAACCATTTTAGATACTATAAAAATGATGCAACAAGCTAGGGCTTGGTATGATACTAAGTTAGGAGATGACAAAACCCAAAAAACGGTTTATCAATTTTACAAAAAATGCTTGCTTCCAAAATTTACAAATTTTTGGAAGCTTTGTAGTGAATATAACAACAAACACGGTTTTAACGAAAATCAAGGATTACAATCAATCAAAGTATTAATTGATGCAATGAATAAAGGAACTACTGAACAATTAAATTTAAAATCAATAAAAACTTACTTTAATTATTAATTTTCATAAGGAGACTAATAATGACTAAATCTGAAAAAGAAATAGATAATCTTCTCAAAAATTCTTTTACTCTTACAGATGAAGAAAAAGAAAAATACAGTAAAGAAATCCTTACAGACGAAGAAATTAAGAAGTTAAAAGCAATAATGGCTAATCCAGAAGATAACTTTGTAGATGTAGAAGATGATTTTATAGTGGAAACAATATGAGATGCATGACAATAAAAGAAATAGATGAACTCTTAGAGCAAATTAGCAAAAATATTGATATTGACAGTAAAGAAGATATAGAGATAACCGAAACAAATGAAGAGCTTGATAAATCATTGCATGAATGTTTAAAAGAAGCAGAAAGATTATTTGAAGAAAAAATAATAAAGAAGAACACGTCGAAGATGAAAATCTTTGTTCATTTAGTAATGAAGAAATAAACAAATTACTTGAAGAAACCGAAAAACTTTTACAAGGAAAAGAAAACTCTATAGAACCTATTAAAGAAAATATTTTTGATACAATATGAAAAGCTTGATAGAAGATTTGACAACAATGAATGAAAAAACATTGTCAGATGAAGAATATTTAAAACTTTATCAAGAAAAATTTGGTAGATTAACTGAAAGTGCAAAAAGGCAAGTGTTGGATTTATATCATCATACTATAACCGAAGAAGAATGGAAAGATATTGTTGATGCTTTTATGCAATTCAAAGATTGGGAGCCACCATCTAATGAAATTAGTAATGAAGGATTAGATATGGATATGAATATTAATAATTGGATGTTAAAAGATTCTTGTGATGATACACAGTTTTATTATCAATCAAAATTAAATGATGATATGATTGCTTGTATTGTGATTCCACATAAAGGAAATCATTTTCGATGGTTGTTGCGAATAGGGTTTAAATCTACATTTAATAAATGGGGCGATGTAGAATATGAAAATACTTTTAATACTTTTCCATTAGTTGCTGAATTTATGGGTAATGAAAAGTGTTTAAAAAAAATTGAATCTATGAAAGTGAAAAATGAAGGATAAAATATGAAAATTTTTTTAATTGTTTTTGGGAATTATTGTTGCTTATATTTTTATTGATGTTTTATGTTATTGGACTTCAATTTTCAAACATTATTAAAAAAATTTTAAAAATAGAGAGAATGAATGATAATATATAATGATTGTCCTTGTGGTTATCCAACAGTAGAAACAAAAATTAAAAATGCAACAGACTTAACAACTTTATATTATTTAAATGAATGGCAAAAATCTTTTACTACTCGCATTACATTCAAAGTTAAATTAATTGATACTTTTAATATTAATATTGCTTATGTCGTTCCAGATAAAGTAAAATTAATTATGAATTTTGATCCTAATAGTTTTAATGAAGAAATAAATAAAGCATTATTAGAAAAACCAGCAGATTGTATAACCACACATTTAACCGTAATGAAAACTATAATGGAAAAACTTAATTCACGTTCAATTGGTATTTGTTTGGATAAAGAAGTAGAAGATATTATGATGAAACGAATAAGAAAAAGGAATGAATACTTGAATGGGTACATAGATGGATAGAAAATTATGTTCAGAATTAATCATGGATATTTACGAACTTTTTGAAAAATATGGTATAAATTGTGAGAACTGCAAGCATTATAAAACACAACCTAAAGGCTGTATATCTCCACTAACCAAAGAACCATGCTTATTTAAGAGAACTAATCCATTAATGTTTGAAAAAAGAGAAGACAATGGCAGTAGATAAACTCAAAGATGTATCCTTCACAGAATGGCTTAAATCAGAAAACATAAAGGATCCTGATAATATACTTCCTCCTGCATTAGATTTTGAAAAAGCAATTTACTTTTTGAAGAACTACCTTTTAGGGGAAGATTGGTATGTAGCCCACCCAGGATCTGCAAAACAAATTACTACGGATATAGTTTATGATATATTGAAAAAATATTCAAAAAAGTTTAGAAAAGAGTTGGAAGCCTATGAGAAGGAAAGGATGAAAAATTATGGATAATTTACCTTTTGGAATTGCTTTGTTAGTTCTTGCTGTGTTAAGTGTAATAATGCCTTATCTTTTTGATGATGATAATAAAAACAAAAATAAAGGAATAAGCATTGATATAGATGAAGATGGTAATTTGCTATTTTAAAAGTTAAATTATATATGTTAACAAAAGAAGATTATGTAAAAATAAAATTAGATGAAACTTATTTTGTCGAATATGAATTTAATTGCAAAAAATCTAACGAAATTATGGATGGCTATGATTTGCTTGAAATTGAGAATTGTGGATATGATGTTCTTAATTATCATCCAATCACTTCAAAGCATTAAATGACAAAATAGGAGATTATATTTGGACGATATAATTCTAGGAAACAAAGTTCTTTTATCTAAAAAATATAGTGCTGGAACAGTCTATATGCTTGAAATGCCAGGTGATATGCTAACCGTTATAGCATTTGACAAAAACAATAATTCTTTATGTGCCCAAGGCTTCTTCTATACAGAAGCATTAAAAAAAGAAGTATTTAAAAACGCAAAAAAATATTTTAAAAAAATTCAAGAATGTTTATTTCAAAAAAAATTGGAACTAATTGAAGAATTAGATTTTGATTAATTTAAAGAAATTTTTTTCTTTACCGAACAGACATTTTTGGTTTCCGAGCAGAACAAAAATGTCTGTTCTAAGTAATACTATATAATATAGTTAGAGTTGAGGTTGAGAGAATGATTAAGTTTGATGATAATAAAATGAAAATTGATGATGAATACTGGAATAATTATGGTAATAAAAAGCATGAAGCTACTGTTAAATGGAGATTAGAAAAAGCAGGGAATAATCCTATCAAAAAATGGTTTTATCTTGGAAAGTTCGATAAAGAAGAAAATAAATATGGATATGACAGCTATTATGAAACTACTCTTTATGATAAGATTCTTTGGAAAAAATTTTTAAAATATGCAAAAACTCTTGAAAGAAAAGGCTTAGCTTTAAACCGATATTATATGGAAAATCCAATCACTTTCAAACTATACAAAGACAGAAGCCTTAAATCATCTCATTGGAGAAAATTTTGTAAAAAGTGGTGGTTTGAAAAAATTGAATATATATTCTCATTCTGGAAATTTAATCCAAGAATGTGCATGTTTGACTATTTTGACATTTATCAGTACCTTATAATAAACTTAACGATCAAAGGCATGCAGTTTGCCAAATTTGGAACTTCTGCAATAAGAAAATTACAAATGCATCAGTGTTGGCTAATTAGAAAAGGATTGATTGATTCTTATTGTGCATATGATGATTTGGCTGAGTATGAAGCCAATGAAATAACATTAAGTAAATTTAATAGTAAATATGACCTGCTTAATGATGACAATAGTGAAAAAGAAAATTTCTTTTGGAATACTCATAGAAAAATTGTAAAAAGAAATGAAAAAATAGATATTAAAGCCTTTGCTGAAATGGGAAAATATATCAAAAATTTATGGGATTAAATATGAACAGTACAAATTTATTAAATAAACTTATAGCTTCTATTAAAAAGCGCGAAGAAATCAAAGAAGAAATTCATACAAAAAGCGAAAGAGTAATTCTTGAATTAATTAATAAAATCAAAGAAGTATATAAAGATTATTTAGATATAATTTCTTCTGGAATGTTGCCTTTGAGATATCTTAATTTTAAAACTAATGATGAAGATATTGGTTTTTGCGGAACACTGGAATTAAATATAAATATGAAAAAACTTGTAGTTGATAGGATTGGATTTCTACCACAACATATAATAAGTTTTTGTAAAGATGGTGCTTTTTTAGATGGTTGTTGTTATTTTGGTAAAAAAGTATCTGAAAAAATTGATTCTTTTTCAGCAAAGGAAATTACACAAATTATAAAAACTTTGAATTATATGTTAGAAAATAAGCAAATGATTTTTGAAGGTTTAGAAGAATGTATTTCAAAAGAACTAAATTATAAAATTACAGTATGTTCAGAAGAAACTGATATTTTGGAAAATAATTTAAATTTTATAAAAAGCATAAACTTGTAAATTTAAGCCACCAGTAAAGGTGGCTTTTTTATTGACAACAAATTTAAAAATAATATAATTTAATAAAAAGGAGTAATAATGACAAAAATAGAATTACTGTCAGGTGGTGCTTGTGAAGAAGTGACTGGCTCTAAGCACTATTTAAAATTAAATAATTTTAAGGTAATGATAGATTGTGGCCTTTGGCAAGGAAGCAAAAAAACAGAAAAGAAAAATAAAGAATATGTTTTTCCAAAAGATATAAATGGAGTAATATTAACTCATGCACATGCAGATCACTGTGCTTTGCTTCCTAAATTAATTAAAGAAGGATATAATGGTAAAATTTATGCAACTCCTGCAACAAGAGATTTAGCTTCCATAGTAATGTTGGATTCTGCCAAAATACAATCGTATGACAATGAAATATTATATAATGAAGAAGAATGTATAGAAACAATGAATCATTTTAGATGTTCGGTTTATGGCAAAGAGAAAAAAATAAATGATAATTTTAAATTTACATTTTATGATGCTGGCCATATTCTTGGATCATCTATGGTAGATGTTTCCATACCAAAATATACTACTTTTTTTGAAAAATTATTTCATAAGAAATCTAAGAACAGAATGCATGTTTTATTTACTGGTGATTTAGGAAGAAAGAATAATCCTATTTGTAATCCACCAGAGACTAATATGCCTGCACCAGAATATATAATTATGGAATCAACTTATGGAAACAAAACACATGAAACAATAGATACTGTTTATCAAGAATTAGCATATCTAATTAATAGAACTATTGAAAGAAAAGGGAAAATAATTATTCCTTCTTTTGCAATAGAAAGAGCGCAAGAATTAATTTATTTTATAAAGGTACTAACCAGAGAAAAGAAGATACCAAGAATTCCTATTTGGATAGATTCGCCTATGGCCGCAAATGCTACTGGGGTTTTTAATATTCATCCAGAATGTTTTAATGAAAAAATAAAAAATGAATTTATTGCCAAAGGGAAAAATCCATTTTCTGTAAGGAATTTAAAATTTGTTAATAATTATAAAGAAAGTCTTAGGATAGCAAAATCAGACAAACCAGCAATAATAATTTCTTGCAATGGTATGTGTGAAGCAGGTAGAATTTTAAATCATTTAAAATATGGAATTTCTAATCCAAACAATACAATATTGTTTGTAGGCTATCAAGTAGAAGGAACTCTTGGAAGAAAAATTCTTGAAAAAGTTTCTAAAATTAATATAGACAAAAACAGCTATGAAGTTAAGGCAGAAATACATAAAATAAATTCTTTTTCTGCTCATGCTGATTACAAAGAAATGCTTGAATGGTTAAATAAAATTGATACTTCTAAACTTAGAAAAATATTTTTAGTTCATGGAGAAAAAGAAGCACAAAAACATTTAAGTGATTATCTTAAATCTAATGGATTTAAAAATATTCAAATAGTAAAAGAAGGAGAAGTTTATAAGCTATGATTACTCTTATATGTGGCCCAATGTATAGTGGAAAATCTACAACACTTTTTCAAAAATTGGAAAGGCTTCTTTATGCTAAGAAAAAAGTTCTGCTTATTAGACCTAAAAAAGACGTTAGAGGATATTTTACACATAGTAATGGAATTGAAATAGATAATTTATTGGAAAATTTTTCTGAAACATTTGAAATTGCTTACTGGAAAAAATGTCCTCAAAGTGAAAAAATATATTCTAATCTTGAAGAATGTGATGCAGTTTTTGTAGATGAATATTTTATGATACCAGGAATCAGTTGGTTATGCCATCAAGATAAGTTTGATGTTTATTTTGGTGGCTTATTGGCAAGCTCAGAATGTAAGCTTTTTTATGAAACAATTAAAATACTTCCTTATGCAGATAAGATTGAAAAACTTAATGGTGTTTGTATGGATTGTGGTAGTGAATTAGGAAATTACTCTTTTGCTGATTTTGACAAGAAAGAAGAAATAGTTGTAGGTGATTCAAAATATAAATGTCTTTGTGCTAAATGCTATCATAAAAACTACTTATATAAAAAGTCTTGAAAAAATTTTTAAAATTTGTTATAATATTTATATGATGACAAGCAATAAAGAAACAAAAAAATTTGGTAAGATTGTTTTGAGTATCGAAAACAATAAAGATGGTAAGTATATTTATTACTCTTATAAAAACAAAACAGAAGGAAGATATTTTTCAAACAATGAAATTGAAAAAGATCAGTACGCATCTGGAAAAACACTTGCAGATTTGATTTTGGCTACACCAAATACCAAAGCGATTGATAATGACGTAGCTAATTGCTTTAAGTATGTTTCTACTAATATATTTAAAAAGTCTTGAAAAAAATTTTAAAATTTGTTATAATATTAGTATAAGGAGTTAGAATAAATGGTAATCAATAAAAATGATGAATTGGTAGAAGTTATGAGGGAGCTTGTTAAGGGAGCAAGAACACCTAGATGTTCTACTATAATTACTAAAACAATATTTAACAAAGAAGCAAATGTCATTATCTTTTATTTCCCAGATAATATCCAATATTTTGTTTGGAAGAATGCAGGCGTTGATTTTGATTGTACAGTTGAAGGTTCATTCTTTATTACAGCAATTCTTTCCGAATTTGAAAAGAAAGATAAGGTTGAATTAACCTTGAAAGATTCAAAGGTTTTTGTAAATGATACATATAAATTTGAATCAAACCAAAGACAAACTGGTGTTCCAAGATGTGAAAATTATTCAAATATTATATCTTTTACGCAGGAACAGTTTGATAATTTGAAGAAAGATTCTGTTTATACAGTTGGCAATTTTTTCCTTAATTCAAAGACCACAGATGTAATTGGTTTTGCAAACTATCAGGGAGAACTTTATAAGCTTCTTCCAGGAGTTTCAGCTTACAAGATTGAAAAGTTTGATGCTTTGATCGACAAGACAAATCTTTCACAGAGATATGGTCATTCTATTTATATTTGGTTGATGCCTTTGAGATTGGTAGAACTTACCAAAGGTTCAAAGATTGAAATTGATTTTGATGATTCTTATATCTACATATATACAGACAAAATGGCTATTAGCTATAACTGTGTAGAATTTGGTCTTACTGAATTTAAGAACAGGGTTGCCAAGTTTGGAATTGTGCCAGATGATACTTTCTTCCCGATTTCGGCTTTGAAGGATTTGAACCTTGATGGTTTTATGAACAATTTCTTTCATGAAGAAGAAGATAAAATTGCTTCAATCATTATCAAGGATAATATTGCAACAATTACAATTGACAATTGTGAATTTAAAGTGCCTGTACAGGCAAAAGATTATGAAATATATACAAATGTTGCTGTTCTTAATTTCTTGAAAAATCTTCAATCTGACTTTATGATTGGAGAAGTGGAAAGCATGAGTGGCAATTACATTTTGACTGATGGAATTTCAATAATCTTTATTCCAAAAACAAAGTTTATAGACTAATCTGGTCTGATGATTAAAAAGGGCAGGTTCGATTCCTGCCCTAGTCTAAAAAAGCGTTTTACAGAATTATCTTTATTATTTTAATGGATAAAAAATAGTTTTAGAGATAAGCAGAGAGTGGCATTGTGTCCCAATTCTGTTTGTGTCAAAAAGCTATTTCCTTTGGAATAAAATTGATATTTCTGTAAGGCATGCTTTTCAAAGTTAATTTTTATGAATTACGATAAAATTATTTTTGAAGAGCTAAAAATAGATTCTGAAATTAATAGAATTAACAAAAACTTTAGAAAATATTTGGAGAAAGTATTTAGTCCAATATTCTTAAAAAAGATAGACAGAGTTTTTAAAAAGCCAATAATTGTAGAAACATTTAAGCAAGATTCTAATATTATGGCTATGACATCTCCGGACAACACAATTGCATTAAATATAGGAATGTTTAAGAAACTGCCTATTGAAAATGCTATGGTGTATGTTATACATGAATTATTTCATGTTTTGCAAAATATGCCTCAATTTGAAGAATTAAGAAATGTTAATAAAACACTTGGCGAAAAAACAATGAAAAAAATTCCTAAACTTGCCATTAATAAATTCTTAACAGGAAAAGAGCAAAACATTCATTCAAATTATAAGAATGAATTTTTGTCATACTGTTCAAATGCTGCTTTTGATTGGGATATGGATAAAAATTTAAAAAAAGAATATTACAACACTCTTAAAAATTCTGGATTATTTAACATGGAATCAGAATGGTGGTCTAAAAGGTTTAGATAAAAATATGGCATTTATAAAAAAAGGAACAGTCCTGAAAATAAAATCGTTAGAAAAATTTAAAAGTGAACCTTCGATTTGGAATAAAAGTGCAAACGTACCAATGCGTAATAATGTTATGGTTAATAGCAAAATGTTGATGTATGGAACAGTTGAAGTTCCATATGATTGTGATATAAGATATGGCTTTTATTATTGTGGCTGGCATTGGTATGATTGGATGTTTGACTTACGTTCTTCTGAAAAATCATTGTTCTTGAAAATAGAATAAAAAAGTCTTGAAAAAAATTCTAAAAAATGTTATAATATTAGTGTAAGGAAGCAAAATAAAAATGACAGAAATTTTTAAATCTAACAGACAGAAGTATCTTGATTTGGTTAAGGATTGCTGGAACTTTGATGATGAATCAATGTCTTATATCGAAAAAAGACTTTCTGATGAATGGGAGCCAGTTCCAGAACTCAAAAAGCTTATCGGTATTAACGGAAGCAAGTACGAAGACCAAAGAATAATTTTTGATCTTGATATGTCCAATGAAAATGTTCAATCTTTCTTTGAAAGCAATGATGAAAGTTATAGAATGTTTAAGAACAGGTTTGCATATGTTATCAGAAAATTGAATTCACAGTATAACTGTTCTATAGGATATAAAGAATTTATTGAAAATCGTGTTGTATTCAAAAAGAATATAACAAAAATTAAGAAAGTTTTTGAAACTGTTTATGCTGAATTTCCATCTACTTTTGAATCAGATTCAAATAGAGATTATGATAAAACTGTTTGTGCAAATTTTATTGTAAAGGAATTTGAAAGAATTGGTTCTTGTAAGAAATCAGCAAAGAAATTGCAGTTTGTTATAAGTTTTAATCCAATGGACTGGTTGATGTCTTCAACTGGTGAGAACTGGTCTTCTTGTTTTAACATAAACAATACATCTGGTGGCGGTTATCAGTATTGTCTTGGTCTTCCATTTCTTTGTGGTGATAAGAACCGTATGCTTTTATACATCACAGATGGTTCTACAAAAGAATGTATGGGTATCCAAACTCATCATTATCAGACAAGAACATGGTGTATCCTTAATGAAACTGATTCATTTAACATTGTAAAATGGTACCCTAATGATACTATTGGTGTAAAGCCTGTAAATTCTATTACTGGTTTATCAACATTTAAGGATAGGGATTCTTTTACAAAGGGTAAGTATCCAATAGATGTTTTAAGTACAAGAAAGGGAGCTGTTATCGGAGTTTATTCTGATATGGGTAGGCTTAAAGCAATAGATGACAAGCTTTGGCTAATAGGTAATGGTAAGGAAGGTCAGCAGCTCTTTACTAAAAACTTGATAGACCTTACAAGATGTTCTTCAAGAAATTCCTATCAGTTTAATGAAATGGAAAGTCTTAAAAGATTTGGAATTACAAGACCAGGTTATAGAATTCCAGAGTGGAAGAATTTGGGACTTCACGTAGACTTGTTCTTTCCATCTCTTAAATGTACTTGTGGTTCAAGAGAAAAAGGTGGTTTTCTTATAAAGAACCGCTTCTTGTGCTATGACTGCTATAAAGAAAAAGTGTTTGTTTGTGATAACTGTGGTTCAGAAGATTATAACGACAAAGGAAGCCATGTAGTTGAAACTTGCACTGGAGAAAAAATAAAGCTTTGTGATTCTTGTTGGGAAAACAGAAGTTCACATACTTGTTCCTTATGTGGTAAGTATAGCACTTCTTCATTGCTAAAAACTGATGATGGAAAACTTATTTGCAAATCTTGCTTTACCAAACACGGATATAGTACATGCGATGAATGTTTGAAGGTATCTAAAAAAATAAAATACAACTATAATTCTCTTACAAAGAGTTCTAAAAAGTTGTGTGATAGATGCAATGAACAAAAAAGAAGCGACATGTACGAAGTTTCAACATTCGGCAAATATTTTTATGTAAAAACTTGGAATCGTCCAAGAGGTATGAATCAAGTTGAGTAAAAATTATTGTATGACTTTCAACATTTGCTACCATGCAAATGTTGAAAAAATAAAAATTGATTATGGAATAGTTCCAGCGGTTTTTGATACTAAACTTGGCTTCTGGAAATCAGAAGTTTCTGAAGAAATTTTTAACAATCTTAAAAAGAAAAAGATTGGTTATATGAATTTCTTTAAGAAGAAAGACCAAGTTTATTTTCAGATTGTTTGTGAAAATTTTAGTGATAATATGCTTGAAGCTGAACGTAAATTATTGAAGATTTCTGAAAAGTATATTTGTTCTAAAATTCCATTCAGATTTAAATATAAAAAAGTTTTGAAAAAAAGAATTAATTTAATTCTTAATAGTTAAATAATAAGGTTGGCAATTTAAATGCTTCCTTATTAAATTGCCAACTTTTTTTGTTGACAAAAAAAATAAAAAATGTTATAATTTAAATGTAAGAAAGCAAAAAATAAAGTTTGAAAGTTTTCAGCTTTTAAAGTTTTGAAATTACTTTAACTTATAAAATTATGAATAATTTGCTAGTTTCTTAGTTTAAATTAAACAAAAAAAAATTTTGATATAGGGTTGGATACCCAAGGAGTTTTATTTATGATGAAGGATGTTTACAAGGTTGTTACAGATGAGCGTTTGATTCTTGACGTTGTTGCCCCTGGTTTTAACGAGGATTCAGTTTCAGTTAAGACTGCACGTGTAAATGGTGGTGAAGCCTTTAAGGTTGTAGTAGAGGGAAAGTACAAGGGTCGTGTAAATAAGGCTGGTGAGCCAATCCCTCGTGTAGCTTTTGAAAAGTATGTTACTGATTTGAAGTACGTTTTCTCTGATGATGTAACATTTGGTGATGAGCTTTTCCGCTCTCACACTTTCACTTCCAAGGACTATGACCTTGACAAGCTTGTTTGGGATGCAAAGGACGGTGTTATCCGCATCTCTATTCCTAAGACAGCTATCGCACGTGGTTCCGAAGTTAAGGCTTCCAAGAACGCCGATGCAGACTCCTCTGGTGCAACCAAGAGTGATGCTGTAGCTTCTGATGCAGAGTGATAATCGGCTCGGAGAGATTTAAAAATATAATTTAAAAAAGTTTAAAGGTAGGTAGATTTTCTACCTACCTTTTTTTATTGCTTATGAACATTGTAAAACTTAAAGAAACAGATACCGACAAAATAAGACTTGTAAAAACTTCACTAATTGGATTAAGAGACTATTATCCGGAATTTTCCAATTGGTTTGATTCTAAAATCCTTCCTAATATAAACAAATCAAGAAATATTTTTTTAGCATATAATTCAAATGGTTTCGGTGGTACTTTAATCACGAAAAACGACAAAGAAAAGAAAATATGTACATTATTTGTTAGAGAAGAAAATAGATACAATAGACTTGGTTCTGATTTTTTAAGAATTGCTAGTGAAGAACTTGAAACATATAAATTACCAATAACAGTAAGCAAAGATGTAATTAATGTTTTCACTAACGCAAATGGGTTTAATTTTTTTACAGAGAGAATTGAAAATAATTTATACAAAAAAGATGTCGATGAATATATAGGATATATTCTTTTTCATAATCCAGATTTAGAATTAAAACGATTGACAAAGTGAAAAATATATTTTATAATATAAATATAGATTGGAGATATAAATGGCTAAAGATTTATTTTATGGTGAAACATCAAGAAAATATCTTATGAATGGTATTGAAAAGGTAGCCAATGCAGTAAAGGTTACACTTGGCCCTTGTGGTAGAAATGTAATGATGCTAAAGAATAATTCTGTAGTAGTAACTAAAGATGGTGTTACTGTTGCAAAGGATATTGTTCTTGAAAACCCTGTTGAAAATTTAGGTGCTTCTTTAATTAAGCAAGTAGCTTCTAAAACAAATGAAATAGCAGGTGATAACACAACGACTTCAACTGTTCTTGCTTATGCTATTGTAAAAGAAGGTATGAAAGCAGTAGCTTCTGGAATGAAACCTATGGAGCTTAAACGTGGTATAGATTCTGCTACAAATGCTGTTATTGAAAAGCTTGTAGCAAATAGCAAGCCTGTAGAAACAAATGAGGAAATTACAAATGTTGCAACCATTTCTGCAAACAATGATCCAGAAATTGGTAGTATTTTGGCAGATGCAGTTTCAAAGGTTGGTAAAGACGGTGTAATTACAGTTGAAGAGTCTAATGGTATTTCTACTACGGTAGATGTTGTAGAAGGAATGCAGATAGACAAAGGCTATCTAAATGGCAACATGTGCAACAACAAAGAAAGACTTGAAGTAGATTATGATGATTGTTATATTCTTATAACAGATAAAAAGATTTCTGCTATGAGCCAAATTATTAAGTTGCTTGAACCAATTGCTAAGAGTGGTAAGCCACTTACTATTATTTGTGATGGTATGGATGGTGAAGCTCTTGGAACAATTATTCTTAACGATATTCGCGGTTCATTAAAAGTAAATGTTGTCGAAGCTCCATCTTTTGGAGATGATAAGAAGAATATCTTGAAAGACATTGCTATTTTAACTGGCGGTGTTTATATTTCAGATGATAATGGCATTGCCCTTGAAGATGTAAAGATCGAGCAGCTTGGCGTAGCTAAGGTAAAATCAACAAAAGATACAACTGTATTTACAAATGCCAAGGGAGATTTATCAGTTCTAAAGGCTCATACAGATGAGCTAAAAGCACAGATAGACAATGCTAAGGATAATTATTCAAAAAATAAATTAAAGAAGAGATTAGCAAAACTTACTGGTGGAGTTGCTGTCGTAAGAGTTGGAGCCGCCACAGAAGTAGAGCTTAAAGAAAAGAAGTTCCGTGTAGAAGATACAATTGCTGCTACAAGAGCTGCTCTTGAAGAAGGTATCGTTCCAGGTGGTGGAATAGCATTGCTTAATGCTTCAAGGCTTGATGATTTTACAGATGGTAGTGATGACTTCCATAGAGGAGCCGATATTCTTCTTGAAGCAATTACGGAACCTTTGAAGCAGATTGCAGAAAATTCTGGAGTAAACGGTGAAGTAGTTCTTAATAAGATTTATGAAAATGGAAAAGAAGGCTATGGATATAATGCTGTTAGTGGTGAGTATGTAGATATGATGGCCAGTGGAATTATTGATACTACTAAGGCTATTAAGAATGCACTTCTTAACGCAGCTTCTGTAGCTGGTATGATTCTTACCACTGAATGTACAATAACAGATATTCCAAAGAAAGAAGATGATAAGCTTATTATGAGTCCTGTTGGCCCTATGCCACTTTAATATAAACAAAAGGGGGTTTAGCCCCCTAATAAAAAGAAAAATGGAGAATAACATGAGTAAAGAAAAAGAAGAATGCTGTGAAGGAACAGAAGTTGTAATGCCTGCTAACACATCTCCTTTTGGCCCACCAGCACCAATTATTAGCATTAAGAATCATATTTATTTTTATGATGAAATTGACACAACAGTAGCAAGAACATTTTATAGTACAATTCATGAAGTTGCAATGAATATTATTGATTCATCTATTGAAAACAATTTCCCTATAATTCCTATTCATCTGCATATAAATTCTTGCGGTGGTTCTTGTTCAGATGCCTTGGCTATTGTTCAAGGAATTGAAGATATTAAGGAAGGAAGAATCCATCAAGTTGGTGGTATTCCTATTAAGATTCCTATTTATACTTATATTGAAGGCGAAGCTGATTCAGCTGCTTCTTTAATTGCATGTGTAGGAACAAAGCGTTTTTGTTCTAAATATGCATTTTCACTAATTCATGATGTTAGGCAGGTTAGTGCTGGTCAGGTTCAAAAAACAGATGATATAGAAGTAGAAGCACAGAATCTAAGATTGTTCAAAGAAAGATTCTATGACATTTATCTTGCCCATTCAAAACTTACAAGAGAAAAGTTAGAAAAAATTGCTTCCAAAGAAAGTTATTCTACGCCAGAAGAACTTCTTGAATATGGTCTTGTAGACGAAATTATTTAATTTTTAAAATAGCTCTGTTATATTTTAACAGAGCTATTATTCTTAAAAAATGGGAAGAAATTAAATGAGATTATGTGAACTAACAATGTCTGAAAGAGAGTCATTGGATAAAATTAATAGTATTAATTTAGAACTTGAAAAAAGTCAGGTTCAATCCCTTGCAAATGTAGTTTGGGCTTATTTACATGAAAAGATAGACAAGAGTTTATTTACTTCTTCCAAAACAGAAATAAAAAAGAAATTAAAAGAAATAAACAAAATTGCTCCTAAAATTACAACATATGATTGTAAATAAATTATCTCTCGTCTTTTGAATAATTTTTAGATTTATCATAAGTCGGGCCCTTTCTATAAACTAATTTCATATAATGAGCCTGACAATATCCATGTGAATAATGTGGATTTTTACAGCCTTTTACTTTGCAACCTGTATATTTCTTAGCATTAGGATCTATTTTACAATGTTCTGACTGTGTAATTTTTGAAAGATTGCTTTTTGAATTATCATGTTTATTATGATTTTTATGATGAACTATTTTTCCATCACCATATTTTGCACCAGCATTTTCTCTATGGTCATAAACCCAACAACCATAAAGTCTATTACCTGTTTTTTTTGAATAGTGTCTTTCATTTTTTGGAAATTCATACCAATGGCGTTTATAATCTAATGGTGAGACAGTTTTAGATTCATCTAAATTTTCATCATATTCCCAAGGATCACCATCTTCCCAAATTATATTTAATTCTTCACTTAATATTTCTGTTAAAGTCATACAATTAACTTTTCAAAGCAGAACAAAGTGATAAAAAGTCTTGAATTTTTTTTTAAAATTTGTTATAATAAATTATGAAATGTAAGATTGTTTATCCAAAACTTAAAACAAACAAACTATCAATAGAATTACAAAATGGTTATTATCATATAATATTAACTGAACCTAATCATAGATTAGGTTGGATTGCCAAAGAATCAATTGGAAAAATAATAGAAGTAGAACCAACGCCTGTAGAACTTTTTAATGGTTATGGTTATGGCTATAATATTTATTATATAAATACAATGAAAACTGCTCATGAACGTTCATTTGTTTATCCAAAATATATTAATAGTTTATTTTTAGAAAAAAATTTATCGTTTATTGAAAATGAATAATTTTTAAGGAGTTATAAATATAATGAAAACTAATTACACAGTTCCGACATTATCTTCATTAGAAGAAAACGGAATCAAAGACTTAGCTTCTATTGATTATTATTTGCCAGAACTAAGGCTAATACAATTAACAGGAGTTCCAGTGAGAATTAGGATTGACAAAGACTATGTAGAACTAAACTCTACAGAAAATGAAATCAATCTGGATTTTTATAAGCCGATTTTTGAAAAACTAATGAAGTTTTTTTATGGCATTGGATATTTGTTTGGTTTTGTTGATAAAAACAACAAACTAACGATATATGATATCTATACAAATGATAATTATTTCTCAACAAGAGATATGGCAATAATTGAAGAAGCAACAGGTTTGCCAATCGTGAAACCAATAATTGAAGGTTTTTCTTTTAATGATTTCATTTCTGTTTTGAACAAAAAAGTAAATGTAGAAAAGGTACCAATAGAAGATTTGTTTGTATTGCCAAGTGTATATATTAATGACACAAGAAGTGAAATTGCTTATAACAAAAAAGAAACTTCTACTGTTATTTTGGGAGAAAAGCCAGCAACTTATAACTATTACAATTATAATTATAATAGTTATCCAAATGTTTATCAACCACAAGCCACAGTTAAAAATGAAGTGAATACTGTTAAAGAAACAAAACCTACAAAAACAAAAAAAGATGAAGATGAAATAAGTACCTTGGTTATTTCTCTTACAAAAAAAGATGAAAGAGCTAACATTTTTAAAGAAACTTATAAAAATGTAAGCAACTACATAAACAACAATTCATTTCTTTTTACAAAAGATGATATGGATTGGTGGAATAAATATGGAAAGTGTATAACTTATTTTTATTCTATTTTTACATTGCCAAAAACAAGAAGCATAGTTTATGAATTTGCAAAAAAATTTATACTATGTGCAGAAGATTATTCTTTAACAATTCCTGAAAAATGGGCAGAGTTATTTGCATACTTCTTTACAACAGCTTTTAATTTTAATAAAAAGATTAGTGAAGCTGTTGATGCACCTATTTATTTTGCGTTTTATTTTAGCATTTTCTTTGAAGAAGAACTAATTAATTTTAATAGTTTTTATATAAAAGAAAACGGTCTAAAAAATGATTGGAGATTTGGAGAAAATGATAAAACTACTAGTGAGGTTAAATGATGTTTTTTAATAAAGAAGAAAAAGATATGCTTTTGAAACTGTTCAGGTTGTACGGGCCTTCTAAAGGTGAAAAACCAATTCTTGATTTTATTATGAAAACTCTATCAGACAACAATATACCTTTTGAGTGCGATGATAATGGAAATATTTATTGTTTAAATTATAAAAATGAGCCACTGTTGTCTGCGCATACAGATTGTGTTGGAACGCCTGAATCTGGAAGCTATGTAAGGTTTGTAGATATCTATCCTTATGGTGATGATGAAATCATGAAAGGTATTGGAAATATCGGTGGAGATGATAAATGTGGTGTTTTCTTGATACTACTTTATCTTCTTTCAAAAAGACCTATAAATGCTGTATTTAGCATTTGTGAAGAAATAGGTGGATTAGATGGTATCAAGCATCTTCTTCCAATAATAAAAGACAATGAGGTATTTAAATCTATTCCTTATTGTATTGTTCTTGATAGAAAAAATCCAGGTGATATAATCTGCAACAAAAATGATTATGGAAGCAAAGAATTTGAAGATGCTCTTGCGGCCATTGGAAAAAAGTATGGGTACAATCCAGTAGTTGGCGGTTGTTCGGATATGAATACAATCAAGGATTATATGAATGGTTGTAATCTTTCTGTTGGGTATTTTAATCCTCATTCGACTACGGAGTTTGTAAGCATTTCTGCCTTGTTTAACACTTGGAATTATTTGCAGGATTTAATACTTAATATGCCAAGAAACATTGAATTTAAAAAGAAAGAGCCAGTTCAAACAGTTTATAATACTTGGAATGGTAAAGCCAATTATTATAATTATGGAAAGAAAACATATGATTATTCAACATACGATGATTATTTCTATGACTAACAACTAAACAATAAAAAAAAGGGAATGAGTTATCTCATTCCCTTTTTGCGTTTGCTATTTTTTTACACGTTATAAATTTCTTACATTCTTTAATTCATCTACCCAGTTATAAGCATTAATGTCGAAGAAGCTACTTTGTTCTGTGCTATATCCTCCATTTATTGCTAAGTCTGGCAATGTGTTTTCACCATCAACTGATGGATGTGGTATTTCATTGTTTTGTAGAGCATTACCTTCGTTGTATCTGAATTTAGAAGTTTCGGTTATTGTTCCCTTTATGGTTTTATTATCAACCGAAGCATCTACATAATTTATAACACCTTCGTTTTTTTCATTATAATTCTTGTCTCTATAATAACCAGCTAATTTAAATACAGCATCATTATCACCTCTATAAGCTTCATTTCCTAAAATATTCTCTCCCATATTTATTCCAGAAAACTTATAAGAGAATGAGCCATCCTCATTTTTTCTTGTACTAGAAGTATAAACAAAACCATCTTGTTCAAGAGTGCCATCCCAACGTGAAATTTGACCCTTGTTCACTTTATTTCCATTTACGCTTCCATTTACATTTATTGTAATACAATCTTTAGTTATTAATTTATCTTCTGTCGAAATTCTATTTGCCATTAAAAACTACCTCCTCAAGGATAAAAAGATAGGGTTTTAAACCCTATCTTTTTTATCTTTTATTCAGCACTCTTGTTTAGAGTAAATGTAATTTCGACTTGTTCAATACATCCAACAGGAACACAAGAGATTGCTACATACAAGATGTCTTGCTGTAATGTTTCAGTTGTATTCATAGAAGTATCTACTGCGTACCAAGAGATTGCTCCACCTGTTTTATAAGATTCCATTATTGTAGTAACATTGTTTCTAATCTTATTAATATTTTCGCCAACTGTTGGTTGGAAAATAAATCCCTTAATTGCAGAGTTCAAATCTTTCTTCAAAGAAATTAACATACGTCTTGTATGAATCTTTGTAAGTGTAGAGTTCTTTCTCTGGCAAGTTTTTTCTCCATAAGCAAGAATATTTCCATTTCTTAATTTCAAGAATGGATTAATTCTGTTTTGATCAAGATAAAGCTTATCTCTATCAATCTTATTAGGATATCTCTTGTCTTTTGAGTTTACTTCCAAATCCAATGCTGTAGAACAATAACCATTTGTAGAACCTGCTGGTGCATACCAAGGTGCATAACTATTATCTACTTTACAGAATTGTGAAGCCATTATTACAGAAGGCATTACATACTGATATTTAGATTCTATAGCATTATATATTTTTACCCATGGCCAATATGTACAACAGTAGTTTGAAACTAATGCTGTACTTCTTTGTTGAGAAGAACCATTGTGCCAATTTATAACTCCGTCTCTTGAAAGTCCCTGTGGTGGGTCAGCTATATAAATAGCATCTTCCATATATTCACAAAGTGAAATTGCTTCGTTCTGAATTTCTTCTCTCTGTCCATCATCTGGAGTAATAAGAATATGCCAAGAATACAAATCTTTGTTAGACAATCCTGATGTTTCCTTGTTCATTGCATTCATAAACAAATCACTTGGGTCTCCAGAAGGTCTACCATCATTACCAAGTTTGTAATCATACTGGTCGTATTCTTCTTCACCTTCTGCATTACTATTAAAGTAATTTACAGAATTATTGTTAATTGCAGTTCCTAAATAAATAATACCGTTGCTTGCCAAGGTTGCAGTATCAGGTACTTTTACTGGGCCACTAATTACATTTCCCCTCTTTACTTTAACAGATACATAAGAAGAGCCACCATTTTCTGGTTCAGCATTGATAAGCTTTACAAAATAATTATCATCATTAGGATCATAAGAAACATTTTCCCAACTTTCCTTCTTAATACCATCTACATAAACATCTATGTAGTGCTCTACAGAAGTTTCATCTATAGGTGAAACAGAAGTAAAGATTTCTATACCAACATTGTTTGTTCCAGAGCCATATTCTGTAGCAGTAAATATAATCATATCTTCATTTATAGAATCTACTCCTATACTTCCTTCTCTTTCTATTAGAACATAATCTTTTCCAACACTATAATTTAGGTTCTTAAATTCTTCTTCTGTTATCAATGGCCCAAACAAATCAAGCAATGAATTTATACCTGTTTCATTATCTTCAATAGTTGGAGGTTCCATACCATTCAACTGTTTAATACAAACTCTTTGATCTGATTCCCTATAAATTTTTATAGCATTGTCTATACCTTTTTGACCAGTATAGTAATTAATACTTGTACCAATACTATATCTATTTTGCTTTATTAAGCTATCATAGAACAAACTATGGTCGCCTGTTGTTGTTGAATGAATGCTTACTTGGAACAAGTATTCTGCATTAGCTTTTGTTTCACCAGTTGTTTGATCTTCTTTTATAACAAAAGCAAAGTCGCTTATATTAACTGATGTACCTTCTACACTTTCGTTTTCTTTCTTGTTAGATTTAAAGATTATGCTGTTTGTATATTCATTATATTCTGCTACAACTGCTGCAACATCTGAGTCGCTTGTATAACTTGATGGTTTGCTATCTGTTACAACAAAAGCAAAATTGAATGATGAATATATTCCTTCTTCATCTTCTTTGGCTATGTTTATCTTTCCAAGATCATCAGGCTCTTGTTTATACATTGAAACATCTCCATTGTCAATGTTTGTAAATCTAAGTCCTTCAGCATCAACATTTACAACTGGATAATCAGCAGCAGCATAGTGTGGCAAATAAGTAGTCAATTTATCCATCTTATCACCATCAACCAATGGCAAGAACAAAGATCTTGAGTAATAGGTATCATTGTTATAAGAAGGAAGAATCTGGAATTCATCATAGTCTATAGAGAAGAAAAGTAATGCTAAACTATCTTTGTTTCCTGTATAATTTGCACCTTGTTCTGTTGGAAAACTTTTGTCATAAATAAACTTACATTTTATTTTTCCACCAGCATTTTTTTCCAAAGAATCATTTATCGCTTCTTCTATTTCAAGAAGTGAAATATATCCACTTTCTTCACCCTTCAATTCAAAACCGATTGTGAAAGGTTCACTATCTATTCCTTTCTTTAACAAAAAGTTTACTCTATTATTTGTTAAAGATTCTGGAAGTTCGAATTTTGCAGTTGTAATATCATCATTTTCAAATTTTATACCATTACCATTACCAGTACTAGTACTATCAAAAATTATTTTACCAATTCCAAATCTTTTATCTAATCTAAATATTTGATATGGGTTTGTTCCTTTAGTTAATGCATTGTTGATTGATTGAACAACTAATTCTGGTTTTTCATTTTCGGCTATATTTACAAAATAAGGGCCTCTTTCATTTTCGCTATCACCATTTAACATAACTTTAAATACTTTATATCCTTCTTTTTTAGGAGTAATAAAGTTAAACTCTTCAAAGCCGAATTGATCTTTTAATCCTTCGTTAAACTGGCTAATTACATCTGTTAATGTAAATCTTCCTTCTTTTGGTGTTCTTATGAAAATTTGCTTTTCTTTTTCTTCTGCTGTCTTTATTATAGAAGAATAAGTCTTTCCGTTTTCAAAAGTTTTACCATTAATAACAGCACCAACAGGAATAGCATTTTTATTATTAATTATCAAAGCACCATCCGTTTTTTCAGAATAGTTCTTCAAAATAACATTTGATTTTGAAGCCAAGCTTTCATCAGCGATACGAACATAAAGAACAGTACCACCAGCAGAAAGGACACTTCTTACTGCCAAACCTGCATAAGTTCCCGCAATAGGTGTACCAAACACAGATTTAAAATCATTATAAGAATTAATTTCTATAGGCTCTCCAATAGGGCCTTTTTTAGCAAAACCAATAATGGCAACAGTAGTATTAATCTCAGCAGCTGGATTAGTATACTCTGTATTGTCTATTTCTGTAAAATAGATACCAGGTGATTTAAATGCCATAAAATATCCTCCATTCTTATAATTTATCTTTAAAATATTATATAAAATCACTGTTAGAATAGTTGATATTTTTTATACGTTAAAATTTTTTACAATTATTATTTTCTTGACTGTGTAAAAAATGCACTAACGCAATTATAAATATTTGTC
>Ga0326511_10001160_pt1 | contig 22211 bp, 20 predicted proteins | sample 0_2496_0518_D_FD_203701 | JGI IMG/M metagenome (GOLD analysis project Ga0326511, IMG submission 203701) | Bovine rumen microbial communities from UC Davis, California, United States - 0_2496_0518 | ecosystem: Host-associated > Mammals > Digestive system > Stomach > Rumen | place: USA... | reverse complement strand
CACCAGAAACAGATTGACGACATCCACGCCCGCTACACCGAGCTGATGAACGCCAACGACCTCGCCGGCCTCAAGCAGCTCATCCTCGACCTCGGCATCGTCTGCCCCATCAGCGGCACCCGCAACTGGACCGACGTGCGCCAGTTCAACCTCATGTTCGCCACCAAGATGGGCTCCGTCATCGACGACAGCGACACCCTCTACCTCCGCCCCGAGACGGCCCAGGGCATCTTCGTCAACTTCCTCAACGTCCAGAAGAGCGGCCGCATGAAAATCCCCTTCGGCATCGCCCAGATCGGCAAGGCCTTCCGCAACGAGATCGTCGCCCGACAGTTCATCTTCCGCATGCGCGAGTTCGAACAGATGGAGATGCAGTTCTTCGTCCGCCCCGGAACCGAACTGGAATGGTTCAATCACTGGAAAGAGGAACGCCTCCAGTGGCACCTCTCCTTCGGCATCCCCGCCGACTGCTACCGCTACCACGACCACGAGAAACTGGCCCACTACGCCAACGCCGCCACCGACATCGAGTTCAAGTTCCCCTTCGGCTTCAAGGAACTTGAGGGCATCCACAGCCGCACCGACTTCGACCTCTCGCGCCACAGCGAGTTCAGCGGCAAGAAGCTGCAGTACTTCGACAGCGAGCTCAACGAGAGCTACACGCCCTATGTCATCGAGACCTCCATCGGCGTCGACCGCACCTTCCTCGCCATCTTCAGCCACGCCCTGAAGGACGAGACCCTCGACGACGGCTCCACCCGCACCGTGCTCTCCCTGCCGCGCAAACTGGCCCCCTACAAAGCCGCCGTGCTGCCGCTGGTCAAGAAAGACGGCCTGCCCGAGAAGGCCCGCGAGGTGCTGCACCTCCTCATGCCCGAGATGATGGTGCAGTACGACGAGAAAGACGCCATCGGCCGCCGCTACCGCCGCCAGGACGCCATCGGCACCCCCTTCTGCATCACCGTCGACAACGACACCCTCTCCGACAATGCCGTCACCGTCCGCGACCGCGACACCATGCAGCAGGAGCGCGTCAACATCGACCAGCTGCTGGCCTATTTGAAGAACAATCTATAAGACAGACTTCGTATGGAAGACTATAGTTTTGACGACGAAAAGCCCATGACTGGTGCCGCCGAGCCCTCTGCCGAATACGGCATGAAAGTCCGCCGGATGAGCCGCGAAGAACTGGAACGCGACTATATCACGTTGGAAGAGTCCGACCGCCGGATTAGTGAATTGATATATAAACATTTTCATCCTGACACATGAAAATACTTGTCAAATCACATGTCCACGAGCAAATAAACGAATTCTACTATCACGCCCTACACAACCATATTACTTTATCAGAAAGTATTGTAACGGCAAAAAAGAAACGTTTATATGCAGCTCTCGGTTCCCTCGGCGACTTCCCGAGTCTCTATCCGCTAGCCCGACTGAAGCAATCCTGGCGGAAACAGGGCTATCGAGAGTGCATCTTTGAAGATTTCCACTTCGCCTATGAAATCGTCGAAGTTGACAGTGAACAGATAGTTGCTGTGTCCGACGCTGTACATAGTCTTCTATACAAATAGCAATTTATAGAACCCCTTTTTGCGGGGCCGCAGCTGCGCTGCGGCCCCGTATTTTTTCCGCCTGTCCAGCAAGCATTTACCATCGCATCCGATGGCCTCCAGCCACTCTTTAGGTTTTACTCCCCTTTTAATCAAAGTTTACTCAAACATTACCTGCCTCCATGGTAACTATACAATAAAAAGCACACACCTCCGTTATACATAGTGCACCAAGAGCGACACACTATGGCAAAAGTCAAACCATCCATCATCGAATACACCGGCACCGTCGGCCGCGTCATACACTACACCCGCTTCGGCAAGACCTACTCGCGCCAGCTGCCGGCGGAATACAACGACCGCAAGTCCGAAGCCCAGCTGCGCCAGCGGGCCCTCTTCACGGCGCGCCAGCATGCCTCCTCCCTCTTCGGCGCCATCCTCCAGCGCGGCCTCACCAAGGAAGCCCATGCCCACGGACTCACCGAAGCCAACTACTTCTCGCGCCTCAACAAAGACAACTTCGTCTACAGCGACGGCCAGGTCCACATCAACTACCCCGCCCTGCTCCTTGCCCATGGCCCGCTCCCCGCCATCTGCGCCAACAGCATCCATACCGACGGCCTCCATGTCGACCTCACCTTCCTCCCCAACCTGCACGACAAAGCCCGTCCCGACGACATCGTGCACATCTATGCCGTCTCCCCCGATGCCGACGTCTGCATGCTCATGGCCAGCGTCGAGCGCCAATCCGCCCGTGCCGCCTTCGACCTCCCGGACGTGAGCGACGAAGTCGCAACCGGCCAGCCCGTAACCTTCCACCTCTACGCCATCGTCGAAGCCGCCAACACCGCCCACATCCCCACCCTCTCCGCCGACGAAAAGAAAGCCAACCGTCAGCACCGCAACATCAACCGCCGCGTCTCCCCCTCCCTCTTCCTCGCCACCGTTGCCGTCTAATTCCGATGCTTAATATATTTGCAAAAAACATTTGGTTATTTCAAAAGAATCATGTATCTTTGCAAATTGAAAAAACGAATGTATGAACAACGAAATACAATTTATATTATATCAGCTACCCGACGAGGAAGGTAAGGTGCAGGTAATCATCAAAGACGAGACCATTTGGGCCACACAGAAAGCAATGGCCGCGTTGTTTGGTGTCGGAGTGCCCGATATCAGCAAGCACTTGAAGAAGAAATTTGAGACGCACGAACTCGACAAGGACGTGGTTGTTTCCAAAATGGAAATAACCACTCCGCACGGTGCAATTGAAGGCAAGACTCAGATGAGCGACACGGCTTTCTACAGCCTCGATGCCATCATTGCTGTCGGATACAGGGTATCGTCGGTTCGTGCCACCAAGTTCCGTCAGTGGGCCACGTCAGTACTCAAGGAGTTCATCAAGAAAGGCTTTGTCCTGGACGAAGAACGTCTGAAACAAGGAAATGCGGTGTTTGGCAAAGACTACTTTCGTGAGTTGCTGGAGAAAGTACGCAGCATCCGCGCCAGCGAACGCCGCATTTGGCAGCAAATTACCGACATCTATGCTGAGTGTTCTTTCGACTACGACCGCAACTCGCCTACCACGCGTGAGTTCTATCAGATGGTGCAGAATCGATTCCACTACGCCATCACAGGCCAGACGGCCCCAGAAATCATCTACACTCGTGCCGACCACACGAAAAGCCACATGGGATTGCAGACTTGGAAGAATGCACCCGATGGCCGTGTTCTACTTAGCGACACGAAGGTAGCCAAGAATTATCTTCCTGAAGTCGAGATACGCCGCCTGGAACGTGCTGTCTCTGGCTACTTCGACTACATAGAAGATTTGATAGAACGTGAGAACACATTCAACATGGAGCAGTTCGCAGCCTCCGTCAACGAATTCCTGACCTTCCGTCGCTATGCTCTTTTGCCTGATAAAGGGAAGATTAGTCGCGAACAAGCCGACCGTAAAGCCGAGGAAGAATACAAACTTTTTAACCCAACACAGCAGATTGATTCCGACTTCGACAAAGAAGTGAGGGAATTATTGGATGGAAGAGAGTAGCCACATCGTAGGCATGTCGTAGACCGAACGTATAGGTAACGGCAACCACGAGCAAGGTGAAACATTCGGGAGCGTTTTGTCTGGAGATTGAGATAGCAAACAAAATACAAACCACTTGCCGTACAACTGCAGCAAATACTTAAAAACAGCGCTAAGAGGTAAACAAACCCAATATTATGAATGATGATTTCGAAGATATTCATTTCAGACTAATCTTCAACTATCCCTATGCTCGATGGTTTAGCGTGGGACAATACAATGGAAAGGCTATGACCGAAAATGTTCGTTCAGAAATGCTGTCTATTATTGACGAACACATTATAGAATTCTCTCATAGCTTTCCCAAATTCATTAACATTCTCAATCAAGTCAAAGAAAAACATGATGAATTCCACACCATGTACCAAACTGTCATTTCTGTCATGGTATTTGTCTTCCAGACAATGACAGACAGTATGATTATCAGCAAATACTTTGTACTTGCCGATAAGGACCACGACAAACGTTTCATGAGAGGGAAGATGGCTGTCATTCTTAACGAAGGCTTCAAAAAACTATATGGTTTTGAAACTAAAACAAAATCAAAATCGGAATGGAGCAAACTCAAGTCGGTATTACATTTTTTTCCAGAAGAAATAAACCATCAGTATCACGAGTTAACCACCTTGCTTGAAAAACATTCGACATCATCCTCTTGGTGGCGGGATGACCGCAACGTGGAGACTCACCTTGACTGTGAAAAGTTGTTTATATCTCGAAACAAGGAACTTATAGAGGGAAAAGTAATGTTGGAATCCCTGATGTTATTTGATGCGTTATACGCAGTCTATCTATTTCTAGGCAATATGCATTCTTGCATTCAAAACACACTCAATGAACAATATCTAAATGGTGAACTCAAGGAGTAACATACCGCGTGCATGTAATATTTAATTTTGTCATTCTATAAAAAACATGTATCTCTGCACTTTAAAATATATCCACAGTGATATAAACTCAAAAAATTAGAATTCAAACAACGTTGACGTGACGAATTCTACAAAGCCGGATACCGTCACCGTATAATAGCAACACGAAAATGTATTTTCCACATGCCATTTCTGTAGGAAAAATGTATTTTTTACTTGTCTATTTTACAAGAAAAGTGTATTTTTGCAGCATGAAATTTATAGGAAAAATGTAATTATGCTATTTAGAAAAATTGAAAATAAGATATGAGCAACGACAAGTTATACAAATATCTTGATGCGAGTGGTGGTTTGGCGACGTTATACAACAAGACGTTGCAATTCACTAATGCCACTCAAATGACAGAAAGGAGGATACTTTATGAAAAATATTAAGGACATCCTTCAAGAATATAATCAACTTGGTATAGGAGAGCAGATAGATTACGCCAAGTTCTATCTCTATTCCATCATCACCCACTCTACCGCCATCGAGGGCTCGACAGTGACGGAGATAGAGAACCGCCTGCTGTTCGACGAAGGCATCGGGGCACAGAAACCCCTTATTGAGCAGATGATGAACCTCGACCTGAAAGCCGCCTACGAACAGAGCATTGTCTATTCCCGCAAACATAACGACTATACGGTGGAACTGCTACGTGGCCTTTCGGCATTGGTAATGAAAAACACGGGGTCGGAATACAACACCATGTTGGGCAATTTTTCGGCAGCCAAGGGTGAGTTGAGACTTTTGAATGTGAGTGCCGGAATAGGAGGAAGGTCATATCTGTCGTATCAGAAGGTTCCCGGTCGGCTACAGGAATTCTGTCAATGGCTCAATGCCGAGCGGAAACACCTGCACGAAGCAGACATTGAAGCGGTATATGACTTGAGTTTCGAAGCCCACTACAGGCTTGTGAATATTCATCCTTGGGCCGATGGTAATGGTCGTATGAGCCGATTGGTGATGAATATGATTCAGTACGAATTTGGCGTGGTGCCGTCGATAGTGAAAAAGGAGAAACGTAAGCAATACATCAGCGCTCTTGAACAAAGCGAAGAAGCAGAAGACTCAAAGAATTTCAAGACCTTCATGCTCCAGCATCATTGCGATAACCTGCTGAAGCAGATTGAGGAGTACAAGCATAGCATTGGCGATGAATTCCATAGTGCCAAATCCGACAGCACCTTGGATGGCATTATGGCACTAAGGATTATAGGCGCCTTACGCGCCAAGCCGTCAGCCACGATGGACAATCTGTCCAATACTCTTGGAATTGCCAGAAGGACGCTGGTACGATATATGAACAAGTTGCAGGAAGACAACAAGATAAAACGAGTGGGTGGCAGACGATACGGACATTGGGAAATCATAGTGGGGGACAATGAATGATCCATTCGCAAGAACGTAGGAAACTTGTCTATTCCAGGTCGCTGCATAGTGCCATGAATCGGAAGAAAAGAGGCCGGTTATGCAAAGACTATTGACAATCCTTGTCAGCCAAGCCAACGGCAAACCACGGTGATCCTTCGGCGGTCTCTCGACGGTCTCTCGACGGTCTTTTTAAGCTTTTCCTTTCCACTCATAAATAAATTTTGCCCATATCAAAAAAAGTTCGTAATTTTGCATTTTGCAAATATAATATATTACACGCGAATTTTGTAGAGTACATACGCGATGGGAAAGATAGACAGGGCTGCGTTGAGGCAGCGAATACAGACGCTGGAAGGGCTGTCCGACGACGAACGGGCGGCGCTGCTGGATTTGGCGGCGACGAAACGCTATGGATTGGTGTGGGAAGAACGTGTGGAGGATGTCGAGGAGCGGCTGCGCGAGAATCTGCCCGTGCTGGTGGAGGACAAGGAGTTGGCACTGACGAATGGAGGCAAGGATGCCCAAAACCATATCCTTATCGAGGGCGACAATCTGGAGGCCCTGACGGCCTTGAGCTATACCCACGAGGGGCGCGTGGATGTCATCTACATCGACCCGCCCTACAACACCGGCAACAAGGATTTCGTCTACAACGACAGCTTTGTGGACAGCGAGGACAGCTACCGCCACAGCAAGTGGCTCTCCTTTATGAGCAAGCGCCTCCGCATCGCCAAACGCCTGCTGAGCGACCGCGGCGTCATCTTCATCAGCATAAATACAATTGAATTTGCACAGTTGAAACTCTTATGCGATGAGGTCTTTGGAGAAAGGAATTTTATTGGGCATATTACATGGGAATCAACTACTCAGCCAACAAATGCTGGTTCGGCAAAATATGGGTTACAACAGAAGGCAGAATCCATTTTTTTATATTCGAAAATCAAAGAGAATATTAAGGGATTCAACTTAATGTCCGTCGATAAGAACCCTTCTTATCCTCATAAAGGAAAATTTGGTGCTTGCAGGTTGGAAATAATAGAAAAATCTGATGCTGGGGCGTACAATAGGGAATCTATGAAGTTCCCAATACTGGGACATTATCCACGAAAGGGAAAAAGATGGCAAATTGGAATGGAAACAGCTGCCGATTTGGTAGAACGAGGTAGAATTGAGATTGATAATGGTATTGTTAAAAAAGCTGTTTATCCTGAAGATGAGGTTGATAAGTTAACTTTCGTTCCATTCTGGTCTCACTTAGAAGCAACATTGGTTGGAACTGCGCAGAATGGCAAGGATGAGCTAAACACAATTATGGGCGAGGCTGTGGGATTTGATACTGTAAAGCCCGTTACCCTAATCCGTAAATTGATGTATCATAGTTCAGACAAAACCTCTACCGTCCTCGACTTCTTTGCCGGCAGCGGGACGACGCTTCACGCGGTGATGCAGCTGAACAAGGAGGACGGGGGCAAGAGGCAATGCATACTGGTGACGAACAACGAGAACAACATCTGCCGCGAGGTAACCTACGAGCGCAACAAGCGGGTGATCTGCGGCTACACTACGCCCAAGGGGGTGCAGGTGGAAGGCCTGCACGAGAACAACCTGCGCTACTACCGCACGCTGCTGCTGCCCCGCGAGCGCACCAACAAGAATATGCGCGCCTTGGTCGGCGCCGCCACCGACCTGCTGTGCATCAAGGAGGGGCTCTACGAGGAGTGGAAATCGGAAAGTGGAAAGTGGAAAGTGGGGCTTACGCAAAAAGACTTCCGAGTGTTCTCGGACAGCGGGCGGGCGATGATGGTGGTCTACAACGAGGAGGCGATTCCCGACATCGTCGACTGGCTGCTGGAGAAACACGAATTGCAACGAATTGGCCACGAATTGGCCGACAACCATTCGCGGACGATTAACGGCAATTTGCATGAAAACAAAATCAAGGTTTACGTTTTCAGCCCCGGCGCCTACGCCTGGGACGACGACTTCGGCCCGGTGCTGGACCGCGTGGAGCTCTGCGCCCTGCCGGAGGCCATCTACCAAGCCTACAAAAATGTGCTGCCCCAAAAGAGAGCACAAAGAAGTGTCGAAAAACCTGCACAAACTAAAGACAAGAATATATTACCCACACAAAATCATGATATTCGATGAGAGAAGACTTCGATAAAAACAATCAAGCTAAGACAAATAATGTCGAAGAAGAATTAGAGTATGATGGAGAAATCATAACCCAGCCTTTTTCCCCATCCGACATATCTTTATCGACGCCGCCTATGAACTTGGGGGACTTAATCGACATGATTAACGAGGGATGGATTAATTTTGGAACTGAATATCAACGTTCGGAAGATTTATGGCCCCCCAAACAGCAGAGTCGATTAATCGAGTCCATCTTACTCGGATTGAGACTTCCTGCATTTTATTTTGAAGAGGTCAGCAAGCGAAGCTGGAACATCATAGATGGCTTGCAACGCTGTTGCGCCATCCGCAATTTCTGTGTGAAAGAAACTCTCACCCTTTCCGACCTGGAATTTTTGGCAGAACACTTTAATGGAAAAAAATATAGCGAATTTGATTTTGCCACCAAACGCGATATTCGAATGCTTCCTATTACAGTAAATCTGCTAGCAAAGGGAGTGCCGGATTTGGTAAAATATATCCTTTTCAAACGACTGAACACAGGGGGCATCCCTCTTACTCCCCAAGAAATCAGGAATGCTGTTTTCTCCGGGATTGCTATTGATACCATTTATTCAATGTCGCAATGCAAAGAGTTTCGAGAAGCAACGAATTCTTCCATAGAAACGACAAGGAAAACCGACATGGACTTCGTTTCCCGATTTGCAGCTTTCTATATTTTGGGGTGGGAGTCTTATCGGCCAGATTTAGACAGGTTCATCAATGAAGCAATGGAACACTTGAAAAACAAGTCGGATGAATCGTATAGGGAGAAGATGCAAAAGGACTTCAAAAGAGCCATGTCAATGTCGATGACATTGTTTGGGAAAAGAGCATTTAGAAAAATGGCCTCTGAGAAAGATCGAAGGGGGCCACTAAATAAAGCTTACTTTGAAGTTATCAGTGTTACATTTGCTAAATTAAGTGAAAAAGAAAGAATATCCATTCTTGAAAAGAACTCATTATTGGAACACAATATGATGACAGCCATGAAGGAATCTAAAACATATTTTAATTCCTTTTCTGGAGGTACCGGAGATCCATCATCCGTCAGAACAAGATTCTCATGGATGGAGAGAATAGTTTATTACACCTTAAATAATAAAAGTATAAAAATATATGATAACAAAATTGAAGCTCAATAATTTCAAGTCGCACCAGCATACGGAGCTCGACCTGAAACCATTAACACTTATCTCTGGTGTGAACAACATTGGAAAATCCAGTGTGCTGCAAGCATTGCTTTTACTCAGACAAGCTTTTAAAAAAGGCATACTGGGGAAAGGTCTTGATTTAGGCGGGCCACTCGTCTCAATTGGAGTTGGTAATGATGCGTTATATAAACTGGCAAAAGATCCGTTCTTGTCATTTAATCTAACTTCGGAAAATGTAAAATATTCTTTTGTATATAAAGTCGACGAAGAAGCCTTGGTAGCATCGTATCTACCATTATACGAAGAGTCAGTTATACCTATTCAAGACGCATCAAACACTCCGTCAACAGAATTGACCAATTCTCTATTTGGAACATGCTTTCAGTATCTCAGTGCTTCTCGTTTGGCAGGAACAAGTGATTTCATATTGGATACATACGAAGTGAAAAATGAAAAACAGATTTCAAGAGAATTAGGTAAAGGTGAATTGCTTGGGAATTTCCTATATGAATTCAAAGGTGAACCAACTTTCAACTATGCAACCATTGGCGTTGATGATATGCCTATAGCATTGCTTGACCAGGTAATTTACTGGGAGAGTTTAATTAGCAATAGATTATTGATAAATATACAGCAAAAACAAGACAAAACGGGTTTTTACATCACTTATGGAACCAAAGGATTGGATGGTAAAAAATCCATAGAGGGGCTTCGCGGAGAAAACGTAGGGTTTGGCGTGAGCTACTCTTTGTCTGTGGTGACAGCTCTTTTGTCGGCGAAACCAGGTGCTCTAATTATGATAGAGAATCCTGAAGCCCATTTGCATCCTGACGGACAGTCGAAGCTTGCAGAGCTGATGTGCTTGGTGGCTCAAAGAGGCATCCAAGTAATCGTGGAAACCCATAGTGATCATATTATTAATGGGGTACTTGTCAACTGCAAACGATTTGAGAAAGAGGGATATGGAATCGACAGGGGAAATGTATCCATCTACTACTTTGGAGGACAAGATGAGAACCATGCAGTACAATTTGAAGAAATAAAAGTTCAACCCGATGGGCAAATAGATTATCAGCCCAAAGGATTCTTTGATAGGGTTGAGATTGACAGAGGATATCTAATAAATGATTGAACATGAGCAAAATCGTCAACATACTCGTCACAGATATTACACCTGCTATCCGTGAAACAATCCAAGAGTTGAGGAATATCCGTAGCAAAAACATCAAGATTTGGATTCCAATGGATGTCCTTGCGAGTGACAAACAGTATAATCAATCTGCCCTTACTCCATTAGAGAAAAATGTAAATCCCGATAAAAATCGTACCTGCTATAGTTGGGACATTAGCAATACTAAAACATTACCAACAGAAGAATTATATCTTTATTGGATACAACGATACGATGAAACCCAGGAATGGGTCATCTTTACTGAAAAGGATTCACCCAAACAAACCATGAGCCTTTTTCTAGATGCAATTCATATTCCCGAATTACCCAACAAATGGTTTAGATACAAGTGTTTTCATGAGAGAGAAAAACTCGTCGCGTTCTGCAAAGAAGTAGGCGCACTTGACTTTGCATTGTGCGAAGGATTGCAGTTTTCTGTTGCAAACGAATTCGGACTTATTAAAGGTGCCAAAGTGTATAAGGAGAAAGCGACTGGCTATTTATGGTATATAGACACTCTTCATAAAGACCACATAGAGGTTTTCAATTCAACAGGGAAAATACATATCGGTGAAGCTGATATCTCAACAGGAATAATTGACAAAAGCAAGTCTGTGCCAGGAAGAAGAATCTAATTTTAACAACAATGATAGAGCTGAAGACATACCAACGCAACGCCGTGAACGAGCTAAAACAGCGGCTAGTGCAGATGCTGGGCTATGGCGAGCAGCGGCAACGGATGGTACTGAAAGCGCCTACTGGCAGCGGCAAGACGGTAATAGCCAGCACGGCGATGGATGAGTTGACAAGAGAACTAGCCGCGGGTGCCGCCGACTGCAACTACAGCAGTGTGGCGTGGGTGTGGTTGGCACCAAACAAGTTGCACCAGCAGAGCTACCGCTCGATGCGCAACTTCTTCAGTGAGACGCGATCACTACGGCCCATTTGGTTCGACGAATCCGAAGTGGGCGAAGGGCTGAGGCCTGGCGAGGTGCTCTTCCTCAACTGGGAGAGCGTCAACAAGGACAACAACCTGCTCATCCGTGACAATGAGCAGAACCGCACCCTCGGTGCCCTGCTGCAGCGTACCCGCGAGGAACGTCCTGTGGTGGCTGTCATCGACGAGGAACATATGTTTGCTGGCAAGAACGCCGAGAAGAGCGAACGCCTGCTGCGCGAGGTGATAAAGCCCAAGATAGAGCTGCGCATCAGTGCCACGCCCACCTCGCGGAGCGACTACAACGTTGTGGTGCGTCGCCAGGACGTGATAGCAGAGGAGATGATCAAGAAAGGCGTGCAGCTGAACCCCGGCATAAAGAGCGACTCCGAGCAGCACGCGCTGACGGTGAACCAGCGCCTGCTGCAGCGCGCCCTGCGCAAGCGCGACGAGCTGGCCCAAGCCTGGCAGGAATACGGCATCAACCCACTGCTGCTGGTGCAGCTGCCCAACGACACCAAGGAGGCTCTGGGCGACGACGAGCGCAAGATAGCCGAAGAGGTGCGCGCCTACCTGGCCGACCCAGCCATAGACATCACCGAAGAGAACGGCCGACTGGCCGTGTGGCTCTCGAAAGAGAAAAGTCCTAACCTGGCTGACATCATACACCCTGACGACCCCACGCGTGTGCTGCTCTTCAAGCAAGCCATCGCCTTGGGATGGGACTGCCCACGGGCGGCAGTACTACTTATCTACCGCGACCTGAAGAGCCTCGTCTTCACCACCCAGACGGTGGGACGCATACTGCGCATGCCGCAGCAGCACTTCTACACCGACGACCGGCTGAACTATGGCTACGTCTACACCAACCTCAGTGCCGATATGGTGCAGGTGAGCCAGGACGATATGGGCTATCTGGGCACCGTTTTCGCCAACCGGCGCGAAGGGCTGCAAAACATCGACCTGCGGAGCGTGTATATGGACCACCACCAGCAGCGCAACCGACTGGGCAGCGGATTCCGCAGAATATTAAGTGACGTAATAAAGGATAGGCTAAAAGTTGCGCAGGCGACGCTGGAACTTGACATTCCCGCACCGAACGATGCCGAATGGACACGCCAAGAGAACGAACAGGCAGGCCTCTTCGACGAGGAGGTGCGCCGCAATCGCACCCTTGCCCACAAAAAGAGATTGAACCTCGACGTGAAAAACATTTTCGTCGAGCTGCCCAAGGATATGCGCCTGACGGGAGCCGACGGCGAGGTGGAGGTGGTGGAAAAAGCCCGCATAGCCATCAACGTTGGCGAGATGCGTGCCGCCCTGGAGCGCTACTGTCGTGAACATGTGGGCAGTTTTGGCAAATACGACAGCGCACCCATACTGCAAGGCGCCCTGCTCGATGCGATGGAGAACCTCTTCGGCATACCCGAAACGGAGGCTCCCAAGGTGATACTCTACAATCACGCACCATATAACAATCGTGGTTTCTTCGAAGACGCCATTGCCGGCGCTTTGGCCCGCTACCGCAACACCCTGCGCCAAACGGTCACAGAGAAAGCCTACAGCACCGAACGCTTCGAGATTCCCGCCACGCGACCCTACAACAGCGCTGTGGTACATCCGGCAGAGGACATCTTCAACCACGCGCTAAAACCATATTTCGAACAGAACAACGCCTCGAAACCCGAGCGCGACTTTGCCCGATGGATTGACCAAAGGACAGAATGGGTCGACTGGTGGTACAAGAATGGCGACGAAGGCAAGCAACACTTCGCCATACCATATACTGGATCAGACGGAGGACAAAGGTGTTTCTACGTCGACTTTATCGTCCGCCTGAAGAACGGCACCATAGGCCTCTTCGACACCAAGACCCCGGGCAGCGACCCCGACACACCGGAGAAGAACAACGCCCTGTGGCAATATGTGACGGAGCACAACGAGGCCTACCGCGAGAGGGGAATACGCTTTGTGGGCGGTGTGCTGGTGCAGGTGGGCGACGGCTGGTACTACCCCGGAGGCACCATCGACGACGATAAAACCACCGACGGCTGGAGCCGCCTCGACCTGGCCGCATTATGAAAGACAAACGAAGAAAAATGCTGGAGAACCTGGCATTCTACAGCTATGGAACAAAGAAAGACATGAAAAAAGGACTCGACCGCACATTCCTGCACTATGGCATCAGGCAGGAGGACATGAACATCATCGAGGATGCCGCCCGCGATGCCGACATCGACGCCGACTGGCTGAAGGAATACATACTGAAGCCCTACAACGAGGCGCGCAACGAAGAGGCCGTCGACGACAAGAAACTGCGCAAGATACTGAACAAGGCACTCAAAGAGATAAAGGAGGGGCAGGCATGAAGATAACGCACATCTACGCGGAGAACTACAAGACCTACCGCCGACTTGACCTCGACCTGTCAGCCGACGAAGAACGCCCCATCATCCTCATCGGTGGCGGCAACGGATGCGGCAAGACGACCCTCTTTGACGCCATATACCACGCCCTCTACGGATTGGAGATAAAGACGGCACGCCAATTTGACGAATATTTCAACGCCGGAGTGAAACTGGAGCAGGGCATAGAGAACAAGAGCATCGTGTTGGAAATATCGTTCAGCGGATTGGTGCTGGGCAACGAGACACCCTACAAGCTGCGCCGCACCTACCAGCTCATCGACGGCAAGGTGCGCTGGAATGTGGACCTCAACATGAACGGCAACCGCTACAGCTACGGCATAGCCACCCCCAACGCCCAAAGGGTGCAGAACGAGGAGGTGGTGAAGAAAATCATCGCCGCCAACCTGCCGTCGGAGCTGAGCAACTACTTCCTCTTCGATGCGATGAAAACCAGCGAGCTGGTGAAGGAAGAGCAAATCAGTCGACTGATAATGAAAAACATCAACTCGGTGATGGGTTTCAATAAATACTACCAGTTGAACGAAGCCGCCGAGCTGCTATTGGGCGAGAAGAAAGCCGCCAAGCTGGAGAACGAGAAGCAGCGGCAGGAATACGAGCAGCTGGGACACCAGAAACAAGGTTTGGAAGCCGAGCTGAAACAACTGCGCGAAGACTACGACAAGGCTTTGGCCTACTCGAGCGAAAACCGCGAGCACTACGAGCAGCTGAAGCAGGGACGCTCGGCCGACAACGTGACGCGCGACCGCATAGCCAAGCAGAAAGAAAGCATCAAACAGGTGGAGAAGAAAGCCGCCGACTATCGCGACAGCGTGGACAAGGTGGTGAAGGACCTGGAACTGAACGTGCTCTTTCCCGCCTTGGCCCACCGCATACGTCCCGAGGTGGAACTGATTGTCAACGAGCGCAAGCGCCTGGCGCAGGAACGCGGCGAAGAAATCAGCGACGAACAGCTGACGCGCATCACGCGCGACATCATCGACTACCTGACGGAAAGCTACCAGGAATTGCAGGGCGTAAAGGTGGACGACATCGTGCGCCACATGCAGAAAGGCCGCAAGCACGGCGACATGTTGGCCGAGAAATACCCCTACCTGAGCGATGCCAACGTGGAGGTGCTGGAGAAACTTATCACCGATGCCTACGTCAACCAGTTCCTGCAGCTGGACAACGAGCGCGAGAGCATCGATATGGATGTGGCCGACCTGCCGCGCAAACGCGAACAGTTGCAGAACTTCGAGCGTGAGCTGAGCGGGTTGGATTACAACCTCATCACCCTCTATGAGGACAACGAGAAACGAATGGTGGAACTGAAAGGCAAGATTGCCGAAACGGAACGCGAGATACAGCGCCTAGCCGACCGCATAGCCACCTTCGACTACGACATACCGCAGATTCCCGATCCGCAATACGACATGTTGTGCAAGCTGCCGGGATTTTTCAAGACCCTGTCGGCCAAACTGCTTGCGGCCAAGCGCAAAAGTATCGAGCAGATGATGAAGGAGCAGTTGAACCTGAACCTGGTGGTGTATGCCGGTGTGATAGGCCGTGTGGACCTTTCGAGCGAGAACGGCGAAGAGATGAACTTCAAAATCTACCACCAGAACGGTAACGAAATCTACCTCAGCCAGCTGAACGCCGGTGCCAAGCAGACGGTGATGCAGGTGCTGCTGAAGGTACTCTACGAGCTGGGCGACTACAACCCGCCTGTGATGATAGACACCGTGATGGGCGTGCTCGACAAAGAGAGCCGAGAGGTAATTCTGGAGCACTACTTCCCCGATTTAGCTCACCAAACTATCCTTCTCAGTACCGATACGGAGATCACCACCGAGCGCGACTTCAAGAAGATTGCCCCCTTCGTGGCAAAGACCTACACCCTGCACCGCGACAAAGAGTCGCAATGCACCAATATCACAAACGACTATTTTGGTATCACCATTAATGATTGAGAGATATGACAGTAGATAATTTGGTAATCAATAATACCATCAAGTCTTTCGAGGGAATGAACGAGATGACAGCCGACGTGAAGGCTGCCCTCGAACAAAGGATGAATCTTAAGGAGTATCCTAACGACCGTCCTGTGGTCATCTCTCAGAGTGTGGTGATGAGGATGTGTCTGTTGGCTGGATTGGCCGACAAAACACCTCGTACAAGTGACGAAGTGGCAAATATCAACCTATCGCTTACCAGCAGTCCTTATTCCAGCACCTTCTTCACGAAATACAACATCGGCCAATATGTAGAGGCTCTGCTTAAGATGCGCTATCACGATGTGGATGCAGATTGGAAGACACCTGCTGTTGTGAGTCGTGTGATTGCCCACGAAATTCTCCGTGGACGCGACATCTTGATGAAAGAAGGCGGTATCGACGACTGGCTACGCTTCTCGCCGCTGCGCGGAGGTGCTAGCGCAAGCGACATCCCCGTGTTGAACCTCTGCATCGGCAGTTACGGCGACGATATGCCCGCCACACTCGACATTAACAGCCGCGCGATTGCGAACACACAAATACTGGTGGCCGGTACCACAGGCAGTGGCAAGAGCAACCTGCTGGCGGTGTTGTTGCAGCAGATGCGCTCTGCTTCGAGCGACACCCACTATCCGGTCAACTTCCTGCTCTTCGACTACAAGGGCGAATTCTCCGACCCCGCCAATGCTGCGTGGCTGTCACTGTTCGACACCGACAGTTCGGCCATCCTCAACCCGATGGAACATCCGCTGCCGTTCACCCCGTTCAAGGACTTCACGGGCAAACCTGTCAACGAGCTGAACCTCTATTCCACCACGATGGCGACGGCCTTGCTGGCAATTTCCTCGGGAGCGAAAATCAGCGCCAATATGGACAACCGGCTGAGTGAGGCCATTGTGAACGCATACAAAGCCAACCAGATGCGTCCGGTCAACTTCAAAATGATATTCGACCACTACAACCGTCTGCTCCCTGAAAAGAAACAGGGCGATATGGACAGCGTCAAGTCGGTGCTCAACCAGCTGGTGACCAACAACATCTTCGCCGACGAGGACAAGATTGACCTGGTGCACACCTGCAATATCATCAACCTTGGCAAATTCGAGAAGAACGGAATCATAGCAAAGGCCATAGTGTACTTCGTTATCTCGAAACTGAACAACATCTACGAGGAACTTCCCAAACAGGCCACCAACGACGAGCGCGTGGAGATACGCCATTTCACCATCATCGACGAAGCTCACTATATGCTTGGGTTTGAGAACAAGCCGCTGCAAAACCTTATCGCCGTGGGACGCAACAAGGGTATGAGTATCATTCTGGCCACACAGAATATGGAGGACTTCAAGAGCAAAGGATTCGATTTCTACGCCAATGCCCAGTACCCACTTATTATGAAGCAACAGCAGCAGAACGACTCGGTGCTGAAAGACTTGTTTGGCGTAACTGGAAACCAGTTACAAGATTTGAAACAAGCCATTACGGGTCTTCAAAAAGGCGAGCTGATAACCCGAGACAGTTCTCTTGCAGAACTTGGCATAGGCCCAAGTTGGAAAAAAATCAAGGTAACACATCTAATATGATGAAATGGAATATGCCTGCTTTAAAAAGTATGCCAAACTACTATCGGAAATGAACCGTGCTGTTGTGAGGGGTTATAAAGCCCCTCACAAAGTTATACTTCTAATGTCTGTATGCGAATTGGTGTCCGATGGAACATTTCTCGACAACAGAATAATCCTGTCAAAGAAACTAGAGGATACATTTAAAGAATTATGGAGAAAATACATCGACAGTGAGGAAAAAATAAAACATGATAGTATTTTAGAAGAACTATTCAAAGATGAACAAGAGGTGTATCCTTTCAAATGCAATATTGCAAATCCTTTCTATCACCTTTCCAGAGAACCTTTTTGGAGATTAGAAAAAAGGGATAATTGGAGACAAAGAACCTCCTGGTCCGTTTCAACTCTTAGGACTGATTTCAAATATGCAGTATTGGATGAAGAATTGTACAAACTCATAATGGATACCGATTGCCGTAATAAAATATTCTTACTACTTTGTTCAATGATTTAAATAGGACTCATACTCGACTTGACGCGAAAGAAAAACCCATAGACGAAGAACTGGAAGAACTATAGATGAAAATGCGTGAATGTGTGAGTGCGTGAATGCGTAAATGCAGGAATGTGTAAATCTTAGAACGTGTAAATGTGATTTAAGAATGTGCTAATGTGTAAACGTGTGAGCCGTAGGCCGCGAATACTGCAGAAAAAGAAAAAATAAAATGAACAATGCGCTATTATAAATGACTGACATTTGAAATAAAACCCATATCTTTGCACCCTAAACACGCCCTGTCTAGAGATGTGAGAGGCAATAACGAAAACGAATAAAGATATAAAAGGCAAGCAATACAATTGTTTGAAGAGAAGAAGGTCCGCACCGTATGGGATGACGAGCATGAGAAATGGTATTTCTCCATTGTAGATGTGGTAGAGGTTCTGACCAAAAGCGCCAACCCTCAGACCTACTGGAGCGTCTTGAAAAATCGTTTAAAGAAAGAGGGCAACGAAACCGTTACAAATTGTAACGCTTTCAAACTTCAGGCTCCCGACGGGAAAATGCGACTGACAGACGTGGCCGATACCGAACAGCTTTTCCGACTAATTCAATCCATCCCTTCTCCCAAAGCAGAGCCGTTCAAACCATGGAATATGCAAATACGTTAGTATGTAATTTTGACATTTAAAACAAAACCCGTATCTTTGCACTCGGAAACACCGTAAGAAATACAGCAACTACAAAATCTAAAACACTAACTACCAACAACAAACCACTAGAATATATGGACACCCACAGAATCAACGAAATGGAGCAGCGGCTCACGCGTGCGACGGCGGCAGTCGACGCCATCGGCACCCCCTTCTGCATCACCATCGACAACGACACGCTGACCGACAACGCCGTCACCGTGCGCCACCGCGACACCATGCAGCAGGAGCGCGTCAATATCAACCAGCTACCCGGCTATCTAAAAAGCAAACTCTAGTAGATAATATTAATGAAAGAAAGACTGGCAAAAATGCCAGTCTTTTTTATTTGTTACCGTTTATCTTTTCCATCACCTCTTTGGAGAGGAATACGGCGCTGTTGTCTTTGGCGTTGTAGATGATGTAACCGTCGAGGGCGGTGCTGAGGACGCCGGTACTCTCCATCTCGCCGCGATAGAGCAGGAAGTTGCAGATGTCCGTGGGGGTGATATAGGGGTTGTCCTTCAGATGGGAATGGTAGATGGTGGCTACCTTCTCCCCATTCTCGTCGACCGTCGACATAGGGAGGAACGAGCGGTGGTAGCGGCGGAAGGCTTTGGTATTGCCCTTGTTGTCGAAATCGATGCTGTAGTCGTTGCCAATGGGGATGACATTGGGACGCTCAACGCCTTGGAGGATATACATGCGGATGGTGTTGGGGTCGACACGGACGAAGTCGACATTGGGGCGGCCGTAGTCGCTGTTGTAGCGCAGGCTGTCGCCATAACTTTTTATCGCATTGTCAAACATCGTCCCCTTCAGCTCCCATTGTTCCCGCTCTTGCTCGCTGAGGGGTCGCGGCTCATAGAAAAAGCGCTCCTCCCTTGTACGGGTGTCGTAGACGAGTTCGAAGAGGCAGTTTTTCTGCTCTCTGTCGAAAAACACGGCGCTCCACATGCCGCTGTTCGGCTGCCAGATGATGTTGCCGCGAAGGTTGTTTTCATCGCAATGCGCCAGCGCTGAGTCGGTGGCTATCCAGTTCACACGTTCGGCGACGAAAAGGTTGTAGCCCTCGGCGCAGATGCTGTCGAGGGCTGCCTGTATCTGTTCGGGTTGCGGACGTTCTGTCAAAACGTTCCTCTTGTGCACCGAGCATGAGGCCATGCCGACCATACAAATGGCAGAAGTCATTAATGCCAGTGTTTTCAAAGCTTTTTTCATACAATTAACCATAAATCAATGAAAATATGTCTTTCAATATAGGGTTGCCGCTTGTGAGAGCGACGGAGGTGGAGGCACCGATAAGACGGCGGCGGGCTTCGTCGAGGGCGGCGAGGTCGAGGGCATCGGAGGAGATCTGGACATCGGTGACAACGCCATGCTCCTGGTCGACGGTAAGCTGCAGCTCCACCCCACCCCAGTCGAACTGGGCGCTGTGCTGGGCGGTGAAGGAGCGCCAGCGGCCGAAACGCCACTCATCGGAGGCGAATTCCTCGTAGAGCGCACGGACTTCCGGCCGAACTATAAGGTCGTCAAAATTGAGAATGGAGAATTGACTATCAGCTCCTTTATACTCCTCAACAAAAGCATCTTTCAGGCGAGGGCCGAGACTCTCGGTAGTGATTGCTGCATTCAACTCCGACAGGTTCACCACGCGGCTCTGCACGGAACTGACGCCATGCTTCTGCAGCTTGGCAGGCTTGGGCTTGAGGTAGCGCGCCAGGTCCTCCATATTGCCCTTGATGAGGATGGTGCCATGATGGAGGTCGTTGAAACGTCCTTTGCTGAAGGCGTTGCCGGAAAACTTTCGGAATGCGTGATTGCGCGATTGCGTGATTGCGTCAGTGGATGACTCATTCGGGCATTCCACGAGGATATCGTTGCGACCGCTGAGTTCGGTATGCAGACCGAAACTCTCCACAGCCCGCTGTATGACCCTGAACTGGCGCCGCTGGTCGTAGAGGGCCTTGGGGACGACAAAGGAGAAATTGAGATTCCCGTCGTCGTGGTAGACGGCTCCACCGCCGGTCTTGCGGCGCATCAGGTAGCCGCCGTCGGCTTCCAGTGCTTCCACATTGCACTCGCCGAAGGGGTTTTGGTTCTGTCCGATGACCACGGTACGGCGGTTGCGCCAGAGGTAAAGCACGATGCCCTCGGCATGTTCAACAAGGTAGTTCTCTACGGCGATATTCCAATAGGGATTGGTCTGGTTGGAGACAACAAACTGGAGTTTCATTGTATTAAAGACAAGAATGACAAGAAAAACAAAAAAATCAATTTAAACCATCTCAGAAACGGTAGCTGAGCGTGAAGAAATCCGGAGCCTGCGAGAGGTGGTAGTTGCGGCGGGCATAGGCGAAGTCGAAGCGCTTGGTATGGATGCCGATGCCGAAGGAGAAACCGCTCATATTGAGGCCTTCGAGGCCGCGCATCTCGGCACTCTGGCGGTAGCTGTAGCCCACACGGGCAAAGATCGCCTTGCCGATGTTGATTTCAACACCCACCTGCGCGTGGCGCAGCAGGTTGTCGGCAAACCCTTCGAGCCATCCTTCCTTGGTCACCTCGCCCGTGAAGGGGTCGGTCTCGGTAGTGGGACTCAGCGGGTCCTCGTAGCGGAGGTTCCACCGCTGCAGCTCGTTGGCAGCGAAGAAAAAGCGGAAGGGCGCTTTGGTGAGTTTGTAGGACACCTCGGCCGAGAGCTCGAACGGAAGACTTTCGCCCGTGCCGTCGAAGGTGAAGAGCTGTGCCCCGATATTGCGTGCTGCCAAGGTGGCGGCAAAGCCTTTCGACGGGCGGAAATAGCTCAGCATGAGGTCGAACGAGAGGGCAAAAGCGCGATACTGGTCGTATTGCGACAACACGGAGGTGGCCATCACGCCGAAGTGCAACTGGTCGTTGTCGGAGAGGCCCCGGGCCACCGGGATGCTCCAGCCCGCACTGAGCGCATAGTCGGCGGCATGGAAGTCTCCCGTGCTGATTTCCTCCTCATCGTAGCCCTCAAACGAGCCATAGTTGTTGAAGCGGAAAGCGAAGAGCATCGGAGAGATACGTCCGCCGAAGTCGGTGGTATAGGCCAACGTGCCCATCGAGCTGCCGGAGAAGAGCGACACATAGCTCAACGAGGCCTGTCGGCCAGCCATGAAGTACTGATTTTGGTTGTCATCCCAAAGGCCCAGCATCGAGGCATTGTCTATCGCCACGCCGATGTCGCCGTCGGGCAACACCAGGTAGTCGAATCCCAGACCCGACGCGCGGGCTCCGCTGCCCAGGTCGAGCAGCGTCAGGGTATTCATGCCGGCAATTTGGGCGTGAAGAGAATTGAAAATTGAAAATTGAAAATTGAGAAACATGGCACATAGTATTATGCGCCATGTCTTTTTTTGTATCCTCAACTTTTCAATTTTCAATTTTCAATTTTCAATTTGAGGGTTTATTTTTTCTTGTTGCGTTCGTGACGCATGAGGTGGCTGGGCTCGAGGGCCATACGGTCGGTCTCGAGCAGCGAAGCGACACCCTCGTCCACGCGGCGCTTGGCCTCGCAGGCCTCGCAGTGGCACTCCTCGTGGTACTCGCGCGGCTCGGTGTAGGTGGTGATGACACCCTCGAAGTTGCGCAGGATGACCTTGTCGGGGCTCTGCGAGATGACGTACTGGGGCATGACGGGCGTCTTGCCGCCGCCGCCGGG
>Ga0326511_10001157_pt1 | contig 22224 bp, 27 predicted proteins | sample 0_2496_0518_D_FD_203701 | JGI IMG/M metagenome (GOLD analysis project Ga0326511, IMG submission 203701) | Bovine rumen microbial communities from UC Davis, California, United States - 0_2496_0518 | ecosystem: Host-associated > Mammals > Digestive system > Stomach > Rumen | place: USA... | reverse complement strand
AAAAGAAGCAGGAATAGCAGCATTAAAATATATACCAATTTGGTGTAGATGGATAAGAGCAGATTTAGCAAAAGAGAGATTAAATAAATTAAGTTTAGTTCCAATATGCTTTTTTGATGATGATATAATATGCGCACAATTTGATGGCTTAAAAGTAAAAGAAGAAAACGACTTTATAATATATAAATATAATATTAAAAACTCAACATTTGCAAAAAGCGACAGGTTGTTTTCTTCTGAAGAACTTAAAAAATTTTTTAATATTGAAGCAATAGAAAGTGAATTGATTTTAACAAATAAACTATACTTAATAGATGAAATAATAATACCTGGCATTAAAAGAATTATTAGAAGACTAAAATCAAAAGAAGAATTATTCGATTACATAATTTATTTTAAGAGTTTAAATATTACTAAGGATACAAAACAAAAATTTCTAAAAGAAATAGTTTTAGTTCTTTTAGAAAATGATATCCGTATGGACAAAATTGTCGCAAGTCACGACAAAATTGTCCGTTCTTAATAATACTATAGTTAGTTACGAATTAAAAAAGCTCCAAAAAAATAACATCGCTAGTGCACTTGACTGCTCCTGCGGCTGGAGCTATAATATTGGAAAGAGGAAAAAATGAATAGTTGTGCAGTTTCAAATTACATACAAAGAGATGGCTTTGTAATGGTGAGTAATTTACTCATTACATATCGTGAACAGTTAGGAATTAGTAATAAAGAGTTGCTTTTTATTATAGAAATTATGAAGCATAAAGAAGACTACAAACTTCATGACGAAGTTTTGGATCCAACTGTATCTCCAAGAACACTTCAGAGACGTAGAAAATCTTTAAAAGATAAAGGATTACTTAATTTCACAGTATGGCGCCATACAGATGAGAATGGACATATATATACAGAAGGTATTACTTATGATCTTTCGCCACTTGAAGAAAAATTACAAGAAATTTCAAACGCTTTAGCAGCAGAAAAAGTAAAGAAAATCGAAAAAGAAGCAGAGAATTATATTCTTGAATATGACGAAGAATCTCCAATGGCTAAGTATTTATCAGATTGGAAAGAACATTATGGTGATAAATATAAAGTTTCAGCTACAGAAAAGAAATGGTATAATAATTTAAAAGAAGAAGACCAAAAATGTATTGAGAAAATATTTGAATATTGTGAAGATAACAAACTGTTTGGAAGTATAACACCTAGATTAGCATTATTTATGAAGAATGCCATTAGATGGACACAGTTAAAAGACTATTGTGGCTCAAATAAACTTGAAGAAGAGAGAGTTGTTTCGACATTAAAAGAGGGCGAAAGAGGACTTACACCATTAGAGAAGTTGAGAAAAAATAAAGATAAATAAAAGGAGAAGTGAATGAAATTCAAAGATTTATTTGATAAAGAATTCCTTTATGAAAGCAAAAAAGAAGATAAGAAGACAACTAAGATTTTTTATGAATTTGACATAAATATAAAAAAGAAAGAAGAGCAAGTTGATGACCAACCAGCACCTGCGGCTGACAATACTGCAACTCCTACGCCAGACACAGGAGTTCCACCAGTAGATAATACTATGGCACCTGCACCAGACACAGGAGTTCCACCAGTAGATAATACTATGGTGCCTACGCCTGCGCCTGCGCCTGCACCAATGGACCAGTCAGTAGATATTCCACCACTTCCATTAGCATCTGTTGTAACAGAAGATGACGACGATAAAGGTGATAATGAAGAAGGCGTAAGCATTAATGATGATAATAATATTATCAGAAAGCTTAAAGGAGAAATGGTTCTTGAAAAAGAAGACGTTGATAATATTCAAACAATCGAAGATTTAATCACTACATTGGCCGAAAACAAAGTAGACGGCGCAAATGTTCTTGATGAATTTACTTCTGATATATTACAGGTTATGGCTAACCCAGCTACACAATTGCAGCTAAAAGACAAGATAGATGTTGAAAGCAAAATCTTTGCACAAATACTTTATGGTAAGAAACTAGAAGATTCTGTAGGAGTAAGATTTATAAAGAGAAAAGGTTCTGATTTGATAACAACTTCTATGATGGTTGACAACAAAATTATTAATGCACAATATAAAAAGGAAACATTAGACAAAAGAATTACAGATTATAGAAACGACGAATTCGAAGAGAAATAATTAGTTTGACAAATAGTAATAGCCTACAACAAAAAAAGAAAAAGTCTTCGAAAGATAAAGAAGTCGCAATAATAGAGCTAGGCAACAACTGCAGTTGTCTAGTTTATTATGATAACGGTTTAATAAAAAAAGCGAAGGCTTTTTACTATCCTCAACACTCTACAAATGCAGTAAAAAAAAGTATTGACAGACGATTAAACGCCGAGTATAAATTATGGCTAAAGTGCTTATGGCATTATGGATATCTTGAAGAAGATGATATGCAACTTTTAGAGTTCAAAAGACTTGACAAAAATAAATAACTATTATATCATAATATAATGGAAAATTTAGATACAGAAAACACAGAAGAAAATTTGAATGATATTTCGGATTTCATGGAAAAAGATGAAATTATAACGACAGCTAATGGAGAGGCGGAAGATTTATTGGCTAGTTTAAAGCCTTCTCACAAAAATACATCGAAAATGTATTTTGACGAAGATTATTTCGCTGACTTGGTTCTTAACAAATATTTACCTACTGTAAAGAGAGATAGCGAAGGTAAAATAATTGCTAGCAATAAAGTTCTTGAAAAAGAAGTATTAGCAAATATGTTATTAATTGTAAATGCAGTTATTAATAAATATGGAATCTGGAGGTTTGAAAGAAGAGAAATACTTAGAAACGAAGGCTTAGCAGAATGTTGGAGAAGTTTACCAACATTTGACCCTTCAAGAAAGAAAAAGTTTTTTCATTTTTTAAGTTTAGTTGCTAAATATCATTTAATAAATCTTACAAAAAAAGACAAAGATTCAAGAGAAATGGCTGACGTTTCTATACAGCCAGGTTTAGAAAGCCAAAAATATATAGAAGATAATTTCTTCTTTGAAGATATGGAAATTACTCTATTTGATATTATAGATGAGAATTTCTCCGACGATAAAGAAAAGCATGATAAATATATAGACTTAGCATCCATATTGATGGAGTATGTAAAAAAGAATAGAATTATTATTGGAAAAAACGATTTGTTCTCTACATTTAGAGAATATGGCTATAAAACAAATGATTATAAAAAATTTATAGCAGATATAGAACCTTTTAAAGACAGATTATACGACTTAGTTTAATTAAGTTTCATAATATTTTTCCTCTTAAAGAGCCGTACAACACGGCTCTTTTTTTGTTTAAGTTAAAGATATGGACTATGATTTTATAGCTGCAGTAGAAAAAAGATATAACAATATGCTCTCCCTTGGCGGGGACACTGAGAAAAGCTATTGGCAGAATGTTGGTAAGATAGTAAACAAAAAAGAATTCGCAGAAATGGAAGACGGTGCTTTTTCAAAAATAATGAATAATGTAAATAAAATAATAAAAGGAGAAAGAAAATGACTGAATTAGAACTAGACGAAGATGAAATAAAAAATGCTCTTGATATAATAGAGCAAGACGAACTTGCAAAAAAAGAAGAGGCCACAACGGAAATAGCGCCAAAAAAGGAAATAACAATAGATGATATTACTAATTTGGCAATGGACTCATACAAAGATATCCAAAAACACAGCGACGAAATATATGATGCTTTTTATGGCAGAGTTGCCACAAACCAAGACAGAACAGATGTAAGTAAACAAATGCTTACAGACTCTCAAAGACTTAAAATTGAAAGTATTCAGGCTTTAGCAAGTTTGGCAAACGCCAAAGCAAAGCTAATAGCGGCTCAAAATAAAGCTTCTCAAGGAAATGTAGGAGTGTTTATCAATTCAAAATCTGGGGACGATGTTGGTATAAATCTTAGCAACTTGGCAGATTAAGTTAATATAAAAGGAATATTGATATGAAATTAGAAGGATATACACCAGAGATATTTTTGGAAAATTTCATAAATGATAGCGAGGTGTTTGGAGAAGAAACAGCTAAAGCCATTTATGAAGAAATATTTTCAACAATATGTGGAAAAAAGGTAAAATTGGATTGTTTTACTAAAGCGCTAAATGAAAGCTTGAATAAAGTCGGAGATGTGGAAGTTTTTCTTGAAACTCCAGCAGATGATAGATATCTCCAAGACTATATAAAAACAACAGCAAAACAACATTTTCTTGGAAAAGCTAGAACTTCGAAAGGAAATTTTAGTTTACAAACAGTATCAAATCAATTGAATGCTGCTTTAGAGCAAGCTCCAGGCTCAGAAGCCGAAAGAATAGCAAGAATGGGTTTAGCAGAAATAGATGCAAAAAGCGATGAACTAGCGGCAAAAGCAGTAAAAGAAGTAGCAGCGAAGATGGCATCTAATGCGCCAGTGGCACCTGTTGCCACCGCAGATGCCGCACAAACAGTAGCAGATGCGCAAATTATAAAAACTGGTTTTTTATCAAAGATTGGTAAATTTATAACTTCACTTCCTCTTAAAGTAAAAGCATTCTTTGGTGGACTTAAAGGAAAATCATTTAGTGAAATAATGAAACAGGGTATGGCATGGCTTTCTGCTAATCCAATGCTCGCTCTTAAAACAACAGGTGGCATTGCTCTTGTTGCTTTACTCATTAGAGCACTTAAAAAGAGAGGGCAACTTAATAAGTATAAGCAGTTGCAAGCAATTTATGATAGAGGACAAAGTCTTAAAGAAGATTTTGAAAAAGATTCATTAGAAGCAATTGCAATGAATAAAGTTATAGAAGAGTGCCAGACAAACAAAGCACTTAATAATCTTATATTTGGTGAAGAAAAAGTGGAAAGTAAAAAAAGCTATTTTGCATACTAAGAGGTAATAAATGATTAGAGGACAAATACTTATAACATTATCAGATGGACAGGTTGTTTGCTATGCCAATAAGTTCTTAGTAAAGAAAACTGGAACAGATGAGGCTGGTACAAAAGAAGTTTTAGATACAGAGGGAAATGTTGTAGAACAAAGAGACATTTCTACACCTTTATTCGAAGGATATCCTGAATATAATTACTATTATACTGGTGCTGGTAATGATACATTCGACGACCAAACTGGTTTAGGAAAAATAAAAGGAGACTTCGAGTATCTTACAGAACAGCTCGGAGTAGTTGGTAATGATTTGCTTAGATTCCCAGAAGCAGACGAAAACCATGGTGATACATTTGAACTGATAAGATTGGCAACTTCAACAGTAAATGGTGTTCCATCTTACTCAAGAAAAAAGATTGCTACGAAAGAAGTAGTATCAATCACTATAAAAGAAGACTGGGTTACATTCCCTTACGGAAGAGAATCTGGATATCAGTTATCTAAGAATTCTGATAACTTTATGGGATTCCAGGAAAGTCAGGATAGAAAGAAGAGAAAGATGCGTGGTCCAGACTTTGATAAATATAAAAAGTCAGATAATGGATTTATTCCAAATCCACAGTTAAAAATAGAAGAAGGAAACTTAGTAGTAACTAATTCAGAAGAGTTTGATGAAACAATCACAACTTTTAAACCTGGAATAGGCTATGAAGTTTATGGTAAAAAAGATGGCAAACAGTCTGGCTTATCGTTCATTGCTTGCTAGATATTAAGTTAATGATAAAGGAGAATAACATGGCAAATATTCAGAATTTTGAAGTAAACGGCGTTTCATATGCTTACGACACAGAATCAAGAAGCCCTTTGGCAAAGAAGAATATTAAGAAAGCTCTTGACGGCGACTTGGTTTATAAACAGGATGTAGCTGTTACAGAGACAAAAGTAGTTGACGGCGAAGAAAAAACTTTTGCAATTAAATCACATGTTTCACCAACTGAAGTTCTCTAATTAAAGGACTTTGTCGTAGAAAAGAGCTGCTTTCGCGGCTCTTTTTTTATTTAAAAAAATTAACAAAAGGAAGCAACTATGGATTTTAATAATGTAAAAGCAATTGTAGACAATAGAATGTGTGAGCCAAAAGATACAGAAAAAGAAGCAAATAAATTGGCTAAACACGTAATAGAAAAAGAAGAAAACCAAAAGACTCCAAAAAAAGATACTTTAAAAGATATGCAAAACTTGGCAGCTGCAAAAAATCAAGGAACTGCAGCTCTTCTTAAAACTGTTCAACAGCAGAAAGAAGAAGGCAAGTTAGAAACTAAAAAGCCTACCACTAAAAAGAAAACAACAACTAAAAAACCTGCTAAAAAAGAGACCTCTAAAAACAAAAGATAATTGTTAGAGGTAAGAAAATGTGGGAATTTTTAACAAACGTTTTGACTTCAGATAGATTCTGGGTCGTACTTATTGGTATTGTAATAGTTTCACTATTAGCAATTATTTTATCAAAACTTGGTATTTTAAAAATAGATACTAAACACGTTAGACTTGGTGAGTCGGATGATTCACTAAAAGAAAGACTAATAATCAAATCACAGCTTGAAGCATCTCATGATTTTATTTTCGCTTTGGAAAACAAGCTTATTGATTTAACAGAATCAAAAGAACCAAGCGATTTTATGGGAAGAATTCTTGAAGAGATTTATGACAAGACAGTTCTTTGGATTACAGCAAATCATATTAAGAATGAAGAAGCATATATTTCTTGTAAACAAAGGGAAATACTAAACTATCTTTATACTAAGAGAATATCAGAGCCTTTTAAGACTCCAGAGTTTAAAGAAAGAGTAAAGAAATGGGTGGAAGAGTTAATCGACCAATTAGCAGATATTAGGGAACTTTACAGTAAACAGAAGTAATGAGTTTTTTTGCAGATATCGTTAATTGGCTCAGGGGAATTAAAAACTCAGTTGCTACTGGTTTTATAAGAACTCGCAATTGGCCAATTGGTGCAATCATTTCAGGACAATACAAAAATTTCAAACACGATAGTTCGCCTACCGTTCTTTATATGGGAACATATACAGCAAAGAACGGTAAGCAATATGTTCATGGGTTTAACCTTCATTACATGAATCCAAATGATGTGCAATGGCTAATAAAATTAATATATATGATGAAACGCGGTGGACAAATTGTAAATCCTAGACAGTTTTATTATTATATAAAAATGAATCGTCCTGACATTCCAAAGAAATGTTATAGAATTTATCACCTTGGATTTTGTAATTATTATACAGTTTGCCCAGGTTTTTCTAATTTAAGCGTTAAGCAATGTTATCCAGTTAAAGATGGTAGAGATATACAAATAAAGCAATTAAATCAAATGATAGATAATGCTTATAACCCAGGTGGAAATAATTACACTAATCCTTCAAAAGTTGCTTATAGCCAAACAGAACTTCAAGAGCATATACAAATGGTTTTAAACACAAGAAAGGTTTGGTAAGGAGAATAAATGTGGAAATCAAAATTGATAAGAAGTTTTTTATTAGTATCGGTATTGTTATCATTCTTTGTGTTTCCTGCTTTTTCGCAGGAAGATACACCAGAGTTAGAGGGCTTGAACTCGATAGCGGAAGAATTGAACAATCAACAAATGTCATTGACACCTCAACAGATAAAATCGCAGATGACGCAAACAATCTTGGAGGCATACTCAATACTATCGGAACAAACGACGGAGCCGCTCTCGAACAAATCGATGCAGCTACTCTCAAAAATAGAGAGCTCCAATCTTTACTCGATGAGTGTAAGTCAGTTATTAAGTCTAGCCAGAGAGAGCTTGAAAGTCGTACAAGAGGAATCGAAGCAGTTGCGGGAACAACAGACTACATCTTACAGCTTGCTGGAATCAAAGCTGAACAAGATGAACAAACTATCGCAAGACTTACAGAATTGCTTGGACTTAGCGACGAAAGCGCTGATAAGCAATAAAGAAGATACAGCGTTAGCAATTGAAATCATTGGCGATATAACAGAAGAAAATACAAAAATTAAAGAAGAAAATAATAATATTAAAAAGGTAAACGAAAACTTAAAAGAAGTTATAGTAGATTATGAGCAAAAGCAAAAAAGAACAAATGCAGTTGTAAATATAATCATACCAGCAACAACTGTTCCAATGATAGTATCTGGCGCTGTTCTTATGACAACAAACAATGATTATGGAAAACCTGTCTTTTATACTGGGCTTGGTTTACTTGTTGGTTGCGAACTTGTTTGGAACGGTGGGCATTTAGTTTTTCATATATGGTAAAGTTAATTAAATAAAGGAGAATAAATATGGCAAACATATTAAGTTTTGAAGTAGATGGCGTATCATATTCTTATGATACAGAAGCAAGAAACCCACTGGCAAAAATTGCAATTGCAAAAGCAGCTGAGGGTAAGTTAGTATATGATGCTAATTCAAAAGCACCAACAGAAATTGTAGGCATCCCAGCAAATAAACTAAAAGTAGTAGCTGAGGATGAAGAACCAGTAGAAGATCCAGTAGTAGCAACAAATAAAACAAAGACTGTTTATTTTGACTACGGTTCTGGAGATATTTTCGTAGTAAACCTAACTTATACTGGTGACATAAATGCAGACAATGCTAGCAACTTAAGACTCAATTATAAATATAGCGGAGGAAGCACTGGCTATGTTTCTGGAGCCGAATTACAGATGGGTTCTGGTGACTCAGAAACTTATCCAGCTATCACTCCAGACGAAGGAGAAGAAGCACCAACTATTATAAACTTCACAGTTGTTTCTGCACCATCTTACGCTGAAACAGAAGGATATTCATACACTAGCGTTACTTATGAAGAAGACTAATTTGTCTGTTATCATAGTCTTTTGTGATAAAGACTATGATAAACTAGAACATATTATTTCTTCTGTGGAAAAATATGTTCTAGCAAATCATGAAATAATTCTTGTTGATAATAGAGATAATCAAAAGCCCTTTGAGACAAAATACAAATACGTTTCAAAGGGCAAAAATTGTTACATACTAGAAGGAAGAAGACTAGGATTAGACGTAGCAGAAGGTGATTATGTTTGGTTTGTTGATGCAGACGACGACATAATAGATTTTGTAAGAGAGGAAGATTTTACAGGAAGAACTGAAAATATTTTACAATTTGGTTTTAAAAGACCCGACTCTGAATTTAGGTCAAATATTAACATAAACAATTTGTCATGTTATGGAACTGGGGTTTGGTGTAGGTTTTATAAAACAGAAGCCTTGAAGAATTTTTTTAAGCCAATCAAAAGAGATATAGATTTGGTAAACGGAGAAGATAGATTTATATTAAATGCTGTAAGAAGTCTAGACGAAAAAAGTTTTTATATCTTTGATAATAGAAGTATTTATTTTTACAATTGTGACGTAAGTGCTTTTTATGTTGGAACAAAAGAAAGTTTAGAGAGAGGATTAGTTGGTGAAGAAAATTTAGATTATTTATATTCTTTCTTGCCAAACACAAAATTTTATAAAATAGAATTATCAAAAACAAAAGAATGGAATAAACATTGTAGATGTAAATTATCTAAACTAAGTTAATTGTATGATTAACGAAGGACAATTTGAAACTGCTGCAAAGACAACAGTAAATAATACAAAAATAGAAAAAGAGTTAAAATCTCTAGGACTTGGTTATAATGGCGGAGACCCAATATACACCAACAATAAGAAAAATGCTACCATTGCTTCTTGGGAATTAATACCAAATAAAAAGGCAATGAATTTATTAAGAGCTAATGGAGAGTTTAGTTATCCACTTAGTTATGGAAATAACTATTATCTTGAATATAATATCAGAACAAAAAAATTTACAATAGTAAGACAGCTTTGGACACCTGGAAAAGATACAAAGTGGTTTAATCCAGTAGAAGTAAAAAATCCAGAAGTATTAAGCTCACCAGTTTTTAAAAGAGTAGAAGAAATAGCAACTCAAATGAAAAGAAACACACAGGTTGTATTTACTGGCGGCAATAAAGCTTATCGCTCTGCTAGTAATTACGGTAAAGAGCATTTAGTAAAAGAAGATTATCGCGAAATAACAGATAAAAAAATTTGGAGAGACACAAAGCAGGTAATGAGATTAAGGGCTGCTTTAAGAAAAGAGCTTAACGACGATGCTTGGGATGTTTATTTAATTAGAGAAAATAATGGCCGCCTTGAGGTATATTTAAAATCACCAAAAATTTGGACGCAAAAAGGAAGGTTATATGATGTTTATTATAGTTCATACGACGATAAAGTAAACGACAAAGGCATGTATAAATATAGTCTTTCAGAAGACCAAAAGAAAAAAATCAGGGATATTATAAAGAATGAATTTGGAGCAATGAAAATTGCCATCAGAGAAGAAGTAGATTACTTCCCTTACTAATATGAACTTTAACGATTTAAAAGAAAAAGATTTAAGGGAAGAAATCCTTTCCTTAAACGAAGAAAACATTCACGATTTTTTCTCAGAAGAAAGAGAGATAAAAACTCTCTATGGAAATGTCGCCTATAATTATATTTATAATCAGGGCGACTATTTCTTATTGGGTGAAGATAAATCGTTTTCTTCTCTTGAAAAAATGGTTAAGTATATAAACGAAGAGTACGACGATATAGTAGACTTATCTTTAAACGAAGAACTAATCCAAGCAAAATTTAAATATCGTTCTAAGTATCCAAATAAAGGATACCAAATTCATGATAAAAGACCAAGAGTAATTGTTCTTGATAATGATTATATTTATGATGGCAAGGGGAATATAAAACCTGGACGCCACGATATTTTAGCATTTAATTTAAATTATTCAAAAGATAAAAAGACTGATAAGAAAGCAATAGATGAAATAGTTTCTTTTGCTCATCTTTTAAAGAAAGAAAAGAAAGATGTTTATCAGAGAATTAAACAATTTTATCCAGAAGTAGTAAAGAATAATTTAAGATGCTATAAGCCACAGCAAATGTCTAAACTTAAAAAGAAAGATGGATGGTTTTATAGACAATGTAGCGTTGCAGATTTAGCACCTACAAATAAATGGGAGTAATTATGATTAATGAAAATTATGATAGAATAGATGGTAAGCTTGTAAAAAATGAATCAAATTATTATCATTACACAAGCACACAAGCATTTCATAATATAGTAAGAAGCTTTGTAAATGGACAAGGTTTAAGCGGAAAATATTATCCAGCAAATACAAACACTTATGGAAAACCTTCTCCAACAGATCGCAGACTCCCAAATGAAGTTTGTCTTGTTAGAAGTGATAGAGTTCCAGACAGAAAAGCTGCGGTTGCAATATATGATAGCAATGGAAATAAAAAGGTCGTTTATAATGATTCTGTAGAGTTATCTGGAAACATTGGTGATATTAAATTTACTTTTAAGGAAGACAAGATTGTAAACAAATTTGGTAAAATAAAGCCAATTCAAGAATATCCAGTTCAAGATAAGAAATGGATTATTAAATCAGTTGAGCTTGCAAAAAGTAAATTATGGAACCAAGCCCCAATAGCCATTAAGAGCCTTGATACTATAAAAAATAAATTTCATACATTGTCTTTAGAAGAAGTGGACAAACTTCTAAAAAAAGCAGAGATGTTTGCAAAGGATAAAGACAAAAGATATTTGAGAGAAATAAAGGATAGTGTTGAAGAATACAAAGACGGACGACTTGGCGAAAAAATGGAAAGTAGAATTAGAGTTCCTGAGGGAAAGTTTATAACACTCGACCTTATAGACAAAATTATGATTCCAGATTATTTAAAAAATAATCAAGAGGTTTTGACAGATATTCAAAAATTAAGAAGTAAGGGCTTTAACAATATTTCTTTTTATTATTGTAAAACTCCAAAAGATAAAGACGAAAAAGAAAGATTACAACAAAAAATAAGAATGGGGAACTAATATGAACTTTAGTGAAGTAGAAAAAATATTAGAAGAAGGTAAGTTTAAAAAGGCAGTAGCTGGTGCATTATTAGGCGCAACACTTGCAAGTGGCGCTATGGCACAAGAGGCCAAAGTTAGAACAAGAAGACCAGCAAATGTTGACCGCGGTAGTTTTGAAATTGAAGATACTGAACCTCCTTTAGATTTAAAAGATACAATAATGCATTTACCAGAAACAAATAAATCAGATACACTTTTATTGTATCAAATGACATTAAGCACTCTTGGAAATAAAAAAAGCGCTTATCTTAAAATTCAAAATCAATATCTAAATAAAAAAATTACTAGAGAAGAAGCTGTAAAAAAACTAGTAGATAATGGTATTCTAAATACTGCTAGAGCTAAAGGACAGCCATATTTCTGGGATAATCTAAAAAGTTAACTATATGAATATCAGATATAAATATAGAAATTTACTCATAGAAGGATATAATTTTTCAAATGCTGACGATGCTATGGCAGCAATAGAATCTAATCAAGTCGGTGTAAAAATTGACCCATCTTATAAGCAATTAAATGGAAATACTAAATCTTTTACAAGAAGAAGTTTGGGCAAGTTTTTTAACAAGTGTGAACAACTAGGCATAAAAGATACTACTTACGGCGTTCAACTTTTACTTTCAAAAACAAATGATATTAATCTTGAGCAAGCAGTAGAAACTGATGGACTTTATGAATTTTTAAAGTCTTATAAAAAACCATGGGTAAAAGAATTACCAGAATATCAAGAGTTTATAAATAGTAAATACAATAAAGAACTTTGGCATAATCTTGAAAAGTCGATACAAGAAAATCAAGCAAACCATGGAAAAGTTGCAAAAGGTAGAGGTCAAATAAAAGATGTCAAAGTAGCTTATGACGATGGCACTTGGAAACTTTTAATTCCTTCTTCGTTTGAAGGAGAAAAAGCCGCAGCTTTCTATATTAAAGATGGTAAGGAAACTCCAACCGAATGGTGTACAAGATGCGAAAAAGATTATTATAACATGTATACTGAAATGGCACCGCTTTATATTATTAGAAACATGAAATCTGGTAAATCTTATCAACTTGCGTTTACGCATCGTAATGTAGAGTTCTTAGACCAGAACGATGAGAAAGGCGATGAAGTTACAACTGGAGATTTAACTATCATTCCAGACAAATTACTCTCTTTAATTAAGCATCCAAAAAATGGAAAAACATTATTAGACTATAAAAATGCAAGAAAAGAGGTTGGCAAAGCGCCAGATAAAAAAGGTTATGTAAAATCAGATGAAGCAGGTGTATATCCTTCACAGTTTAAGTATGGACCAGTATCATACTTAGGCAGAAATGTTTGCAAAAAAGAAGTTTTAAATTTTACCCTTGATAGCATTGATGATAGCCTTTCAAGTTATTTCAAAAAAGACGGTAAGGTAAAAGTAGATATAGAATATGCAAAAAAACACAAATCAACAGCTTATTTTATTAAAGGAAAAGAAGATGCTTTGTATATTCTTCAAACAATGAAAAACTGGGACAATGACAAAATAACAGTTGACGGAACAATTTTTGAGACTAAACCTTTCCAAGACTTAAGTGAAAAAGAAAAAGATGCAGTTCGTGAAGAAGCAAATCTTGATTTTGGTATAACAAAAAAAAGAGAAAGAGACTATAGAAAAAGAGAAAATAAACTTGGTTCAGTAGAGAAATTTAATAGAAAATATTCTGACACCAATATTGAATGGGATAAAATAGTAGACAATGTAAATAATAAAATTAAAATCAAAAGTTTAAAATTTGAAAAGCTTCAGAGTTTTGGCCCAACACCAAGATTTGGATTTAGCGGTGAATGGGGAACAAAAGCGTTGTTTGGAAAAACTTTAGTAAATACTCTTTATTTTATGCCTACAAGAATATTCGAAAATTCTTTAAGTCCAAACATGAGAAACCAACCAGTTACAGTAATGTTTAAAACTCCATATGAAGGAGATGGCGTTCACTTCCGTTCTTTAAAAAGAGCTGAGTATAATGCAGACTGGACAAAAGCAAAAACGGCAATTGCTATTACTGGTTCTGATTGGAATGATTATTTTGAACTTTCTCCAGAAGAATTTAAACTTTGTAAAAGAATAGCTGCAGAAATTCAAAAAGAAATTATCAAGGACCCAGAATTTAGAAAACTTAATACAAGAAGAAAAATTGAGCAGACAAAACAAAACTATAGAGAAGGAAGAAGTAAAACTTTAACAAAGCAAGAACTTGAAAATACAGTTGGCAAACAAAAGGCTTGGGAATTAACACATTTGGACCAGATTGATCCAAACACTAGATACCCAAGACACGTAATGAACGCTCTTGACAAAGCAGCTCACAGAGCAGATTTATATGAAGAGATTAACTACTTTGATTACTAAAGTTAAAAATAAGGAATATATTATGACAATAAATGATATTTTAAATGAAGTAAATGTAGAATTTGGTAATGGACAATCTTTGGCTGTTACTGATGCTCTCAAACAGAGAACTACTCTCGATAAAACTGGTGCTAAAGACGAACTTTACACTAAAACAGCAGATTTGTCTACTTGTAATGCAGACACAGACAGTAGTGTTAAAAATGTAACGAACTATCTTATAAAGAAAGGCGTTTGGAACAAAGTTGCAACTAAGCAAAGTTTTAGAACTACAGATTTGGTGTTCAAAGGCGATGGCTCTTGTCAGGTTAATTATGATGATGGTGGTGGCATTTTAATTCCAAAAGAAGTTGTAAATGCAAAAACACCAGCAGCACAAAAAACATTTATTCAGAAATTTAGAGAAAAAATTCAGGCTTCTACAATTACTGAAGAAATCTTAGAAGAAGACGTGAAAGAAAAAATTGCAAAATTTGTAAAGAATAAATTAATTCCATGCGCTGTTGCTGTTGGAATTATGGCAGGCGAAGTTGCCGCAGTTAGCGCTTCAACTAAAAGCATGGTAAATAGCGTTAAGAAAACTGTTAAAATTTTAACTGCAAACAAAGATAAAGTGCAAGCAGTAGTAGGAAACGATAACATTTCTTATGACGCAAATAAAAATATTTTAACTGTAAATGGAAAGTCAAAAAAAGCAAGCGACAACGTTCAGGACGCTTGGTGGGACGCTTTCCCAGACGAAACAGATGTGGAGTTTACAGACGAAAAAGTTGGTAGTGATACACTACAAAGATTACAGCCTGCCCAATTAAATCCAACAGGACGCAATATTCAAGAAAATTATTTTCCATATTAATTCAAAAGCCAGTCTAATTAGACTGGCTTTTTAAGTTAATTCTATGGACAGCATACTTTATAAATATAGAAAATTACTAACAGAAGGGTATAATTTTACAAATGCTGATGAAGTATATAATGCTTTAGAAGCACACCAAATCGGAGTTAAAACACAGCCAGAATATAAAGAAAAAATAAAGTGGGACTACACTTGCGAAAAGCTAAGAATCTTTTTTAGAAAATGTGAAGAGTATGGTATAAAAGATACAACTTATGGAGTTCAGCTTTTACTTTCAAAAGTTCCACCTAACAATCTTGAAAACATTATCAGAACAGATGGATTTTATGAGCTTCTTAAATCTCGCAAAAAACCTTGGGTAAAAGAATTAAAAGAATTCCAAACATTAATGAATGATAAGGTTTGGCTTGGGGCAACAGTTAATGATTTACACACTTTCGAAAAAGTAGTTCAAGATAATCAAAGCAATCATGGTAAATCAGCTAAAGGTGGCGGAGATATTAATGGTGTAAAAGTTCCATATGACGATGGCACTTGGAAATTAATGATACCAACTTCATTTCAAGGAGAAAAGGCGGCAGCCTTTTACATTAAAAACGGTAAAGAGACCCCAACTGAATGGTGTACAAGAGCCGACGAGAGTTATTATAGAAGATACACAAAATACGCCCCGCTTTACATTATTAGAAACATGAAAACTGGTAAGTCTTATCAAATGGCTTTTACAAATGAAACGCACTGGGATGATAATGGTTCAGAGATGAGAGTTCACTTCCTTGATCAAAATGATGTTAAGGGTGATGAAATTACTCTTGGAGATCTATCAAAAATCCCTAATGAACTTTTAAAATATATATCAATCCCTGGCAAAAATAAAACAATGGCTAATTATAATACTGACAAAGCAGAGCCTAGCCCATATGCTGGAAAAAAAGGCTATATCAAAACTGGACAGCAATCTTGGGGAAAGGAACAAATAATTAATAAAAAATATCAGAGAGAAGTTTGTAAACTTTTAGATGATTATTTTAAAGAAAGAGGGCGCTCAGAAAACCTTTTCAATAAATTCAGTGAAGTAGATATAGTAAAGGTAATTTCTAACAAAGATTATTTTAAAGAAGAAAGAGGAAAAGACCCATTATCAAATTACGCAAATAACGGTAAAAGAACAGAAGACAATTATCAGCCAAAAGCAAGAAAAGTAAGATATTATTTCTTAGGACATCCAGACAATTATATAGAACTAATTGCCTCAAATAAAGCTGGTATAAATCCTTCAGTAAACAACTGCACTTTGCCAGATTCTTTTGATAGAAGTGTTTTGCAATATACTGCTTTTTATGAAATGGGGTATGGAATACCAAGAAAATTACCGAATAACAGTTTCGATTCTGCCTCGAAATCAGTTCATAAAGCTAGAGAAAGAATAGAGGCATTATCTGAAAGAGAGCAGAAGTTTAAAAAAATAATACAAGAATATGCTACAAGTATAGGAGCTGAAAAGCTTGGTATTAAAGTATCTTCAATTACTAATGGCGGTTTAGACTATAGAAAAAAACCAAAAAATGTTTTGAGAGACGAAAAAAAAGTGGCTGGTAGTTACACTGTTGATTGGGATGGAAGAGCAGTTGGAAAAAAATGGAGCTTTGGTGGTGAAATCCCTGGTAGTAAAAAAATGGTAATAAATGGTAGAGAAGTAGGAAAACCTTTTTATATAGAAGTAGAATGCACAAAATTACCAATTTCTAAAGAAAACGTTCATGTATTTGAGACAAATGGTGCGCTTGGTTCAAATATTCCAGAAATCTATAAGGATTTTGCTTTTAAAGTTTCTAAGAAAATGTTTGAAACTTGGAGAAAATTATATAGCGGCGAGATAGTTCAAAACAGAGCAGAGGGAAATTATAAAAGAAATATGTATGAGGAAGTAAATTACTTTGATTATTAAAGTTAATAAAAAGGACAGATAAAATATGATTACAGAAAATTCTTTAAGAGTATTATTAGAAGGAAAGCCAGCTTTGCAAAGAGATATAATGCTTAAAGCAAAACCATTTTTAAAAAAATATGGAATTGATTTTGATTTAAGTAATTATCAGAATGATGGCTATTTAAGAGCTGGCGGATACAAATTTTGGTTTGACGATGAAGAAAGAGATTTCAGAACAAATGAACCAAAATATGCTGGCAAAGGTTTTGCTGACATAAGAGAATTGTTAGCATATGCTCTTGATATAAAAGAAGCAGAAAAAGAACACAGAAACACTTGGGGACTTCAAACTTATTTGGCTAGATCAAAACCAAATAAAGGATATAGCAACAATCTTTACAAGAAAGTAGTTTCAGAAAACACCCTTGAAGAAGGTGCTTATTCTAATGGTAGATATGAGCACGTTCAAGGTAAGAAAGTAAATAAATATCATCCAGGACATGCTAATCCAATTTATACAAAAACAAGAAATAAGAATGGAAAACTAGAAACAACACGTTTTGGAAGAACAAAGGATGATTGGGCAAATGTTTATTACTTCAAACCAAACCCAATGAGTCAAAGATATGCTGGTCTCCAGTATGGAAAAGATGGAACTGGAACAAACTATAGAAAAGGCGAAATTCCAAATGGATATATGGTTTGGTCTGATAAAGATGAGAGAGAATATAAAGACGCTTGGGAAGAATTAATAGAGGTTATAAAATCTGGTGCTAAAAATGAAAGATATAAAAAATATCCAACAGAAACATTTAGTGAATGGAGTGATGGTTTGTACCATTTCCCAAAATTCTCTGATAGTGAATTTGGATATTTCTCTACAAAAATTCAGTTGCTTAGAGCACAAAAAGCACTTGCTAAACTTAATAAACTTAAATTAAGAAAGAACAGAATTGAAAAAAATAATGAAAAATATGACAATTCTCGTTCAGATAGACAAATAAAGAAAGATGCAAGACTTTGGGCAAAAGACAAAGAGCATTTTGATTATGTTCATAACAATGGACCAAAGCCAGTTCATACACAGTCTAAAGAGTTTAGAAAGAAGATAAACGGCGATGTTATTCGTTATGAATTTGAGAGCGAAAAAGCAGCTAAAAAAAGTAAAGAAAAAAGTGATAGAATAAATTATATCAAGCAAAAAACAGAAGAAAATAAAAAGAAAAGATATTCAAAAGAAGCTTGGGATAAACGTATGGCAAGACAGGAATTAAGAGAAGACGTTCTTGAGTAAGACGAAATGCAGGGACCAGGAGTTGCTGCTGATAAAAATGCTTATAACATTTTTCACAAGCAACTTAGTAATATACATAGCGCTATTCTAGCTGCAAAAAAGAATAAAGGAGAAATATAATGAATTATGCTTTACAGTGTCAGCTTTTATCTGAAGGCTTTAAACACGAACAAATTATACAGGAAGATTGGGAAAAGCAAAAGAAAGAATTAAGAGATTTGTATGTAGCTGGTAAAATTACAGAACGCCAGATTTCTACAAGACTCGCTAGAGCAGGTATGGGAAGTTTGTCAAAGAACGCTGCTTATCAGATTGCTCACGACCCAGACAACGTTCAGCAAAGAGAGATTGCTCTTAAAAGAATTAAAGATGCTGAAGAAGAAAAAGCAAAAAGAGCAGCACTTGCAGCACAAGCAGCAAAACATCAAACAAGAGGTTCTGCTGCACAAGCTTATTGCGATATGTGGAACAAGAAATTTGGACACGTTGTTAAAGCTGGTGTTGTAAAAGAATCAATTGGAATTGCACTTGTTAATAAAGGGCTTATTTGTGAAGATTCATTTATTGATGATTGCTTCGCAAACCTTTACGAAGAAGTTAATTATATTGGAGAAGAAAACATGACAGAAGATGTAATGATTGGAATAATTGAAGAAGCCCTTGAAGAAGCTTTCTCTGCAGATAAATTGAAGAAGCATCTTAAAAGAGGAGCTATAGCTTTGGGAGCAACTGCAGCTCTTGGTGCAGCACCTGGAGTTGTTTCTGGCGCTAAAAATATTAAAGCACAGAGCGACGCAAGAAAACAAGCTGCTCAGGAATACCAGATGTCTCAGAATGAAATCAACGCTAAACAGAACGAAATAGCTCAAAAAATTCACAATACTGGGGTTACTTTTAAAAACAACGTAGAAGATTCGGCTAAATGTTTCTCAGAGGTTTCAAAAATTTGTAAAGCTTTTGCTGATAACCCTAGCGATCCAGAAATTGATAGTAGAGTTCAGGATTGTATTGATAAGTATGGAGTAGATGCTTATATTAAAAGTCTTAATGCAATCACTGCTACAAATCAAGCAACCGCTGCTACAAAGTCTGCTGCTAAGAAATTGGCAAGCAATGCTAAGAAATTGGCAAGCAAAGTAAAAAGTAAGTTTAACAAAAACACTCAGGTTAATGAAGAAGTAAATTACTTCGATTACTAATAAAATTTGTTAACTACAGCCCGTCTAAAAGACGGGCTTTTTTGTTTTAAGTTAATTATATGAACTTTGAAAATTTACTTTTAAATGAACAAAAGAATATAGATTTTGATAAAATATATACAAAACCAGAAATTGCAAAAATGTGTATTTCTAAATGCAATATTAAGGCATATGATAGAATTATAGAACCTTCCGCTGGTTCTGGTGCTTTCTCTTCTCAAATACCAAATTGCGAAGCTTATGATTTAATGCCAGAAGATGACTCTATTAAAAAACAAGACTTTTTAAAATTTAATACAGATAAAGGAAATATACTTGTTATTGGTAATCCACCATTTGGGCATGCAAACGACTTAAGTTTAAAGTTTATCAATAATGCTGCAAAGTTTGCAAGAACTATTGCGTTCATTCTTCCTAAATCTTGTCAAAAGGAAACATTTATAAATAGACTTGATAAAAATGTTCATCTTAGAAGAGTTGTAGAACTACCAAGAAACTCTTTCCTTATTAAAGGAGTTACACCAGTAGACATAAGTTGTAATTTCTTTATTTTTGATGTTAAGGATAAAGAAAGAGTTAGAGCAGAAAAGCCAATTACAAACGATTTTTATTTTACAAGAGATAAGGAAAAGGCAGATTTTGCCATTCTTAGAAAAGGATATAAAGTTGGAAGATTAATTCCAAAAGATGATACTCATTTCTCAGAAGCAAGTAAGTATTATATTAAATCAAATATAGGAAAAAGAGAACTCTGGAAAAGATTAATGACAGTTAACTATCCAGAAGCTGGAATGGCTCTTGGTTCTGATTCAATTTCACAATCAGAGATAATTAGAAATTATAATTTAAAATTTAGGAGTAAATAATGAAATTTAATGAAGTCCAAGAAATTGTAGAAGAGGGTTATAAATTAAGAAAAGCTATCGCTGCTGCTATGTTGGGTGCTTCGTTGGGTGCTTCGTTGGTTGGCACTCACGATCATGTTACGCCAATTAACACTAACAAAGAAACTACTCCAGTTGTAAGAACTAGAGGGCCTTGCAAAGCTGATAGAAACATTGGGGCATACCATGATTCTGTTGATAACCATGTGGATTTAAAAGACACAGTTATGCCAAAAGTAGATTTAAATGATTTTCCTTTTGATTTAGAATCTTTTAAAAAGCACAAATCTCCAGAAGAAAAAGAAAGTAAGAGTGGCCCAGGTTTAGGCGCTAATCATTCAAAAAGTGACAAAGAAGATGTTGAAAAAATGGCAAATTCTTTAAAACAGTCATTAGGAAATATTAGGAGTAAATAATGAAATTTGAAGAGGCTGAAAATATAAATGAAAACATTATTTTAACAGAAGGATTAAAGCACTTAAAATATAGCACTGCTATTTTTAAAATGGCAAAAAAAATAAAGCCAAAAAATAAAGAAGCCGAAGATTTAAAACTTTTAGCCGTAAAAGCTGCTAATGAGTTTAAGCTTCTTGAAAAAAAATATGCAATTAGTTCTAAGTCAGAAAAAAAAGAGTTAAAGCAACAATATAAGGAAGCAAAAAAGAAATATGCCGCTTTGGTAAAAAAAATAAATATTAAAAGAGCAATAATTGGCTTAGGTAGTGCTGCTGCAGCGGTAATTTTAACCGTTGTTGGGTTTTTACTTGGAGAAAGGATTCAATTCGAACATTATTTAAAAGAGTTTAATATTTCAACCGAACCACTTAGAATGAATGATGAAGCTGTAGAACTTGACAAAAACATAAATAAATATGGCCATTCAGAAGGTATATGGGATAATGAAAATAAAGACATTAGACCAGATCTTACAGCTAGAAGCTCTGGAGATTATTATGGCGATTATAGAAAGGCTTTTGCCAGAGATGATAATGACACTGTTGGAATTAAAACTAATAAAATTAGAAATGTTATTTTTAATCACCGATTAGATCCTTCAAGTCCAGAAGGTAATCTTGCTGGTAAAGAATATTACGATGTGCTTTGGAAAGATTTTAGAGAAATGGAACAAGAAGTAGACAAACTAAAATCTGATTCAAAACCTGATTTACAAAGATTTGATAAGGCTTGGGATAAATTATCTAAAACTATTTTTATGAGAAGAAAAGGACTCGGAGCGGATTTTAAACAAAAATGGGAAGAAGCCAGAGAAATGATGGATAGTAAAGATTTTAAAACACGCTCCGAGGGAGTAACGCTATACCAAAATTTAGTAAATCATGTATATGCAGTTGCAGATAGTAGTAAACAAGGAAGAAAAGCCGCCGAAGCTTTTGACGACACTGCTATTGGCGATATATTTAAAAACAATCTTGATTTTATAGATAAAGTTACATCAATGGATGTAGAAGATTATTTGGAGACAACTAAATGAAATTTGAAGAAATAAATTTAATTATAGAAGGTGTATCTAAATCTCAAAAAGAGGCAGGACAAAGAGAAATGGTTGTTCAAAACAATCAATTAAAAACTCAATTAACAAATTGGTTTAATGATAGATGGAGTGCAAAAAATGCACATAATGCTGGTTTAACTCTTGATAAAAAGAAAATTGAAAAAGAAAGACTTAATAGAATTTTAAGAAAAATAGATGAAGTTCAAAATAGAGGAAACGCTTTAGATTTTAGAAAAAGGGTAAAAGAAACGAC
>Ga0326511_10001156_pt1 | contig 22246 bp, 18 predicted proteins | sample 0_2496_0518_D_FD_203701 | JGI IMG/M metagenome (GOLD analysis project Ga0326511, IMG submission 203701) | Bovine rumen microbial communities from UC Davis, California, United States - 0_2496_0518 | ecosystem: Host-associated > Mammals > Digestive system > Stomach > Rumen | place: USA... | reverse complement strand
CACCCTCCACCTTCCCCACTCCATCAAAGTCATCGGCGACAACCTCTTTGGCGAAGAAGGCGGCGAGATCCTGTTCAAGTAGTCCCTCCAAATGCGATTTTGATTTTGACTAAATGACTAAATGACTGAATTTTATCTCGATTTAACATAGGTATTACAAAATAATTTATTAAATTTGCACCAAATTACAACTATTATGAACAATCAAACCTGTAACAACTACACACATACACCTGTTGACACGACAAATGTCCAGTTACCAGAAGAGCTGATGGCTTGTAACCATTGTTTGGAATGGTAGCCAATGCTTTTTGAGCCCATATCTCATCGAAATTGAAAGGCTGAACCTTTTGCTTTTCCTTGATAGCATCTTCGAAATCAACCTTCTGAAGGGCGGAAAGCATAGTTTGAGAATTAAACTGTACGTAGCAGTTTACTCTTCCATTCTCCATCAATTTAGAGATCTTTTCCAAGCATTCAATACTAATGGCATCATGAGAAGGTTCATTTTCTTCTCCCAAGAGGTATATGGCTTTTACGTCATTCTTCAGCCTAAACGGCATAGGTCATCTTTTGCGTTTCTGATGCCGTTCATTAAAATAATAACCTTCTCAAACTCTTCATCAAGATTTGCAAAGAGGAAGTCACGAACTTCTTCGATATTCCGATTACACATAATAACGATATATGAATTCGGATAATCATCGTGAAGTTTGTTTATCAGCGAAGGTTGCCCTTTATTAAAACCTAGAACAACGACATGGTCACTGAAATGATAATTTGTCTCTCCTTTTAAGTAACTTTCTACACGCCTTTTTAGCACATTGCTTATGACAGATATCAGCATGCCACTGAATACAATAAGTCCAAGAACAGCGCAAAGTACAACAAAAGGTGAAGACATGGCATTGCTGCTTGAGCCAGGATCGATAAGCACGAATAGCACGTCATACCATCTGCCATGACTCCCTTCTTCGCCTGGCGTATATAGTGTATGGATATAACTTAGGACTATAAGAAGAGTATACATGATAACCATCATACCAAACAACCATACTAGCTGTTTGAACATTCCTTTGGAGAATGAACGGTCAAAACGTAACCCCAATCCATAAAAAAAGTTTATCATATTAACTAGTGAGGGATTAATGAAATGTTATCTCGATACCAAGTCTTTATTATAAAAATGAACTGGGAATATTGATTATTTTTAAAACCCGATATTGCATTATAAATAGTAAGATCTATAATCAGTTTATCTATCAGGAGAATAATTTGGAATTTGCATTTTTTTATAGAACTCATTTAGTTTTATCTCCTTCAAAACAAGCCCTTCAATCACTTGCTTTTCATTGGCCACAGTCTTTTCCATAACGAAATGAGTCGATTCACCTTTACTAGCTGTTTTATAATAGGAAGAAACAACCCTCCATCCTCTTTTTGAGAGATAGTTAACTGCATCCATACCAGAAACAAATCTCAAAGGGCGATTTTTTGAATCATATAACATTGCCGCAGTATACGTTTGCATACCAAAGTCAAAAGTCACTGCTGCATGATACATCACATGAGAAGGCCAAACTACCACCTCACAATACGCCTGCCTAGGTTTTTGTGAAAAGACTGAAGAAACAAAAAGAAGAAAAACAGCAAATATACTTATTCTCATATCAGATTATTTTAATAGAACAACTTTTGAATTCCTCTTGATACTTGAATTATCATACACATATCCATTATTTAATTCTGATTAATATCAAAACTATAATATGATGATGAAGCATAACTCTTCCTATCATGCAAAATAGATGCGTAATATTTAATTCTATGATTTCCTTTAGCCATATGCAGCTCATCATAAGGCATAAAGAGAGTAACACTTGTCGATGTGTTATCCGAATAGGGTGTATAAGTTTGGCTAGTTGCCACATTTCCATCTTCTGTTCTATAATTATTATTATAATCTTTCAGTGGTTTCCCATCGCTAAAATAGAAATACAAATTAACATACAGCCTTTCCCCCTGAAAACCAGTCGCGTTAAAATACACTGTTATATTCATACCCTTTTGACCATTTTTCCATATATTATGATTCGTATTTATCGACGTAATATTAATTTCATTTTCATTTTGGGGGGCATTTTGAACACAATAAATTCTTACCGTTTTGTTTCCTGCTTTAATATAGAAATATCCATTGCGAGAAGTACTCAAGGTACTCTCATCATACGAAATAGTAAGTTTATCCTCACCTTTTTCTTTCACTTCTATCCAGTTGGGTAAATCTGAAACAGAATAACCATCTGGATGATTAGTAACTATTTCATATGTATAAGTTCCACTCAAATTAGACCATGTTGATGTATTTAAATTATCCATACGCCCATTAACATATAATGTGCACTTATTATCATAAGCATCTTGCATATATTGCTTAACCTGATCTGTCATGTCACTGATTGCTATAGGGTGTTCACCACCATATATCTCTGATGAGTTATAATCATCAGCCAATTGCTCAAACATACTAAAATTCTCCTCAGTTTGTTCGATGGTATAATAGGACCAATTTCCCATCTTTGAACAATAGGAGTTCAATTTCTCAAAATGAGAATTGCCAATATCATTTGGAAGAGATAACAGTTTTGTGTTAACATCACTGTGGCTTATATATACATTTTCAGCGAGATCTTTCGCTTGATCTATGCGATTTTTTGCATCAGCAATATCTGTGTAGACCGTAGATGCAGTAAGATTTACTGCATCTTCATATCTAGAACAGATTCCAATAAGATCAGCCAGTTTTGTTTTTAGATCAGCATTATCATCAATAACAGATATATGCTTCCCCATCAAGTTTTCCGACTTGAAGAGATCGACCTGTTTAACTATATTACTTTTCTCACTGTCCCCCCAAGAATCATGACTCAGTTTCTTTTGGGTCATCTTCACATATGTAGGAATAAATTCTTGATAAAATGCCTTAATATGTTTATCATATTGAGCATCATCAAAATAATTATTTGCATTCCACTTCTTCAATTCTTGCAGAATCCAAATGTACGAACTGTCTAATTCCTCTGGTGAAGATGTTTCACTTATGTTGTCAATGTCCTTGTTTAAGGCCACACTGAATTCATCAACATCATTCATGCGAGTAGGCGGTGTCGTCATAGCTTTAAAGAAAAACACTATTGAGGCGCTTACTAGAAAGAATGCCAATGCAAGAATAAGAAGTTTTGCTGAAATTTTCATAAAGCCTTTTTTATGTAAATTGTAGAAACCTTTTCTGTGGGTTGTTTCGATACTGGTTCTCGCTTTAAAGGAATAAACCACATAACAATAAGTCCAAGAATGAAACCTATCAGCAAGGCACAAAGAAGCGGGCGATAAAACAACTTATAGAAAGTGCCATTCCCAAATATCGGTATATATAAATAACGGTGCAAACTTTCTGGATGTTCTTTTATTTTGTACAACGGAATAGGAGATTTGAATTTATTTATGCGTTCTTCCTTTTTTATTTCGACACCCTTTGCTTCCAAAAACTCATATATATGCGGTTCTGTCTTATATGGCATTTTCACCAATACCTTTTCTTGTTCAAGAACATTTGCCTTTATAGATACCTCTTGATAATTTCGTTCATCACCCTCCTTTTTGAAAGAGATAGTCAGACAACGCGCTTTCTCTTCTTCAATTTCAATGGCACCATTTTTCTCCGCATAGTTTGTTATTTTCCATTTCTCTAGGGGCATTCCCTCTTGGTCTACCACAACAAATGTGTCCAGTGGAATCCTTACCTTCCACTTTAATGCTGGTATCTGAATTTGGGGGTCTCCTTCTTTAACCTCAATGGGATTAGAACGTTGTTGTACATATCGGTTGTCCTCATGAATGAATATCAAATTAATCTTCGTTCCTGCATAATATGGTAAAATTTGTCCATTTAATTCCTTTCCATCAATTTCTACTTTAATACAAGACGGGATATTGGGGGCTAATGAAACAAAAGATAGTGTCCTCAAATTTTCGGAAGACAATTCCTTTAACTTATTGCCCATAGATTTATTACTTTTGTCCATTAACAATACCCCCTTATATTTGGTGTCATCTGGTTGTTGCATAAATCTGGGTGAAATCAGCTGTTCTAATTGCTCGCGATTGCAATAACAACGTAGTGCATAAGAGGCGTTATTATCATTCGGAGAAGCAGAAGAAGGCAAGAGTAAGGCTTTATCTGGCTTAATATTCGACAATTCGTTAGAAAAAAACTCCTGAAATGGTTCAGTTTTTCCATCATATTTCCGAAGATGTTCAAGTAACTTTTCCGTCCACAGAGCAATCTTTTTTCCAGATATTCCCATCAAGAAATTATGCGGGATGAAAAGCCATGCAGCAAAATAATCGTTTGTTCGTCCTCCTGTAGCAGTTATACCAGATACAATATAAGCTCCTTCATCACTAAATGTAATCAATCTGAATTCAGCACCAACCGGCAAACCTGCACTTCCGATTACGGGAGTACGTACATCGATGACTCTTTGCAACCAATTTGCATTTGGAGAAGACTCATACTTTCTCCTTTCGCCATTATAAATCTCTTGTACACAAAGTCCTATTTTATATTCCATACTTATTTTATCTAACGATTTATTAATATTATTTACTCAAGATCCTTTTAATTCGTCCAAAAATATCTCGTTCAACATAAGATGATCGTTCAACGATATAATCAAGTATCTCACGTGCGGATGCAGAATCGAAACAACAAAATCTTTGAAAGCACACTTCGCCAATCGAAAATGGAATGAACTCAAGTTTGCCACCATTAATGCTGTGCTTTTCACACATGTGTTTTAAAGCCCGGTAAAAACCCGAATAGTTTTTTGACATATAATTAAGATAATGTTTATCTTCATCCTCTCGGCTATCAAACTCACCCGCCTTATCTGCTTTTGTAAGAACGATATAGACAGCATCCGTGTATTGGTCAAAAACACCAATATGATTTAAGTGCTCTGCAGCACGCTGAAGATAGTCACCCTGAAGCAGTCCGTCGTCCATTTTTTGATTCTCTGCACCATACTCAACAACAAAAAAATGTATTTTTCTGTTCTCACTGGCATGTTCCTTTAACAGATTGGTAAGAGTCACTAATGCAGGCTTTTCATCATCATTTAAGACGATGTTTGTGTGTTGTTTATATAAACAACGGAATAGTTCACCTGAGAAATCTATTAAAGATAACGGATGTTCCTTTTGGTCGCGTATGATTGAAAATCGCATCTCATAGGTATTTTTAATGTCAGTTCCCGCAGGAAGGAACGTATAATCACCATCATGACGAAACACATTGGACAGACGTGTCATATAGTCACCACCTTGACATGGATGCTGCATCATTTTATCGCCACCGTTATTCGCAATACTAAGTACAGCTCCCAAAGCACATGATTTGCCGCTACCTGGCATACCCCAAAAGTAAACTTCAGTCGAACCAGGGGCTATCGATTCTATCTGTTGATAATCAGTCCCTTGAGCGGGGTCAACAGGTTTATCTTCGTTTAACAGGTCAATAAAATCAGAATCAATTCCGCATGTTTCTAAATCATCCACTGTAATAATCTCTTTCTCAATACATTGATTTATAACATCATTTGAAACCAAATTATGATTACATTCCAGCAAAAGCAAAAAATCTTCTTTTGACAATTTGCCAGAACCCATACTCTTTTGAATTAAGAGCATCGGATTGGGGCTTACTTGTAAACTTTCCCCTATTTTTATCAATTTCTTATCTAATTGTTGCATATTTTTTCATTATTCATTTTCTGGTGGTAAATCTAAAGTTAGCGCTCGCCTTGTTGAATGTCTTTGCTCTGAGTCTTGGTTTAATTGCTGACCACGTCGACCCGTCTGCACTCTCTCTCCCTCGTCAAGATGACTCTTTTTATGTACATAATCAATTTTCTGTTTTTCTTTCAGTTCTTGAGCATGCGAATCTTTGTAATTGATTGATCTAACACCCCAGAGAGTTACCATGCTTTTAGGGCTGCGTTTTTGTATGATCCATGGGAGATATAACATAAGAATGGCAAGAATACCAGTAAGCCACGCAAGAGGTTTGGGCTGTTCTATTGTGGAATACAACGGCAGGACAGACTCCAATCGAGAAGATGATTGTGCTATTTCTTCAGTTCTTTTAAAGGGACTAGGAATGCTTCCCCTATTTATCTTCATCATATTGTGATTTTGTTCAAGATCTGTGATATGAGTTGACATGTTTGACATCTCATCATGCCACTCACGTATACTGCTGTTGATAACATTTACATTACCCATTAAAAAAACGTTCCAAATGCTGATAGTCTTTTCAGATTGGTCCACCCACTCTAATGCTTCTTGTTTGAGGTCTAAATATTTGTCTGGCAACAGTTGTAATTGAATGCCTTTAAGCATAGCCTGATATGACGCACGTTCCCAAGCAGAACTATGCGGATTAAAGTGATTCTTACCTTCCTCCAAAGCATGTATTCTTTCATTTGCATACTCATCGTAGTCTGAGAAAAGTTGACGGGCAAATTGCAAAGATTCCTCGAATTTAACCAAGATGTCTTCTTCATGACTTTTTACAGTCCAGAAATGTGAAAATGGGATAAAAGCCCCACAACAAGTCAGAGTGAAGACAACCAACGTTATACGCTCATGTATGATGTAACTTTCGAACTTCTCATTCACAGATTTCAGTAATTGTAACCGAAAAAGTAAAAACAGAAGTACTAAAGATATTCCTATAGCCACAGCTCCGCCTATGATGTAATCACCATCTGTATAATATGTTACACCCACGAAAGTGACATATCCCCCAAAAATGAGTGACAGAAATGCTAATATATGCCCAAATGAAAATTTCAGTTTCTCGTGCATGGCTAAAATAACGAGGTAATAAAGTTAAAGACTCCAGCGATCAATATTAAGATGCCTAATATTCTAAGAACAGATTTTAATGCATCCATTCCTTGGTCATTACTTAGGACGCCAGGCAACACTTGCCACATAACGACTCCTATTACGATGTAAAATATTGCAGTGAAATTTATATGCATAATAACTGTTTATTTAAGATGTTTATAATATGTAACCGTATATGTCGAAATATTTTGTCTCATGGTATTTAGCATTGCGAACGACACCTCTCCCATCATGAGAAAGGACATAGTGCCTCAATGCTCGCTCATCACTAACACCACGCTCATCAATCATAAATATCTGAAATCCCTTACGCATAAATAACCCGCCGTCTGCTTCATATACCATATCCATATCATCGACCATCGTTTCCCTGCCCGTTTCTTTCTGCACATACCCCCAACAAGTTCCCTTTCGTACCCACATATGGCTATAAGCTGTCGAGCAATCCACCTCATCGTATTCAGCGGGCAATATCAAACGTTTTAAGTTCAGATCATAGAGCCCATGGTGATTTTCATCAACGATGATTTCCAACGTCTGGTGCGCACTGTTGTATATCGGAATAGAAGCCATGGGATCAGGAATGAGTTCCGCACCCGTGTAGGCATCAAACAAGTTCCACATATCTTCTATTCTTGCAAATGCGATATCTCCATTCTCTGAAAAGCATATTTCGTCGAATACAGGCATAAGGATTAACTTCTCAGAACGAGAGAGACCATAATATCTCTTGAGCGAAACAATATTAGACACACGACCACTCTTGAAAAGCTCAGGCATTCGTTGAAAATTCAAACGTTCCAAAACCCTTTCCAGACGGGTTTGATATATATTACTAGTCTTCTCGTTCATCTTTCTATCTGAGTTGCAACTGATAAACAGTCTGCCATTTGTCGTATTGAAAATGTTGACACTCCGTAGTCTGCAGCAATCTGAAAGAACTGATTTAGTTCATCAACAGACACTGTCATCGACAATAATACTCCTAACTGGCTGTATAGCGGTATAATCGTATTTTTAACCTTTGTCTGACGGAATCTAGGAAACAGAGCCATATCTAAGAGTCTATGATAGTCTGATGGGATACCCATGTGAATATTCGACAATTTTACATCACCGATCTCCGGAAGGCATACGCTCTTTGTACGTCGTAGAACCAATTCTGCATCAAGGATCTGAATAGATGCGAGTTTCCATGGAGAGGACTTACTTCCTAAGATGAGATAGTCTTGAGATGCCAATTTCATCATACGAATCTCGCCAAGAGCAGAGTCATTTTGCTTCTGAAAGACAAGCGTGACAACCTCTCCGGGCAAAATCTCTTTTAAAGACAATTCATAGTCAATATCCCGAGCTACAACTGAATAATTACCTCTTGCTCCTTGCAAGAAGTCATTCAGATCACGCCCTGTAGCACCTGTTTGCTCTCGAATAGTATCCCAAAGACTATTTGGAGGATCTTGGACCATTAATTCATAGCGAGAGGAAGAACCGCGAATTGTGCGGCTCATCCCCTTGCATATCTGCTGATAAAGGCATCTATAAATAATAGATTTATTTACACTCATAATCCAAACCTGCTGCATCCAACATTTCACGGACTTGCAGAATATTAATACCAGCACTGAGTCCTTGTGAGTTACGCTCGCTCATGTCGTGAACAGCCACTACGACACCGTTGTCCAGAGCCACCGGTCCACCGCTATTGCCAGGATTCGTAGCAATATCATATGTTACCAACTGCATCATCGGACGTCCATGCTGTTCGTCTGTCATATAGCTTCCGATAGCTCCCTGCGAATATTTTGCAGTGTATACCGCACCACTCTCTCGGTCACCAGGATTGCCAAATGTCTGAACATGACGTCCAACAGGTACCTGTTCTTTTGACAGATGGAAGTATGGCACTTTTTCGCCATCTAACAAGTCAACAGAGAAGATCGTGATATCTTTTTGATCGTCAGCCGAGAAACTCAATATCTTCTTGACATTTCGTTCTTTCTGAGTATACAATTGGCTGTCATCCGCATTGTCTGCATATAGAAATACCCGCGCCTGGCTCTCAAACTTCTTAGGAAGGACGTGGAAATTGGTGATAGCCAATCCTGTCTCGTTGATGAAGAAACCCGTACCCATTCCTTCTGGAGTAGCGATAAGGAAAGTACGTTGCTTCATATAAAGTGCAATGTCAGGCAAATTGCCTTCATGATTACATCCTTTTAATAACATACGCCAAGTTTCAACACTGTCAGTCATGTTGCCTTCACTATAGACAGTATTGTCAGCCAGCGCACACTGGCGCAGGATAAGACCATTCAAGCATATGTTATCTGGCAGCAGGAAGACGTATGCATAGACCGTCTCACTACTTTTGCGATAAACTTTCTTTCTATTTCCAGAATCGGATATCAGCTTTACTTTCTTACCAACAATATTGTTGTTCTCCATAAAGACACGAGTGGACTCATGTTCAGGAGAGATGCCCAGCAACTTGACTTTCAATCCTGTAGACAATTTGATGGTATTGCCATCTATAATCTCCTTGACAGTACCTTTTGTTCCGGTGATTTTGTGCTCTTTAGAGCCACATCCAGTAAATAGTGCAGCTGTCAAGATAATCAAGATTGACAATACAAACGATTTGATTCTCATACAAATAAAATTAAACTTATTTATGCACTTGTTATTTGAATGTGACATGGCTGCACGACGCGCCACAAATTGCCCTCTTTTCTGATTTTGCCCCGACCAGTAGGCACACTTTGCGCAGAGGGAGCCATTTCGCCTTCAATAGTCACAACCTCGGGAGGAAGGATCTTGTCCTTACCTTCGAATACTACTTGCCAATTCTCTGCCGAGACCGGTTTCATTTCAAACTCTCCCTCATTCTCATTGGTATAGAGTCTAAAAAGTTTGGTATCTCCATCTAAGGGACGTGGTCGGTCGAACACCCACATGTCTGTCCGCTTATCAAAGAAAGGCTGTTCACGGAACAGATTAGGCTGATCTGGCAACACAGGACTCACTACCGGTTGCTCAACACTTGGTGTAGCAATAGGAGTAGGATCCACATTTGTTGTCTGTTTCGTATCGGATGATACTGACTGAGCAGGAACATCTGCAGAAGTATTATTCCCCATACGTGAAGCAATTGCCTGTAGCGACTGCGTAATATAGATAATATCTGCCTCACGAGTTATACCCGAAGGATTGACAACTCGAAGGAATTGGAAAAATGCAGTGGTAAGATTCTGCAACGCTTCCTGAAACTGTTGGCTGTTTGTATCCATTGTCAAAAACTATTTAAATTAGACAAGTTCTATTGTTATCTTTTGAGTGACAATCCATGACTGGCCCTCTTTCCGAAGAGTACCTTTTTTAATTGTCTTGATATCACGAGCAGAGGCATTAGGTTCAAACTCATTGGCGCAGATACGAAGGACTGACTGGTCAGCCAGGATGTCCTCTGCGACCTGTTTATTGATGTCATAAGTTGCCATATCGCCATTAATATCCATAACAAACCAACTACGACTGCCATCATCCTTCAAGTTTCTCTCCTTTACAGATAACTGCCCACCAGACTCCTGAAGGCTGAAGTATTTGATATTATTCTTTGGAGCTGGAGAATACGGTATATCACGCTTCTGTTCTTGCGCTATTCTACCATGACTCTCTTTCCACTCTCTAACAAGTTCAGAATAGCCCTGGGCATGATGCGGAGTAGACTGAGCTTTAATTGTAGCCTGCTCCTTGACATCGTCAACCATTCCCTTCATTTTCTGTTCAAGCGCACTGTTGGCACGATTAATCTTTATCTCCAGTTTCTTCTCTAATGTCGCGAGCCGATCGTCTTGAGTATCGTCCGTGGTCTGCTGCTCTTGCTGATTGCGACGAGAAGAGATGAAAGTATAGATAATGTATAGAAAAAACAGGCCGATCAATACCCATAATATTGTCTGTTGGGTTTCAATTTGCTCTTTCAAAGTCTGGACTGTATTCTGCAGCTCCTCTATACCAACCGTATTATTGGGGACAACAGATGCGTTCTGTCCAACTGAGTCAACAGTTTCAACAATCGAAGAATCACCATTGACAGACTGTGTCGTCACGGGCACAGTTTGCAGAAAAATATTACCTAATATACTCATAACGATCAAATTTTGAAACCATATTTGAAAAGCATATCTTTGATGGGCCAGAAGAAAATAGGATCTTTCTGCATATCATTTGAGTGATCATTGTTGCTGGCATCCCAGTTCTTGAAACTGAGTCTGGCAAGACGCATTATCTCACCCATATCAAGCGGCTGATAATTCCAACCTCTATTCAACTTTGAACGAACTTTAGAAAACTCGTCGCTTGAGAAATAATTCATGCAGTCTTCCACCTGAGTAAGTACACTCTCTATCTTATTTGGAACATCACATTCCATCAGTCTGTCAGTATCGGTTTCTCCATCATAGCCCCATACACAACTCTCTACCTGTGTAAGCGGAGCCTGTCCTGGTCTATGGAATATAACGCCCCCTTTGGCCGTAACGACCTTAGGATTATCCGTCATCACGACCTCTAAAGGTTCCACCTCCTTAGCTTCGAATCCTTGGTATCTTAAAACAGATTTCATTAATTCTGCAATATCCCGGCTAAGTGGACTTAGGATGTTGATATACAGACTACCCATACCTGTAAAGCCAATCTTCTGTGGAACATACAATCCGTCTTTTTTCAAAATAAGACCAATATAGTATGTGATTGACACAAAGTGCATCAGGATAAGAGTAATCAGGGGAGACTCCTGCAAATGCTCAGTAAATCGATAATCCTTATCATATTTGAACAAGAAACTAGCGATATCAGCAGAGTCAGAAGCATTATCCCTAAAAGTTTCATAGCGCTTTGTTAGATTGGTCGCACTGGGGAAGCTCTTGTTGACATACTCCGTGATGAAAGCGTTTGCTTTCTTCTTATCACTCTGATCATCAATGCCATCACCCCACAAATCATTAGCTGCGAAGCGTGCAGAATAGGTGTAATTTTCCTCGTGATCAGGATCCTGGTAGACCATATCAACGGTACCGCCACCAATATCTACATTCAAATATATCTCAGACGCATCAATAAGGCCTTGCTTTCTGAACGCATACCAGGGAACAATACCCTCCACAGGGTGTTTCATATCTGACTGTTTCATATTGCATTTTCCTGGGTCACCAGCCTTTACGTGCTTTCTTGCTTCTGCCCATGTTATGTACAGTCGGTCACGTTCACGACCTTCCATTGACTGTGGATAGGTAAAATAGAAATTGAAGTCGAGCGATGCGCCATTGAGTACGGCCTTATTCTTAATCATCCACATCAACTCATCGAAGTAGGCCTGACGCAGGTCGGGATTCTTGCCCCCCCTTGCCCACTTGATATTTTGCTTGTAAACGTTGCTACCTTGAGCACTCTGCTCTTCATGCAGGAAGAAGAAACCGACATTGGTGTCTCCAAACAACATATACTTGTTTGTATCTGTATCCGATAGCCATGATTTAGCTGCACAGGCCGTAGTTCGAATGGGGAAAGAAAGCTTCTCATCATTATTACCAACAACAATTTCTTCTGGCAAGAATTCTCGTTTCATCGCTGGCTTGTAGTGTATGTAGCTACCGATGTCATAAAGACTCACCACCTGCTCGTCGCTTTCAGTGTAGAAGAAATCCTGGACATCATCAACAGTATTACCGTTATCTTTACCATAGGCCACATGGGTATTAGTCGTACCAAAATCTACACAGAACACCATATGATCCGTTCCTAACTTTATACGTTTGAAGAGCGGAATAATCAAACCGCGAGCCTCGCCGGTTTCTACCTCAATCACATCAAAAGCATCATCTATCATATAGAATCGGGTATTGATGGTATTGGTATTCGTACGCTCCCTTTGTTCGGTTTTCAACTGATGGTTGAGATCATTCATCCTAAAGAAGTTCAACTCCACTTTTCCTGCATAACCCAACATAACGCTGTATTTATTGTTCGGATTGTCTACAATTTGATAGAATGGGAAAATGCTTAAGTTGAAGTGACGGTCGGCATCAGCATCATCAAAGAAAACGATCTCATCGTCAGAATATGTTTTCTTCATTGTTATGACACCACTCTGGACGGGAATATTGAGAGTTACCGTTACCGTCTCGTCATCAATAATATGAATACTATAAATATTCTGTTTTTGTACCGGTATACCTTTATTGTCATACTTGAAACTTCCGTCATTCATAAACTGGTACAAATCTTCAAGATTGAAGAATTTGAAGAAAGTACGTTTCAGGGGTGGCAGGAAGTTTACATCACCAGCATTACCTGTAAGGAAATGTTTGTTTGACATATGAGCAGCCAAGCCAATGATTTTGTCCTCAAGGAAATCTTCTATACGCAGATAAGGATACGGACGCTCTGTACCAGGAAGAGTACGCTCCCAATAATTAGGATTTTCAACTTGAATGCTGGGCATCTTGCCACAATAGATTGACCAGGGTTCATCCTCATAATACAATGCGCCACCAATCTGCACATTCGGATCGAGTACAAGTGGCATCTCTACAGTCTTAGCAGCCTCTTGACCGCTTGCTTCCTTTGGCAAATGACTGCATTTGATTTTATAATCATCATTAACCCTAGATGCTACAGTAGGCAAACAACGGAGTCGCCATGCATCCATTTCACCATTAGGAGAATCGCCAATGACGATAGCATCAATCTTACTGTCATCAGCTTTCCCCTTGTCATTAAAAGTAACGGAATGAAGCTGTTCTGTATATTCTGCTAAAAAATCTTTAATCGTATAAGCCCCTTCCAGTCCGGCGATTCTGGCCCCAAAAGGAGTATCTTTATCATATAGTTCCCAACTCTGTGACAGATAATCTTCGAAATCTGTCAATGAATTGTTGCGGCCTTTATAAGCAAACCACATCTTGTATATATACTCCTTAAAACGTTCTGAGCGTTGAGATAATGCCCGGGGAGGTGTCAACTTTGTAGGATCATTGTCAAACAAATTGTCTCCACCTTTTCCTGCTTTAAACTCCCATCGTTTCTGGCTTTTCTCCCTTACCCAGTTAGGGCTGGTATATGCAAGCGAGAATGGAGATGTTCCACCAACCACCACGGGAAGACTCTTCGGGTCTTTAGGATTGTCATTCCATGTAAAGAGATAAATGGTATTGACATGTTTTAGGGCCTGATCCCCAATTTTGGGATCAAATTGGTCACGAAGTGCATGAGCAAGACGGTCATGATCTTCGCTATGACTGAAATTAGGATCGTCGCTTGACAGTTGGTCAAGTTCACTTTGACGATTCCATGCCACTACGTTGAACTTCTCGTTAGCACCATAATAGAAAATAAACTCGAGCATGTCAAGACAATCACTCACCATATAATTATAAAGACCTGACTCCAAGTGAACTTGAGTACCCTGGGTCAACAAACGCCTTTGTCTTTTCTTTATTTCTTTAAAAGCTGTACGGAATAGGAACAGACGGGCAAATGGAGTCGGGATAGACGTGCACATCTTATTAATAGAGGCACGATCCTTTGCTGAATCACCGTCACTAATCAGCGTAGTGTCTACTTTTTCCTGAAGATAGCCAGGAACAAGATCTACGCGTTCTTTTTCTTCGATACTGAAGACGTTGCTTTTAAAATTCTCATTATTTGGCATTGTCGTATAATCTTTTGAGTTAATCGAAAACCTTGTTTATGATCTCTTTTTCGTCTGTAGAGGCAACATATAATCCATGCATAAACAGGAACTCCTCGTCTCGTGTGGTATAGTCGCCTGTAAAGCCATTGGGCTTAAAATTATTAATGGCTTTATTGATAAGTCCATCAATGGTCGGACCTTCTACTGATTTATTCTCTTTCTTCTTCGAGCCCCCTTGGCCAAAGCCAAAAAAGCCACCTGATTTGGCAGGAGTCTCATCTTTATGATTAACAATCAGTATTTCCAAATCATCTTTAGTGCCATAAAGGGTTAGTCCATGACTGTTACCATGGTCTTCCAATTTACCCATATTACTCAACTCGTCAAGCCATGCTTTGTACAAACTCCAAAAAGATTTCAAGTTAGTCAACATATTCTTCATCTGATCTTTAGGGTCTGCGAGCGTGAAACGACTATAGTATGTAGTACGTTTTACATTTGAATCTGGCTGCATGGTACGGAACATGAAATACTTCATGGCAACTGTAAACGAAGTCAAACGACGGATAATCGGCTTGACATTTTCATCTTTCAAGTCATCATAGAACAATTGCTTCACAGACACTCCGTCTCCTACGATAAACTTACCGACACCATATTTGAAACTTCCACGTCCCCCCTGAACGAAATGAATAATGCTCAATGCACTGATGAATTCACATATATTGGCAGGATTCTTTTGATTTCCACCGCCATCACAGTAAGGAAGTACTGTCGGTTTGGGATCACCGATGAAATATGCACTGTTGATAGCACCACCATTCATTTGGCCATTAGTATCAAAACTGATTAAACCGCTATCTTCATAATAGTTGATAGCAGCCTTGGTCTTAGAATTGAAAATGTCATGCCGAATAGTACCGCCATCTTTAGATTCTGGAGCGAAATAAGGCATTACCAGAACAGCGCCAATATGCACGCCCTGATTTTTTTCGCGAATTTTGCGAATAATCTCGGGGATACCCGAAGAGCCCGTCCCGCCAAAAAGAGAACCTACCACAACAACTTTGTCATTTGGAGTAAGACGCATCAGGAATGCCTTGAATTCAGAGCACTCGGAGTCAATGTCATGAAATACGACACTACCTATATTCGGATTACCCTTGAAGCCAACATCCATTTTGAGATTCATTTCGGAATCATCGCTTGTGGGATCCGTATTATAGAGTGACTGCAACAACATCTTTGTACCTGTCGTATCAATATCTCTACCCAGACGTTTTGAGTTCATTTCGTCATAGCCAAGGGTATCGTAACCAATGTATTTTTTGTACACATTATTACCCTTAGGTGCATAAACCATTTGGAATGAACTACCTCCGTTTAGGCTGTCATCCTTCAACTGACACAGATTCGACTTAAAGAAACCTGCCTCTTTTACCATGTCCTTGTCTTTCCAGGCAATGTTATGTATGCGGTTATAGGTTTCTATACAGTTTGTGGCAATGGCCGTATCGCCATTTTCCGAATCATAGTCCAAAATAATGGGATAAACATCATAGTCTTTGAGTGAATCCTGACCTGACGCCAACAACATGGTGAAAGAACGGAGTACTCGTGCTCCTGTTCCTCCTATAGCAAAAATAAAAAGTCTTTCCATTGCTCCTTAATTTGTATGATACAATTATTTCCGTCCGTGTGGCCATAGATGGGGTATAGCGACACCATTAACACTAAATCCCTTTAAGAGGATGGAGAGAATATAGAAAAAAACACCAGACCAGATAGCAGTATTCAATCCTAACATCATTGCGACGTCATCACCCTGTTTCAGCTGTTCAATAATCTCATTTTTTGCATTATTCATTTTATCCTGCTCAGAAGTTGGTGCCTCATCAGCCATTTCGAGATAGTAGTCTTCCATATCCGCATAGAAATTAGATGAAACCACCTCGGAATCGTCTTCTGGCTCACTGCCGATGAGCACTTGATCTGCAGCTACGAAAGAGACGCCAGCTGAGAGGATCAGAAAGACTATCCATACTGGCAAGGAAGCAGAACGGATGGTTTTAAGACTCGTACAAAGGCCGAAATAAAATACCAATGCACAAATCAAAGCAGCGCCACCTGCTATAGCCAAAGCAATAGCAAATCCGCCAGACTCTTCAAAGAAATGTGCATGATAGCCGTACTCATCAGCATAAACCCCAGCTGAAGAAACAAATTTAAATAAGATCTCCATGTTTTAAGTTTTAATTTGTTATTTTTTTGTAAATTTAATTGTTGTATCTATTAACATTTGACCATCGTCTGTAGCCTCATAGAGTCCTTTAAGAAGATAGGTCAACGCAAATGTATGTTGCTGTTCCATCATATCTTTGGCTATATTAGAATCATCATCAGAACTCCATTTTAGCCATTCGTCGGGTATAATCTTCTTCAGGCGAACAGTAATCACATTATTTTTTGCACTGATATCACGAATCTCATTACACTTCAGACATAATGTGTAGCCATTGATACTTGAACTGATATTTTTCTTACTATCATTGAGTAAGACTTCCAAATGCTGCTGAAGGTAAGATGCACCAAGATCCTTAACAAGGCAGTCAGGAAGATCTGCGACTAGGTTAAATTCTCCTTTTTTCTTTTTTAATACATAAGTGTTGTCTTCCTGTATGAATGATTGCTTGTCACTGAAGTGAAGAACTTTATTATGCTCGTGAAGGCCAAAAGTTATACTATGTGCCTGCTTATAGGAAGAAAGGCTTCCTTCCGAATTGATCTTATCAATCATCCACTGTACATGAGGACGTTTGCCGATAGCAATGACAAAGAAAGGCCGCTGTTTTACACTATCCAATTTTACATGTACATTCTTGTGAGTATAGTAAAAACTTCTTTTTGATTTATTGCTGTATCCACTTTGCAGACGAAACACACTGATGGCCATACCTTTCTCTACGAGTGCAGAGTCACGGATGTCATTCTTTATTTGTCCCAATGACTGCTGAAGGTATTGCGCCTGCTTGCTGTTAACGCCAATAATGCCATCAGTAACTATAAATGTAAGAACATCATTATGTGCTGCCTCATGTTCCATCTGTGCGATAATAGTCGGGAAAGGAGTATCCTGACCAGCAAAAGGATTCTTAGCCAATGCCGCGCCTATAATTCCCTTGATAGGTGTGCATGGCTTAGCCCCCCAAAAAAATGCTTCACCATTTTTCAGGCTTTTCAGATCACTGATAGCATTGATAAATACTGCATTCTGTCCCTCAGCATACCCACGCATACTGCCAGAATTGTCAATATACACACGAATACTAGAAGGCTCGTCCGATTGTTCTATAAAGCCATCTGAATTGTCCGGACCCGGTCCTTGTGTAATTTCTTTAGTGCCTCCTGTGCAATTGAAGAAGCATACAATAGTAAAAATAAATAAAATACTTTTTTTCATATTCATACTATAATAATATTTTTGTTTTCTCAATAACTTCCCCATCTTCCATAAATCCGAGATGTGCAATATCTTTAATGACCTGCATGTTCTGCTCTCGATCCACCTTTTCCTTATGCTGTCCCAATGACGGACAGAGCTGTTCTAGAACTGACACGGGGGCATCCAGTTTCCCTGTTACATCTTCGTAATTGTCAATACCATCATTCATTGTATCCACAAAGAGTTGAGGTAGAATCTGCTGAAAGCCCAAAGGAATTAAAAACATCTCTAACTTATTGTAGATAGCCCTGATACGTTCAGAATTGATATAGATACCTTTTTCGCGCGGTTCAATCATAAACGGAATCATGCCATAAGCCATAAGACATCCCAACTTATTCATCACATCATCTGACTCTTTCAAATGATGGCGAAGGATATCCTTTAGAGCTTTACGAACCTGTAAAGCATTATCATCAGGAACGGCTTGTAGTTCATTACCTATTTCTTTAAGTTGCGTAACCAAGTAAACATCATCCTTCGGATTGCCATTTTCACAATCTATCTGGTAACTGCCCTTCTCTAATTCTGCAATAACTAAATCAAGTGCCTTCACAGTTTCTTCTTTGACATCTATCACATCATCCTTAGCACGACGTAATTGCTCTTGGAGTTGCCTTAACTTTTCCTCATTTGCTGCATTCTGTTCAATTGCAATATCTTTTTCATTTGCCAATTCACGCAACTGACGGCGCAAATTATCAATTTCTCTTGTATCTGGTTCTGGTTGTTCTAAAGGAACTGAAACTGTTGGTGTCTGCTGTTCTTTTTTTAGCAAAGCGTCGATTCCCTTCTTCAACACTTCGATCAGCATATCTGTACTGTTTGACATATACTCACTCATGTTGCTCTCTGTTTTATTAACTTTCTGAATTAATTCAAGAAGTTTGACATTGTAATCATTCTTTATGCTAGTTGTATTTTTATTAGCACTATCAGAGATTTCTTTTCGATTGTGATTGATATTCCCTACAGTACTTTGCTTGATAGAATCATCGCTTTGCGGATAGATTTTTTTCATGGCATCATCCACAATGTTATATCTTGCTTCTTGAAACCACCCCCCTTGTTTCTCCTCCAAGGCTAGAATACGCTCCTGGTCTTGCTTTATATATAGCCGTACAAACGTATACGCGTTACTCACATAATAGTTTTTGGAGAGAGCTGTCAGTTTTCGATCTTCAGGCAAAAGAGACATTATTTCTTTGCTAAGAGAAGTATTCATCGGTTCTTTGTTATCAACAACAATCTTAACAACATCACCAACAGCCTCCGCCTTCAGTTGTCCGCTGCGATTAGAAGCAGTCTTAACCAACAGACATTCGTATTCTTTGTTGTTAATTGTTACACTATCAAAGTGTTTTCCTTTTTTACTATAATTAATTTTCATACCTATAGCATTTCAAATTGTTAATATCAATAGGAGATTCGAACAGGCCAGAAGCTGCGCTTTGCTACTTCGCTCTCTAGGTCAGTACCTTTCGGAGGACAGCCTACGCTTTGCATCTGTCCGATACACAATGCCACGTCGTCGAGTTCTGTAAGTACGATACAAACATCCAATTCGTCACCGTTGCGTAATTCACTCTTATAGTTGCTCTTACTAAACACACCCATTATCGACAAATACTCCATATCATTCTGATTCAGGCCCTCTAAAGTTTCTTTTTCATTCAGATAACTTTGAACAAGGCACAATTCTGGTGAGATGCCCACACCCTTAATGGTCTTCGTTTCAAACTGATATTCCTCGTATGAAGAACTAGTAGGGATATTCTTATGATTCAGCAGTTCAATATAGTTCCACTGATTCTGAACACCTTGGTAAGCCACGCCAAAATTGGCATAAAGACGTTTCGACTGGATAGACACAGTCGACTCAGGTTGGCTGAACATATCAGCCATGGCAATTGCACCTTCTGCAACGGCTGTTTTCTGCCGATCAGACACTGAATGGTCACAGTTAACAGGCCGATCTAAAGTGATAAAGTCGCATTGAGCCTGACTATTGATTTTGCTGACAGCCTCACGCAAGCGATTCTGCAGTGGAACCAGTCGGCAACTACGACCAGACATTAAAACGGTGTCGATATGCAAATTGTCGCAATCCAAATATCGACACATTCTATGCATCATCTGTGATGTGGTCTCTTCAAGGTAATTAATGAATTCCTGATGAGTGACGATATCATTCCTGCTTATATTATATTGTTTCTTACCAATCTCAACATCTATATTATCATCCCCATTGGAATCATCAGTAACTTTGCTCAGAAGAGGCTTTACTTGTGATTTGATAGAGAGTTTCAACGAAATACTATTATTGATTTCCGATTGAGGATTGTCAGTAGAGATGATAAGTGGATTTAATTTAAGCTTTTCACAAATAATCTTTGCAATAATGTAATCCAAATAATTACCAGCTTTGCACGTACCCAGTTTACCTATTATACGAAGTTCGTGATGCCCATTAGCGCTGTGTTTCTGCAACAAGGTGACATCTAACGTTCCTGCTCCCATATCAAAGACCAAAACATTCTCGTTCTGATTGATGTCGGCATTCTTGGCGTGATACTCATTCCAATGACGCATGTAATACGCAGCAACAGCATCGCTCTCACTCACAAAGCGCAGACAGTTCTGATCCACGCGGATTGATGGTAGTACTTGGCGCACCACTTGGCGTATCACGGAGAGATGCATTGGGGTATAAGTATTCGGATAGGTCAGCACCAACTTGTTCAAGCGATCCAAATCTTTCACTTCCGGTAGAATGAAATAGCGGAAGAGAACATGATAAGACTCACGGAAGACGTTGATTACCGACTGAAGAGATGCCTGGTTATCTATTGGGACATCTTTGGCCTGACTGCGTTCAACACCATTAGGAGTATTATAATAATAATGTATGTTATAGTTTGGATTATCAGGAAGCGATTCTCGACCTACCAACATTTTTAAGCATGGCAGCTGATAGGCATACTGATTTCTTATCATACTAGATGTCGGTGACAGGCAAACGGCCAGGTCACTATACAATCCAGCTGTTTTTTGCTCAGAACTCAATGAACTTTCATATAACCCATCGGTATTTTCCTGTGGTGATATCTCATGAAGCAGGATATCACTCGAGAGGAAATAATCGGAGTCCTTTTCAAATTCATCATCTGAGAATTTTTTATACTGGGCATCACGGTTGATCAGGCGTGTCTTCTGTGAGTGAAGTTCAATCAGATTACCATTATAAACAGATACGATAGCAGATGATCCATAGTCAACACACAACCACTCAGGATTAGGCTCCTGATAAACCCGCTGTTCCAATGTTAAATGGAAAGATTTTGATTCAAGCATATCATTGGATATGCCATCACGATTCTCAATATAATAGAAATCAATGTTGCAAATGATGCTGAAAAGGAAAAAGTCTGGACTGTCCCACTCTATTCGTTCTATATCTTTCGGATTAAATGTTAAAGATAAAGTCGTATGAGATTTCTCACCAATACCATTAGGAAGAAAAAGGCCTTGCTCACTCTTAAGAGCTGATAATTGATGGCCCGATATTTCCATAATCTGATTGGTAATTTCTGTTCCCTTCTTATCAAATAACCGAGCGCCTTTTGTCTTGACATTAAAGGCTAGGCCCGTAATCTCCACACCAGCGCCAGTGATAGAGTCATCACTAGATAAGTTCTGGAAGACCATCTTATAACGCCGCATCAACTGGCTGCCCAAGGTAAAGTTGATTTGTTTTAGCATCAATCGAGAGTTAGACTTCTTGGCGGCAAATAAATTCTGGTTATCAACAAACACAGCCAATTCGGCTCCTTGCATGTCACGTTTAAGTGTGAAGGTTTCAAATTTAGGCGATAACAACTGACGAGCGCTATTATCCTTCAAACAGAAATTGCCCGAGCATTCAATCTCATATTCCTCATCCTGTTGGGGATTGCTCAGCTTATTCATATCAAGCCCGATACTCTGAACGAATAAAAGCCCTTTTTCATCCTTCCTTTCACCTAAAACCACCGCATCGGCAATCTGTCTCTTATTGGGAGCGAACAGAGAAA
>Ga0326511_10001155_pt1 | contig 22270 bp, 10 predicted proteins | sample 0_2496_0518_D_FD_203701 | JGI IMG/M metagenome (GOLD analysis project Ga0326511, IMG submission 203701) | Bovine rumen microbial communities from UC Davis, California, United States - 0_2496_0518 | ecosystem: Host-associated > Mammals > Digestive system > Stomach > Rumen | place: USA... | reverse complement strand
ACCCGGAGAGACCATACACACCGGGGTCATAGTTTCCGTTTGTGCTGATATAGCCGTTTCGCAACGCGGTTATTTCCACCTGGACGGTGAACTCGTCGCTTAAATCATCCACTTCGGCCTCTAATTCGGTGACATCTCCCTCCACTTCGGTCAGCCTGGTATCGTACCCGGCCATCACCTCGTGATCCGCCAGGGCCTGGGTGTGGTCAGCTCCAGCGGTGGTGTGGTCTGCCGCCGCGAGAGTATGGTCCGAAGCCGCCTGCGTATGGTCCGCAGATGCGGTGGTATGGTCGGTGCTGGCCTGCGCGTGGTCTGCAGATGCTTGCGTGTGGTCGGAAGATGCGGTGGTATGGTCGGAGGCGGCAAGGGTGTGGTCTGCCTCGGCGCGGCTATGGTCCGCGTCAGCGACATCCAGTTTGTCCTGGACGAGGGCAGCCTTGGTGTTTGCGAGTTCCGCAGCACCCGTTGCCGCCGCGGTCGCGCTCGCAGAATCCGTATGGTCAGATGCGGCAGTGGAGTGATCGGACGCGGCCTGGGCATGGTCGGTGCCTGCCGTCGCATGGTCGCTTTGAGCCACGGTGTGGTCCGACAACGCCGTTGAATGGTCGGATACGGCGGTACTGTGGTCCCCATCCGCACGAGTATGGTCCGCATCGGCCGTATCCAGTCTTGTCTGGACAAGCTCCGCCTTCTCGCCAGCAAGGGCCGCTGCGGCTACTGCCGAGGCGGTAGCCGCCACCGATGAAGCGTGGTCGGCGCCGGCGGCATCGTGGTCGCTTTGAGCGATGGAGTGGTCAGCCATAGCGCGGCTATGGTCGGACGCGAACACTACGGACCGCTGTGCCTCCGCTTCGGCACGATCTGTTTCCGCAGAAGCGCGAGATGCCTCCGCCCTTGACGCATTATTCGTCGTGTTGACGAGAACCATGTACGCCTCGATGACCGAAGTGTCAACGGGCTTGCATTTGGTGCAACTGTATGTTACGACTGCCATATCCTTGTTCCTTTTTTAGTCGTCTACTTCGCCGATGATGTAGAACTGCCCCTTGTACGAAATCACATCGAACGGCTTCGGCGCATCGCCGGATGTGGTGACGGTAAACGAGAACTCCCCGTTCTCCTCTCCTTGCAGGGAGACGCCGGAGTCGAAGATCTCGACATCCGGGAGCTGGTCCTCGGGGGACATGCCGGGGGGCATGGCGCCGAACAACTGCTGGCACAGGCGGTCCCACACTGAACGGTACACCATGCGGTCCTTGCAGCCGCACGGGCCGAAATTCTGGATGAATGCAGTATCGGTGCAAACTGATTGTACTTTCATTTTCGCTTCGTGTTAATCTTTATACCAAAAGGTTCTGCGCGTTCTGCTGGCAGATTGCGGCATGGTCCGCGTCTCCGCGGGCGCCGAAGGTACGGGCGGCAACAATCCACTCAAGCGCGTCAACGAGGACGGGAGGCACGACGGTCTCGATGTCGGTCGTCGTATCGGTGACCGCAGGCATTACTGGTGTTGCGATGTAGGTCGCTTCAATCCCGGACGAGTCGGTGACTGTCGTGTCGCTCGGCAGGGAGTAGCAGTCAATCTCGCGGCATAGTTCAGTTACGGCCTCGTTCCCCGAGCCGGTTGTCCATGCCCCGTAGGAGATAACGCCGACCGGCTTCGCCTCCTTCCCCATGAGGAATCGGTTGTGCTGTCGCTTCCCGGCTTCGGACATTTCCGGGACGGCCTCCGTGATGGGGCGCTGGAAATCGGAACAGGAAATTTCTGCAACGCGTAGAAAATCATCGTCTACTTTCAGGCGGATGTATTTCCTCCCTCCGAAAAGAGAGGGGAGGTCTTCCACCTTCTTGTTCTCGAAATCAGTCTGCGGGAGCCTCCAGTACGGCGCGACGGAGAAGAGCTCCAGGGCGCCTGCGTCCACCAGCCCGTCGATGAGGGCGTAGAGCGGGTTGCCGTCGGCGCCGTCGACGGTGAGGTCTTCGATGGTGATGTCCGGGGTGACCTCGTCCATCCGCAGGGCCACCTGCCGTATGAGCTCGTTCCGTTTCATGAGCTACTTCTTTTTCTGGATCTGGAAGTCGTATCCGGCCTCGGCGGCGACGGCCTTGGCCTTCTGATAGTTGGCGTCCTCCGGCAGTTCGATGCCGAGTTCGGCCATGCGGTTCTTCATCTCGACGAGGTTGAGGAAGCGCTCGGAGCCCTTCACCTCGTTCATGACGGGCTTCTCGGCCTGCTTCGGCGCCTCGGCCTTCACCTCGGGAGCGGGAGCCGGCGCGTCGTTCTCGTCGTTCTTCACGGACTCGATGTAGAAGACGGTCCCGAAGTCCTTGGACTTCTCCAGGAGCGCCTGGATTTCCGCGTTCGCGGTCGTGTACTTCGCGGTGGAGTCGATCTGGATTCCGGAGCGGAACTTGATCTCGACGCGTCTTCCGTCCTCCGCGTTGAGGAGGAGCTGGTATCCCTTGAGGAAGAAGGTCCTGTATGTTTTCTTTGCCATATATGACGGTCTCTTGTTGAAACGGGGCGGCGGTGAAAGACCACCACCGCCCCGTCATAAAGTTGGAGGTTGTAGGTTCTAGGCCGGGATGATCCGACGATGGCACGGCAGGTTCTCGAGGAACAGGCTGTAGGTCTCGTGGATACGGACGGCGTTGTCGACGCGGCGCTGGCCGGTCTTGTTGAGGTCGAGCTGGGTCGTGGTCAGCGGTTCCATCACATACTTCTTGACGAAGTTCGGGTCGATGACCATGCCGCACTTGGAGAAGTAGCCCTCGAACAGGGAGCCCATGGGCTTGACGAGGAGTTCGCCGAACGGGGTCTCGATCTTGAAGACGCGGAGGCCGAGGACCATTTCGGTGTTCTTCGCCTCGAGCTGCTTCTGGTAGGACTTGACATTGGCGATCTGCTCCAGGAGGCCGTTACCGGCGAACAGGAGGCGACGATCGGCGCCGTTGTTGCCCTCGAAGATGGCTCGGCCGAGGGAGTTCCAGTCCTGGTCGGTCATGGCGGCGGTGAAGTCCACGGTGGACTGCTGGTTCATCTGCCACCAGAGGCCGGTGGAGTGGTGGACGAGTTCGCCCTTGGCGTTCTTGGAGAGACCGCCGACGCCGAACAGGTTGCACAGTTCCATGCCGCGCTTGAAGTCCCACAGGGTCTGCTCCTTGTAGACGGAGAAGTCCATGGCGACCTTCTTCTTGAGGAGGGCGTGGATGACGGACTCCTCGACCTGGCACATGTGGATCTGGTTGTAGTACTTGCGGTCGGACGGCTGGATCGCGAAGCCCTCGACGGAGGCCTCGAGCTCGGACACGGCCGGGGACAGGCGCTGGATGATGGACTCGTCGGCGATGGCCGGGATGGTGGCGGTGAGGGTGCCGACGCGCTGGACGGTGAGGTTGCCGCCGCTGACGGCCTTCACGATGCACTGGACCGGCAGGTTGCTGGAGTCGAGCTTGATGCCGTTGTCGTCGCCGTTGGAGTCGATGGTGTGGACGAGGAAGGTGTCGCCGGGCTTCCACATGTCACCGTTCTGGACGGCGATGGTGGTGCCGGAGGAGTAGGCGTTGTCGAGACGGTCGAACACCTCACGGGTGCCGATCTCCCAGCCGCCGGCCTCCCAGGCCTCGCTCTTGACATTGTTGGCGATGCTGCGGGTGAAGGTGTCGATCGGGGTGTCCTGGGGACGGATGAGGACGATCTTCTTGTCGAGGTCTTCGTCCATGTAGGCCGCCTTGTTGACGGTGGTGGAAGGAGCGTTCTCGCCGACGACGGTCGTGCCGTCGATGGGGCCCTGGCTGGAGCCGGAGGCGACGCTCTCGGTCACTTCGGCGGAGCCGGGACCTTCGATGAACCGCATGAAGCGGTACGGGTTGTGGGTGAGTTTCATAAAGCTGGTAGAGATTATGGATGTTCGTTGTTAGAATTTGCGTTTCGGCAGGTCGTCGAAGACGGTCTGCTTGCGGGGTCTCGGGGTGGGAGCGGGTGCGCTTCCGCCCATCGGTGCGGGCACTCCGTCGCCGGCGGTGTCGGCGGTCTTCTTGACGCGGGCGGCCTCGATGGCCTGGTTCTTCCCGTCGATCTCGGCGGTCTCCGCGGCCTCGGCCACGGCCTCGTCGTAGGTCATCGCCTTGTAGAGCTTCTCCAGGGTCTGCGCGGAGAGCTTGAGGACGGAGAGGTCGTTGTAGAGCTCGTTGACGAAGTTGATGAAAGCCTCCTTCTCGGCGGCCTCCATGGCGTGCTTCTCGGCGAACTTGTCGATGTTGTCGTAGGCCTCCTTCTCGTTGGCGCGCTTCTGGGCTCCCCTCTCGCGGAAGGCCTGGCCCATCTTCTTGCGCTCGTCGGAGGACTTCTGGTAGTACTCGTAGTCCTCGTCCCCCTCCTTGGCCACGAGGCTCTCGGGGTCGAAGAACTTGGCGACGGCGGCGCGGAACGGGGTGCCGTTGACGATCATCTCGGACACGACCGAGGCCAGGTCCTTGTCGGAGTCGAGCAGGTCCTCGATTACCTTGGCGTTGTCCTCGAAGTTCTTGATCTTCTCTTCGTCTTCAGCGAAACCGCGCTCTGCGAGGTCGTCCCATTCCTGGTCGGTCTGCGGATTGGCGTCCGCATAGCGGCCACGGAGCCGTTCCCGGTACTTCGGAAGGGCCGGGGCGGCGGTGTTGGTGGTTTCATTCTCGGGCATAATTGTACAATTACGGTTACGATTTCGGCCCGAAAATAGCCGAACGCGTACGCAAATCGTTCACTATTTGTGAAAAGCAAAAGAATTTCGTATCTTTGTGCCAAACCACAGCACAAGTCAGCGCATCACCATGGAAAGCTCACCGAAAGGGAAGGAACGGAACGGCGAGATAGTCACCTTCTTCTACGCCATATTCGGCCACAGGGTACACCAGGGCACGGACCCGGACGACGCCAGGAAGCAGGCGTACGACGCGGTCTCCCTCCGCTACGGCATCGGGAAGGGCCGGCTTCTGAACATCATTTCCGAACAGAACAATTCACAAAGAGTGAACCGTGCGGCTTTCCGCGAGAATGTGCTGACGCTCATCGACGACCTCGCCTCCGCTAACGAGGGGCTGGACGCCATCCGCGAGAGGAACGAGGCGCTCATTTCACTGCTCAAAGACTGCATAGAACATGACGGCCGATAGCTACGATGTCAAGGAGATGCTCCGCGTGGACAAGGCGCGGAGGAACAAGTACTTCCGGGCGTACGACCCGGTGAAGGGCGATCCGCTCGGGGAGGTCGTCCCGCGGACGCAGTTCAAGATAGACGGCCAGGACTACTGGGTTCCGGAGCAGATGATGAAGGACCCGTTCGTGGTGGCCTTCATCCGGTACAAGGGCGCGTCCGGCCTGCTCCAGGCGACGGGCCAGTACGACACCGAGGAGAACCGCAAGCTCATCCTTGACAACCTCATGAACCTCCGTCTGAAGTACGACTTCGAGTTCTGCGCCGCCGCCACCGTGAAGATCCAGGACAAGGAGACGAAGAAGCCCATCCCGCTGGTGCTGAACGAGGGCCAGCGAATCCTCGTCGGCGAGTACGAGAGGCAGAGGCTCGCGGGTGTCCCCATCCGGGTGCTCCTGGTGAAGGCCCGCCAGTGGGGCGGATCGACCGCGACGCAGTGCTACATGTACTGGCTCCAGCGGTACTGGTACGAGAACTGGCACTCCTGCATCGTCGCCCTCGACCAGACGCAGGCGGTGAACATCCGGACGATGTACAAGAACCTCATCGCGAAGCTCCCGGTCTGGAGCGACCCGGTGACCTTCAAGCGGTTCGAGGGCACGGAGCTCATCCGCATCATGCCAGAGCGCGGGTGCCGCGTACAGATCGGCTCGGCGCAGAAGCCGGACGCCCTGCGCTCCTTCGACTTCTCGCTGGTCCACATGTCCGAGGTCGGCCTGTGGAAGGACACGCAGGAGGCCCGCGGCGACGATGTCGCGATGGCACTGTACTCCACCGTCCCGGATGTCCCCGGGACGATGATCGTCATGGAGTCCACGGCGAAGGGCGTCGGCAACTACTTCCACCGGCAGTACCTCGCGGCCCTGGACAACAAGAAATCCAACACCGCCGGCATCCGCCCGGTCTTCGTCGCATGGTATGTGGACATCCGCTACACGCGGAAGTACCTTTCGAGATATCCTTCCACGAAGCAGTTCGTCGAGACCTGGACCGACTACAACTGGTGGCAGTGGGAGCAGGGGGCCACGATGGACGGGATCTTCTGGTACAACCACTTCAAGAAGTCGCACCACTGGACGGACTTCCAGATGAAGTCGGAGTACCCGACCACGGCGGAGGAGGCGTTCCAGACCAAGAGCGGACGCTACTTCACGGACGACCTCCTGTCCTGGCTCCACAAGAACATCCGCCAGCCGAAGTTCGTCGGCGACATCCGTGGCCGGGCCACCGTCGGCGAGGGCGTGATGGAGGAGGTGAAGCTGTACCCGAACGACGCGCTCCTGTCGGAGGTGCTGAAGATATGGATCTACCCGGAGGACAACGCCCCGTCGGGGAAGAAGGTGAAGAACCGCTTCGTGGTGACGGTGGATGTCGGCGGCCGCGGGGCCAGGGCCGACTGGTCCGTCATCTCGGTGTTCGACCGCCTGTCGATGGCCGGCGAGTTCGGCGCCCTGGAGCGGGCGGCGCTGTGGCGGGGCCATGTCGACCCGGACCTCCTCGCGTACAAGGCCGCGCAGATAGCGCACTTCTACGACGACGCCCTGCTGGTCATCGAGTCGAACACCTACGAGACGAAGAACCGCAAGTCCGACGACGCGGCGGTGTCCGAGGGCGACCACACCTACACGGTCCTGGACACCCTCGCCGGCATCTACGAGAACCTCTACCGGCGCCGGACCTCCCCGGACAACACGCAGGACAAGGCCACCCGCCACATCGGCTGGCACATGAACAAGCAGACCAAGTACATGGCCTACGACGACTACACGGTCCGGCTCCGCGAGGGCGACTACATGGAGTACTCGCAGGACGCCGCGGACGAGGCGATGTGGCTGATGAACGCACCGGGCGGCAAGATCGAGGCGATGGAAGGCACGCACGACGACATACAGGACACCACGGCCGTCGGGTGCTACATCTCCTTCGGCGGCATGGAGCCCGTAAAAATAGTGGAGGACGCCCCTCGCAGGACATCCTCCGTGATACACGCCCACACGGGCGGAGAGTCGACCTTCTAGGAGAGGTTGCTGACCACGCTCTTCTTCTTGAGCTGGAACAGTCTCTGCTTGAGCTTGAACAGCTCGCCCACGAAACGGTTGGAGCAGGAGTTGAAGAACTCCGGCTGGGGAAGCGCGGAGTAGATCTCCTTCAGCGTGCCGAACTTGACGCAGTTGTTGAGGCTGGCGTCGACGATGGACAGCACATTGTCGTTGTACGCGGCGTTGTCCAGGATGGTGAACGACACGCAGGAGTTGCCGCTGACGGTCACATCGTCATCGAACGCGTCGGCGACGAGGGTCGTGATCTTGGTCATCGCCTCGTAGATGTCCGGCAGGGCGGCGCGGATGCTGATGTTGACGAGGTCTCGCTCGTCCTCGGAGATGGCGTACTCGTCGGTGAGGGAGTTGCCGTCCTTCGTGGCGAGGTTCTTCGCCATGTAGTTGGACATGAGGGACACCTCGTCGAAGACAGTGTCCCGATTGTAGTAGAACTGGATCTTTGCGGGTGCGGAAGAGGTCGCAGCGATTTTCTGGAACATAAGGCTTATGTGTTAATGTTTGACATTAAAAAGGTCTGGCCGGCCGCTCGAAGAGGAAGCGGCGGTGGTTGAGGATCTCGCGGATGGACTGCTTCTCGGTCTCGCTCCCGAAGTCGGCGCCGCGTCCGTACCACTTCTCGTTCACCTTGGCGACGAGGAACTCGAGGCAGTGTGAGGCGAGGGCGTTGACGAGTCCGGACTCGTGGTTGCAAGTCATCGCGAGATTGTAGGTCGTGGTCATGAACCCGTCGTCCGGGTCGACCGAGTTGCTGATGCTCCCGCCGTAGCGGTAGGTCCGCTTCCCGAGGAGGGAGGAGAGCTCGGCCAGGGCGGCGCGGTAGTACCGCTCGAAGAAGGCCCTGTCGTCGTCGGTGATGACGGTGCCGTCCTCCTTGGGGTTCTCTGCGGCGCGCTGGTAGACGGCCATGAGGGACTCGTCCGTGACACGGTCGAATACCTCCTTCTGATGGAGCGTGATGGTCCAAAGGTTGGTGATAGTCCTGTCGATTTCCATATCTTCTTTCCTCCTTTATCTGTTAGCGAAACGGGCGGTGGACTCCATCATGGCGGGGTCGACCTGCGGGAGCGACGCCTGGATCTCCGCGAGCTGCTGGTTGCTGATGTTGCCTCCGTTCTGGATCTGCGCCTGGGCCTGTCCGAGCTTGTCGATGAGGTCCTGTCCGAACGGGATGCCCATGCCGGCGAGCTGCTGGACGGAGGCGGCGCCGTTCATCAGCAGGTTGGCGATGAGCTGCTGGTGGAAGAGGCGCACGACGGCGGAGTCCATGCTCCGGCGGATGCGGTTGTTGAGCTTGTACTTGCGGACCTCCGCGGCGTTGTAGTGGCGGGCCTCCTCGCTGGCGCCCTCGGGTGCCGGGGAGTAGCTGTCGCCCATGAACTGCTGGATCATCTGGATGATCTTGTAGTCGCGCTGCTCGAGGAACCAGCCGAAGGACTCCGAGTAGTCGAGGACATTGACCTGGGAGTTGTTCACCTGCTCGACATAGAGGGCTGCCGGGGTGCCGGCCGGGGCGGACTTGCCCTGCATGGCGCCCTGGACGCCGGAAATGTCCATCATGAGTTTCATCATGAGGTTCACCATCTCGAACTGGCCGATGTTGACCTGGTGTCCGGCGAGCTGGACCGGAGCCTGCGCCCCGTCCTTGAGCTTGAGCTTGACGACGCCGCGGTACTTGGTCCACTCCTCGGCGATGTCCTCGAGGTCCATGTCGTCGGTGAGGCTGTTCTCGTCTACGATGAGGACGCCCTGCTGGCTGGCTGACATGGCGAAGTCGAGGTTGATGAGCATGCGGTTGACCATCCTCTGCTGGTCGATGAGGTCGTACACCATGCCGTAGGCCTGGCCCTGGAAGAGCGGGTAGAACTTGACGACATAGCAGTTGCCGTTGTGCTGGTAGGGGTTCTCCGCCTGCCAGAGGATGTGGCCCCACGGGGAGAGGTGGTAGTAGACCCACCTTCTGACATACTTCTTCTCGTAGACGATCTTGAGCTGGTTGTACGGGTCGTCGTAGTCGACTCCGAGTTCCGCGGCCATCTTCTTCCGGCGTGCGATCTCCGCCTCGATCTCCGCCTCCTTGTCCGGGAACTCCCGGGTGGAGTAGGTCTCGAAGGACGCGTCGGCGTAGTCCTGGACGGTGAGGTCCCAGAATCCCTCCATCCGGCAGATGCGGACGATCCGGCAGTTGCCGTCGTTGGCGGTGCCGAGGAAGGACCTGGCCGCGGGGTTGGCCTGGACATACGCGTCGTACATGACCGGGAGGATGTAGCTCTCGTGGTGGTAGATGTCCTCGAGCGCCTGCTCCTGGGCCCTGTTGTGCGCGTAGCAGCTCTTTATCTTGGTGAGCGGGACATCGACGAAGTCGCCGCAGAAGTGGACATCCTTCCCGGCCACATCCACCGCGTCCGGGTTCTGGAAGTAGCGGTGGTAGTCCAGCGCCTCGAAGTATGGCATCGGCTGGCGCAGGGTGTCGTCGTACGCGTATCCGGTGTTGTAGAGCGCGGCGCCCGTGACGAGGAACGACTCGTACTCCCTGGCGTCCCGCTCGACGGAGTCGTTGAACGACAGGACATCGTTGAGCTTGACGCTCATCTGGTCGGCCGCGAGCTGCCCTCCCTCGTCGGAGGAGTAGACGACGGACTTGTAGGGCGCGCTCCGGAACTGGCCGATTACATTGCGGACGATCGGCCGGATGAGGTTGTGCTTGAGGGCGGGGCGTCCCTGGCTCTTGATGTAGTCCTCCTCGGTGACGCGCTTGACGCACCCGCACCGGTCTCGGATCTCGACATAGTCTCCCCACTGCTCGCCCTTGTAGTAGCGAGCGCTCCGGTCCGCCTGCCGGCGGTAGGAGTCCATGGCGTCGTTGCACTGGCCGGCGTAGGTGAGGATGTCCAGTGAGTCCTTCGTGCAGACGAACTCGTTCCCGGTCATCTGGACCGTGCCGTCGATGCCCTTGCGGGACTTCGGCCTGGGCGTCCTTCCCGCCCGCGAGCGCAAGGCCCGTATGTCTGTTTCGGTTACTCGTTTCATATTCTTCGGTTATTCTGTCTTGCCATAATCATAGTCCATGAGCTTGTCCGCGAGGTCGGCCGCGGCGTTGTAGTACTCGTGCCACGCGTTGGTCATGTCGGCGTAGGCCTGCGCCTTCTCGGCCTTCTCCTCCGCGGTGTTGTCCGGAAGCGAAGCCCAGTAATCTCGGAGGTCCCGCCAGGCCTTCTTCCGCGTGGACACGCCGGGGATCTTGATCTTGACCGTCGCCTTGTACTGCTTGCCGGCGCTCTTGCCCTTCTGATGCACCTTCACGACCTTCTCGGTCTGGCCGGTGTCCTCGTCCTTCATTCCGAAGTAGTACATCTTCGCGAGCTCGTAGTCCTTGCCGGAGAGGATGGCCTGCACCTTCGCCTTCGCCGGGAGGGCATCCGGTTCCTCGAAGGCGATCTTCTCGGTGATGTCCGCGGAGTTGCTGTACAGGTTCATCTTCTTGACGACATCGGTCGCGAGGTCCTTGTAGGTGTTCAGCACGGTGTTGGAGTAGGTGATGGTGCGGTCCTCGTCGATGTGGCCGGTGAAGCCGGACAGGAACGGGACATCGTCCCACCGTCTCGGGTGCGTGTCATCGGTGAAGATCTGCTTGGAGAGGTCCTCGGCGAAGCGGTAGTAACCGCCTCCGTAGTTGTTCAAGAAGTCGCGGACGAGGCCGGGCGCCACATCGACGCCGGTCTTCTCGCCGATCCACTGGCACGCTTCGACGAGCGCCTTCGGCGTGCTTGCGAACGCGCCCTGGGAAGCGGGCTGGGCCGGGTTGTACGGGCTCTTGTTCACGAGTGCCCGGCCGGTGTAGTCCTTGTTCGTGACCCAGTCGACGAAGAACATCGTGAGGTCCGGGACGGCGGTACGCACGGCGGACTCCGCCAGTTCGCTAGCGGAGGCGATGCTTCCGTTGACGCCCTCGATCGGGTTGACCGGGAGGACGCTGGAGGCGAGCGCGACGGCGTCGAGCATCACGCGGCCCGGGGTCGGGTGCGCGTATTTGTTCGCGGCGAAGACCGACGCGGTGAGGTCGCCGAGGCCGTAGAGGGCGCGGAACTCGACCGGCAGCGGGACCGCGAGGTACTTGTTCTTGAAGCCGATGACGATGTTGTTCCGGCGCACCCACTCGGGGAGGTTCCAGTACCACTCGGCCTCCCGATTGTCGTCGTCGTCGTCACCGCCTCCGGACAGGAGCGCGTTGATCATCGGCGTGAAGAAGCCGAGGGTCATGATGCCCGCGGAGGTGACCGGCATGATCCATCCCTTGCCCTTGCGGGGCTTGGTGAACAGGCGGAGGAAGTTGTCGAAGCCCTGGATACCGGCGTTGTAGAAGTAGTGGGTGCCGCCGAAGTACGCGGCGACCTGTCCCCAGAACCCCTCGTTGGACTGCGCGCCCTTGCGGTTGAAGTTCACGGAGATCTCCTTCGCGTCGTACGCGGCCCGCTGGCCGGTGCGTCCCTCGTCCCGGGAGGTCTGGTAGGCGGTGAAGCGGGTGAGGAGCTCGAACGCCTCGTTGAGCGTCCGGACGCCGAGGCCGTACCATCCGAGGATCGGGACCACGACGGGCCCGGTCTTCTTGCCGGCGCGGCGCATCGTGCGCTCGATGTCGGACTTGATCTTCTCGACGGACTTGATGACGGTGTAGCCGGTCTGGCCGCCGTCGGTCATGAAGTCGATGAACATCTGCTCGCGTTTGGTCCGCTTGTCTGCCGGCTTGCGCTGGAGGGCGCCGCTGTCCCACATGGCCGCGAGACGGACCATCGGGAAGGCGAAGGCGCCGAAGCCGAAGTTCTGCCACCAGTTCTTCATGAAGGTCCAGCGGTAGTGCTGGTCCTCCTTGACGAGGAGGGCGACGCGGGAGTAGATGGAGTCGCGGAGGAGGTTCTTCGCGGTGAAGTCGATGGAATAGGTCGTGAAGAGGTTGGAGATGACCCGGCTGCCGGCGCGGAACAGGCGGTAGTTCGGTTCCTTGCCGATGCCGGACACGGCCCGGGAGAGGGCGGGGTTGCCGTTCACCCAGATCATGCGGTCCTCGCCGCCGACCTTCACATGGATGAGGTGTTGGTTGCGGTGCCCCTTGCTGGCCATGATGAGTCCGAGGTCGAGGCCCTTGCGGCCCTGCCTTGCTTCCTTCCTCTCCTTCTTCGCCTTCATCTCCGTCTCGAAGGCCTCGATGTCCTGGCCCTCCTCCGGTTCGGCGAGGGACCACTTTCCGGTGGCGGCGTCCTTGACATACCACGGCTTCCTCACGGAGAGGAGGCTGTTCTCGCCGAGGTTGGTGGCGAAGCGGTAGAGCGCCTGGCGTGCGTAGTTCTCGTTGCCCTGGACGATCTCTTTGAGGGCGATGTTGAGGATGTTGGCCAGCGGATTGTCCGCCTCGGTCCAGCGGCCCTTCGCGTCCTTGACGACCTCGTTGTTTCCCTTGTCGGTGCTGACGAGGCCGGCGTAGTTGTATTCCTCCTCGGCGGTTCTCTCGACGAATCCGCGGAGCGGGAGGTAGTAGTTCCACATGCGTGGCTTCGTGTCGGTCCCGCGTAGCCGCTCGTACTCGTCCTTCGCGAGCAGGCCGTACCTGTACGCGTGGTCGAGGGAGTAGTCGGTGCAGGAGCGGACGGCGTCCCAGAGCTGGTCGAGGAGCGCGTCGTCGCCGACCTCGGCCTTGAAGGCGTCGACCATTGCGCGTGCGTCGGCCTCGGCCTCCTGCCACTCCTCCTTCGGGCGTCCCATGAGGGATGTGAGGCCGGACCAGTCCTTGGCCTCTCCGCCGTTGTTGCGCTCCCACTCGTTGCGCTCCAGGCCGGAGACGGCGTAGAGGTAGTCGAGGATGCGCTCGTAGGCGTCCTGCCGTTCATCCGCGGACGACAGCCTGCCGACGAGCTTGGCCTGGACCTCGCGGAGCTTCTCGAGCATGGGGTTGAAGTGGAAGAGCATGAAGTTGTGGGACTCGGTCTCCGCCCGGCTGCTGGAGAGGTTGTGCCTCATGAGGTAGTCCTCGTTCTCCGGGAGGTTCTTCATCCTGTCGCTCCACTGGTCGCCGTACTTCTCCTTGAGCGCCTTCTCGTACCCGATCCTCACGGGCAGGTCGGCGTTCTGGTTCTCCATGACGGCGGCGGTGCGCCAGTCCTTCATGTCGCGTTCGTAGTCGCGGAGTGCGTTGCCGGTGTCTCCGCGGCGGAACCGTGTGCCGGCGTCCGGTCCTTCCGGATCGGTGGGCCGGTTCGGGTCGCTCTCGTTGATGCCGTACTCGCGCTTCCACAGGGTGTCCTGCGCCTTTCCGGCCGGGGTGTCCAGCCATCCGGGGTTCTTCGCGTGCTCGTAGGAGGCCCGGAGGATGTACGCGAGTTCACGATTCGTGAAGCGGAATCCCTCCGTACCGACGGAGAGGTCGACCGCCTGGGACAGGATGTCGTTGACGGCGTCGAGGAAGGAGCCTTCTCCGCGTTCCGCCTGGACGGCCATGTACTCCTGCATGCCACGGAGGATGCCCTCGTCGCCGGGCTGGAGTCCGTTGCGGAGCATGTAGCCGTTCACCCATGCGCGTCCTTCCGCGTCGAGCGCGGCGTAGGAGCTGGCCATGGATTCGCGGTACTGCTCACCGAAGATCTCCCGGAGTCCCTTCCGTCCGACGGTCTCGTGGATGACGGTGGCGACGGCGTCGCGTTCATCGAGGACATTGTCCATGCAGACGGACACGGTGTTGGTCGCGGGGTTGTAGTATCCCTTGTCGGTCTTGTGACCGGCTGGCATATCGTTTCTCGATACGCGCTGGACGCCGGCGCCGATGGTCTGCGGAATGGAGTCGAGCATCTTGCCGGTTACGATTCGGTCGGCGGCGGCGATCCTCTCCGCCTTCTCTGCATCCTCACCGGACCGTAAGATCTGCTCGTCTCTCGGAACATCCTCTGTCTCGGAAGGAGGAGTCGCCTTGCGCTGATCGTCGGAAAAATACCTGCGCCTCTCTACATTACGCGCTTCGACTTCTCCTGCAAGATTGTTGTATCTCGTCTTTGCGTCGATGTTTGAAACGAGTCTCGCGGCGCTTTTTACCAGACTGACGAAGTCCTGCGCGGAACAGGACGACAGATACGCCTTCAAGTCTTCAAGATACTGCCTGTCCTTCCCCTTGAATTTCGGAATCGCTCCATTAATTCCGCTGATAATCTTCTCCTTGCCGGCATTCAGCAACCTTTGTGCGCTGTTCTTTCGGCTGAAGAAGTGAGCGAACACCCCGAGGTTCTGGTCCTTCTCGACGGCTTCCTGGATAGCATTGGACCTCTCACCAGACGGGGTCCCTCCCTCCGAGAATCCCTCAATAGACTGGATAGCATGTTGCAGCTCGTGCATAATGGTATCCATGCCGTCATTGGCAAGTCTTCCAATCCCGACCTTCTTCTCCTGGTTCCTGCGATAGTTCACGGCGGCCGCATTGGACAGAATCTTGCCGGCACGAATTTCATTCATCAGCGACTTGTCAATCTGCTCGCGCTGTTCCTTTGTAAGCTCAAAGAACAGATTGTAATCGGTGTCAAGATTGATCGTTTTATTTGCGGCATCGAAATCTCCGGCGGCAGCCATCTTCTTGAATACCACCTTGTAGTCTCGGAGTTGTGGATACGCCTCGAACAGTTCCGGAGCATCGATGATCTCCTTGACGGTAAAGACCCGTCTTCCGTTCTCAATAACCTTCGGCGTGGCGTCCTTGATTTCGTTGCGCCACTTGCCGTCGGCTCCTCGCTCCCATCCCGTCGCCGCCCAGATGGTCTTCGCGTCCTTGCCGTCCTTCTCCAGCTCGTTCGCGATGTCAAGGTTGTGCATGGCGTCCTCGTCGTTCATGGCGCCGACAACTCCGCGGATGCTGAATCGGATGTCGTTGTTCTCCTCGTTGAATCTCTCGGAGAGCGGGATGACATTGCCGTTGTCGTCGTAGGTGACGGGGTCGGCGGACTTTATCTGGTTTGCATCATACGCAACCCAGGATGTGGAACCCGGATCTTCAATCACATTGATGTACTCGTTCCCGTCGTGACCTTCGTATTGATACTGTGCGACCGGGAGGTCCTTGTCAATGTCATACGAATCAAGCATCCACTCGTTACCAGAGTAAGTCGTCACTTCGTCCCTTGTCATCATCGGATTGGTGATGTTCAAGAAGTACGGTCTTGTTTCTCCGGATACTCGAGAAGGCTCTGCATTCCTATCTTCCGCCGCTCTATTGGTTCCGAAGTGCATCAGCCCATCTGCAACGGTATTCCCATCTCGGCCAAACGCTCCGTTGTGATACACGACAAGCGGCTCCCCGTTCTCGTCCATGACCTTCGTGTTCGGGAACGCGGCCTTGAAGGCGTCGCGGACCATCTGGCCAGCCTTCTCCATGTCGCCGGAGTTCACGGCGTCCATGTACTCCTTGTCCTGCTCGGGGGTGACGCGGAAGCGGATGTCCGGGTTGTTCGGGTCGAACTGGCCGTTGTTGTCCGTCGCGGACTTGATCTGGGCGGGATCAAAGACCTTGACCTCGAAATTCCTCGCGTCGATTCCGTCCGGGGCGAAAATCATCCCGTCGTGGCCCATGTCGATCAGTTCCTGCTTGTCGCCCTGGAGGATGTTGAAATTGTTCTCCGTGAACGGATTCTTGGAGTCCAGGAAGAAAGCGCGGAGAGTGGACTCGTCGCCGTAGTTCTTGAGCGCCGCATCACGGTTCGTGAAGTAGAATCCTCTCCAGTTGCCGCCCTTGTTCTCGTCGAACACCGTGTAGTCCGCGGTGTCTCCCTCCCATCTCTCAACCCGGTAAACCACGAGCGGCTCCCCGTTTTCGTCTACGACCTTTGACGCATTGGCCGGGTCGTTCTCCCAGTCACCGAACCAGGCCTTGAACTCCGGAGTGCGGACCATCTCCCACTGCTCGTCGGTGAGGTTGGACTCCTTTCCGTTCGGGGCCTTGCGGAAACGGGTGCCAGTATCGGAATTCTTCTGCTTCTTCGCCGGTTTCTTCTTGCCATACACTTGCTTCCAGGTCTTGCCGGCATTCTCTCCGGACACCAGCATGCCCTTGTTGTCCGTCTCGACGAACTTCATACCGCGCTTCTCGAGCTCGGCGCGGAGCTGCGGCCACACGACATTGGTAGGCATGGTCTCGACCTGTCCCTCCAGCATCTTCGCTACGCTCTCCCCGACCTTCTCGATCGGCATAAGCTCCATCGGCTTGTCGTACCTGGAGAGATAAACCGTTCTCGTCCCGGTCAGCTCGCCCTGGATAGGGCCGGCCTTCCAGTCGTGTCTGCCGACATGGTCCTTCGCCTTCTCGGCCTGGTACAGATTCTCCCCGTCAAGCTCGCTCTTCGGGACTGCGACCCTCATCACGACGAGGTTGCCGCGGCTCTGCGCCTCGGAGAACTGGTCGTTGAGCATCGTGTCGGAGGAGTGGATGTACGGGTTGTACGCCGCATCGACATACTTGCCGTTGCCCTTGTGGAGACGGAACACCCATTTGCCATTCTTCAAGAACGCCTTATCGGGCGCCTCCTCGGACTCCTCGATGACACCCTTCTGGATGGGGTTTCTCCACTCGCCCTTTTCCGTCTGCGCGGACATGGGCGGATAGACATTGCCCTTCTGGACGCCATTTCCGTCGCCCAGGTCATACTCCCATTCCCCGTTCTGGTCGGGGATGAACTGGACTGCGCGATACGCGTCCTCCTCCCATTCGCCGTTCTCCAGCTCTTCGATCTTCGCCGGGTCCTCAAGTTTGCGGAAGCTGGTCCAGGAGCCGTCGTCGGCGACATCCTCCCCCGCCTCCTGCACATCGGGTTCCATGATGAGGTTGCCGTCCGCGTCGTACTCGTGCGGATGGTACGGGATGGTGTCGACATCCTTGTACGCCTCCTCGAGGGCCTTGCGTTCGGTCATGAACCACTTGCGGCTGTCCGGAGTGAGGTAGTCGAGCGGGAGGTCCTGGCCGGTCCTTTCCTTGACCTCGGCGCCGTGTTTGATGATTCCCTCGATGAACTGCGGTACGATTCCGTACGGGTCCTGCTTGTAGCTCTCGTAGATGTTGCGGACCGGGGAGCCGGCCATCTGGCTCTCGGACGCGGCCCGTGCTTCGAGTTCGCGCATCGCGTAGTCGATGGGAGTCATGCCGTCGAGCGCCTCGCTGGGCTGGTCGAAGTTGAACTGGATGGCGGTCTGCGGTGTGTCGGTGCGGGCCGTCTCCTTGATGCACTTCATGTACGCCGGATGCTCGGTGATGTCCACGACGCGTCCGCCGCCTTCCGGGGTGTTGTCCTTGACCTTGACTCCGTAGAACCTGGGATGGACGCCCCACTCCCGGCAGAGTTCGATGTAGCGGTTGTAGTCGTTGTAGTGGCCGGGGATCTCTACGCCGTCGACGACGGTCGGGCCGGGGAGGAAGTGCGGGCGGATTCTCTTGCCCTTGTCCTTTCCGGTCTTATAGGTCTCGACGCGGATGTGGAAATGGTCGTTGTACATCTTCTCCACTTCAGCCGCGCCGGCGCCCTTGGGTACCTCGACGCCGTCCTCCGCCAGGGCGGAACGCATCTCGTCACCGTTGAGGAACTTCTCGTTCTGCTTTGCGGTGTAGTCGTCCCAGTGTCGCATGTCGTACCACACGGCCTTCGGGAGACCGGAGTGGTGGAACGGGATGAACATGTCGATCCAGTCGGAGTCGAGCGCCATCTGGATCTGGGCGTCGGAGGTGGCCATGAGCATGACGCCCGCGTTGGGGAACTTCTCGCGGAGTTCCTTCGCGGTGGTCCAGTCGAATCCCTCGTCGGGGTTCGGGCGGATGCCGTGGCTGTCCTCGTACGCGGCGATGGACATGTTGATCTTGTATCCGGAGTTGCCGAAGATCCGGACGAACTCCGGGGACTTCGTGTAGGTGTGGCCCATCATGTGGTTGACCTCCATGTCGGCCATGAACTGGAAGTAGTCCAGGACATAGTCGATGCGGAAGTCGTTGCTGGAGTGCATGCGGAGGCCGCCCATGCCGTTGATGTAGTCCCGCTGCTCCTGGCTCAAGGTCTTGAGCTCGTCGGTGTACGGGACATAGCGGAGGACATTCTTCGCGCTGGACGCGCTCTTGCCGTAGAGGGTCATCTCCCTCCAGAGGGCGAGCGTCCGGTTGTCGACGACGAGTTCGTCCTCTTCCGTGACGGGCGTGTAGTCGTCATGCGGCCGGTCCTCGATGCGGTTCCACTTCCACTCGGAGACGATATCGCCGACGGCGCCCTGGGCGTTCTTGTCGGTGATGCCGAGGTAGGAGCAGAGGGCATCGGAGATCTGTTCGTCGGACATGTTCGTAGTGACGGTCCCGTTGTCGAGCATGGAGTCGAGCACGGTGAGGACGACATTGCGGTCGTTGTGGTACTGCGCCCACAGCTGGCGTAGGGTCGGGTTGTACTCCTTCTCCTGTCTCCACTGCCGGAACACCTTGTACGCGGCCTTGTTGAGCACGACCTCCGGGTCCTTGCTCTCCTTCGCCGCCTTGTTCGTGGCGTGGCCGTACATGTGCTCCAGGGCCTCCTCGTCGGTCTTCGCGCTGATGACGGCGTGCCTGGAGGTCATGAAGTCGGTGTAGTACTGCTTGAGGGCCTGGCGCTTGTTCTCGCAGTAGCAGTAGACGCACGGGATCATCTGTCCGTACACGCGCATCATCTCGATGAGCTGGATGGACTCCCTCTGCGTCAGCGGGCGTCCGATCTGCGCCTCGATCATCTTGACATACTCGAGGTACTGGAGCGACCGCGGGCACGAGGTGTCCATGTCGAATGTGACGACATATTCGATGTTGGTGCGAAGCGGGCCGGCGAAACTGCCGCTGGACTTCTCGCCGTACTTGTAGGTCCCGCGGGGTACGACGCCGTCGACGAGTTCGTTCGCGGCCATCCGCTCCGTGAGGTTCTCCATGACCTTCACGACATGCTCCTTCGCTCCGGGATAGGTCATGTAGGTCTTCGCCCACGGGGTAATGGTGGTCTTGGACATGCGTATATCTCCTACGACGGGGCTTGCGGCCCCGTCATGTTCGTTCGGTGTCTGGTAGCCGGTCTCCTTCTTGAGCTTATCCTGGAGGTCGTCCATGACGACGCCACCGTCCATCGTCTCGCCCTTCTCCTTCAGCTCCGCCTGGATTTCCGGAGATAGCGATTCCGTGCTCAACGGCTCCGCCTTCGCGGTAGATTTCCGCTCGGACTCGTACCGCGCTAGGGAGCTGCGGAGGAGCGTGGCGATGTCGTCCTTCGAGATCTTCGCGTCCTCGCCGAGGATACGGTCGAGGAACTCCTTGACGAAGTCGACGAACTTGTCGAACAGATTCTTGTTCTCCTCAAGGCCGAGCGTCTCGGAGAAGTGGGCGATCCACTCATCGGCGGCGGCACGGCGGAGGAACTCCTCGGAACCCTTGAGGTGGCTGTTGTAGTCGAGGAACTCCTGCCGTTCAGCCTCGGACATCAGCTGGTCCCACACCTTGTCGCAGAGGGCATCGTAGTTCTCCTTGCCGAGGAGCTCCTCGAGTCCCTTGTGGGAAACCACCTCGTGGATAAAGGTCTTGTCGACCTCCGCCTCGTTGGGGATGTTCGGCAGGTACAGTCCGACCTCTCCGGTCTTCTTGTTGTACCAGCCACCGACAATCTCGCCTTTCGCGAGAGCCTTCTTGACGCTCTTGTCGTCGACCTCATCAGGGGTGCGGCAGATCTTCACCTTGATACCGGTCCGCTTCGTCCACGCTTCCGCACGGGCGACGAGTGCGGCGTCCCTGCGGACGGACGCGACGCCGGCGGCCATGTCACGGACGGCTGCCCAGTGGGCGGCCTTCCGCTGTAGTTCGGCCATCTGGTCCTGGACCTGCGCCATCTCCGCGTCGTATTCCGCCTTCTTGGCGTCCTTCCGGTTCTCGAACGCGTCGAGTTCCTCGTCCTCGCCGATCTCCCACTCGTCGACAGCGTCCCTCTTGGCCTGGATTCCTGCGATCTTGTTCTCCGCATCGGCGACGGCCTGCGCGGCCTTGTTCGCCTTGGACGCGATGTACTTGACGCGGTTGGCCTCGTTCTTGGAGCCGGGTTCGACGCCGGTCATCAGTTCACGGTACGCCCGCTCCGGGGAGACGGACGGGTGGTCGTAGACGCGGTTCCCCTTCTCGTCGACCGGGAAGACCTGCTCCTGCGCGGGCGCCTCGGCGGCCTCTTCGACCGCGGCCGGAGCCTCGTCCGCCACGATGGAGTTCATGAAGTCCTCGAGCGGCATGTCGCCCTCGCGTTCGGTGCCGGCCTCGTCCATGTATGTGAACCATACGCCGTCGCCACCGACGGTGCCAACCTTGACCTGGGTCGGCCTGCCGTTGAACATGATGGTCCGCTCGGAATCCTCGAGCTCGTCCGTGCTGACCTGCGGCGCCTGCGCGGTTGCCTGCTGCGGCTGTTCCTGTTCGGCGCCGGCCTTTGTATTGGTCTCCTCCTCGAAGGTGGTGAGGGTGACCCCGTCCGCCTCCTTGTCAAGGAGGGGCCAGAGGCGGGTCACATCGATCTCGAGGTACTTGCCTCCCGGGGTCTGCACCTGTGCTGCGGTGGCCACGCCCTTGAGCGTGTCCTTGTCTCCGCTGATGACGACCTTCATTCCGTCGTCGGTCATGCGCTCGACGCGGACGGGCTGGTAGGCGCCGTTACCGCGGATGACGACATTCATACCGATCCGCTGGGAGACGGAGCGGGACTGGCCCGTCGGGCTGACGGTCCTCTTCGCCTGCTCGTAGAGTTCGTTGCGTCCGTTGAGGATCGCGTCGTTCTCCATCTGGATGTACTGGTCGGTCGGGACGGCCTGCGCCTCGGACACCTTGTCCGACATGATGGTGGACTCCGGTCCGTACTCCCCGTTCTCGTAGGTGCGGTACTTCACGACGCCGTTCCCCGTGGGGGTGGTGACGGTCCCGTCCGGTGCGATTGTCACATCGTCTGATGTGATGTATGCGACCTTCGGTGCGCCGTACTCTGTCACCACCGCGGTGACGACATTGCCGTTCACATCGAGGTTGGAGCGGATCTCCTCCTCGTTCGCCCGTGCGATCTGCTCGCCCTGCTCGCGGTATCCGTTCTCGAGTCCCTCGAGCGCGGCCTTCGCGTTCGCATAGCCGAGGAGCGCGTCGGCCCGTTCGGGCTCCAGGTTCCTCATCTCCATGGCCTGCTGCGCTATCTGGTAGGAGTCGAGGTCCAGTTCGTCCTGGGTGAAGCCGGCATCCTCGGCAGCGGCCCGTGCCTCGTTCTCCTCCTGCTGGATGTCCCACGCATAGCGGGGGTCCGGGTTCGCGTACATCGTCGCGTACGAGTTCACGACGGACATCTTCTCCTGGGAGTCCTCCCACTGGTCGTTGCGGAGGCTCATGGCGAAGTCTCCCTCGAGGTATCCGAGGAGGTTCTTCGCGAAGTCCCTGGGGAGGTGTCCGCCGTTGGAATTGCGCGCTCGGTCTGCGATGTCGACGACGCGGTCCTTGATCTCGTTCGGGGTGAGGTTGGGGATGTCCTTCGAGAGCTGTTCCAGCTCCTTCCGGCTGATGGCTCCGCTCTCGATGAACGGGTTCAGCATGGCGACGCCCTCGTCGTAGCGCTGCTTCATCTTGTGGTAGGCGGACACATTCGTGGCCGCGCTGATCGCGGACATCGGCAGGAACGACAGGGCGAGGGTCGCGATGTTCTCTCCGGAGAAGAACTCCTTCATCGCTTCGGCGTCACCGACGCGGTCCCCGGACAGCCATCCGGAGAGGGCGTTGAGGCCGGAGCCGACTACCTCCTCGAGCATCTCGTTGAACATGCCGTCGAACTTGCCCTTGTCGAGGTACTGCCCGATGCTCCCGCGGTAGTTGCGGAGCGTCTTGCCGATCATCTCCCTGGGCGCCTGCTTCGTCACGCTCTTGAACAGTGCCTGCTCGGCCTCGCCGAAGTACTCGCCGAATCCCTCGGACCAGTACTCGATGAACTGCGTGAGCAG
>Ga0326511_10001154_pt1 | contig 22295 bp, 8 predicted proteins | sample 0_2496_0518_D_FD_203701 | JGI IMG/M metagenome (GOLD analysis project Ga0326511, IMG submission 203701) | Bovine rumen microbial communities from UC Davis, California, United States - 0_2496_0518 | ecosystem: Host-associated > Mammals > Digestive system > Stomach > Rumen | place: USA: California... | reverse complement strand
CTAAAAATCCTACTAATAATATTTGAGTATCAAATTTTAGAATTTATGTTGATGATGTAGAAATTACAACATTAGCAGCTACTAATAGTAATGCGAACATTGGCAATAATACTAAAGATAACTATACCCTTTATCCAAAATTAAGTGGTTATAAATATTTAGATAGTAATAATGTTGAAAAATATAACCCAAGAGGAGGTAAACTGGTACCTCATCAATTATACGTTGAAGGATTATCAAAGAATATTTGTATAGAATGTACAAGAACTATTGACGGAGTATCGGGTGTCCCTCTTTATACATTCCCCTTAGTTATTCTGCAAAATAGATTTGGTATTCCAGCTATTAATGAATGAGATGGCACATTAGTTGTAGATAAAAATGGTAATAAAATTTTAGCATCTATGGTTGGTGCAGGCCATAAAAATGCAGATAATTCATTCAATGGAGTATTGATGGGTGATGTCGAGCAAAAAGATGAATTAACTGCTACCGTATCAACTACTACTGGATTATTTGGTTACGATAATGGCGAGCAATCTTTTGGATTTGACATTGATGGGCATGCTTTTATTGGCAAATCTGGAGTTGGTAGAATTTATGTTAATGGAGATACTGGTAGAATCATTAGTTCAGAAAGATTGGCTCATGAAATTGCAGTAACAAAAGGAGACGAGGCTAATCCTGGTAATAAAGCTGAAGAAAATTGGACTAATCAAGAAAGAGCTTACGATCCCAGAGGAACCGAAATTAATTTAAAAAATAATTATATTGATTTACAAGGTATTGGCAATAAAGCTAGAGTGCATTTAGATACTCGAGGTTTAGTGAAAAATGCAGCCGGTGAGGTAATTACTCGTCATCCTTATTTTAGGATTGATGCGCAAAGTGGTAATCGTTTAATGGAAATTGGCTATAGTTCTAGCAATAATCCATTATATTATTTAAGAACAGAAAACTGAAGTTCAACTAATAAAACTGGGTTAAATCTTGATTTAAGTAATGGTACTTTAACGAGTTATGATAGATTAACTATCAATGGAGCTCTTGGTTCTAGTATTCATTTTGGAGATGATTCAGGATATTTAGAACTAGGCTATAAAAATAAAGGTACAACTGCAGAACCAAATAATATAGGGTATTTAGAAAGTACCGGTAATTTAAAAATTACTGCTGGAACTGTAGGAAATAATGGCTACTTATATTTATCTAATCAAAATTATGGGAGTGATTTAAATGTAGCCGGAGATACTAAAAATAATTGGAGATTAATTTCAGGTAGATACTTTGGAGTTGATAGTGATGGAAAAATATCTGCTAATCAAGGCCATATTGGTGGCTGAACTTTAGGAAGTAAATTTTTAGTATCTGACAACAATAGAACTTGATTATTTAGTGATGATACAACGCCACCCCGAACTGTTAATGAAAATTCAAAAACTGATTGAAGATTATTAATAGGCAGTGATGAATATAGATTTGGCGTAGATAAAAATGGTAATTTATATGCTAAAGATGGTAATTTCCAAGGTAATATATCTGGTTCTACTATTGTTGGTGGTACTATATCTGTTCCAGTAAGTGGCAGTGATGCTAAATTTTCCGTAGATGAATATGGTTATTTATCAGCAACTGGCGCAAATATTAGTGGAACTATCACTACAGATAATTTAACTGCAACTGGTGGAAGTATTAATGGATTATCTGTTAGTAATTTAGTTCTTGGTGGAGTAACAGTTAATTCATATAAATTACCCGTTGTTTCTGGTATTGATTCTCTCAGTTTAGGAGCAACTTGAGAGGATGTTTATGTATGGAAAAAAATTCCTTCATATAGTGCTTCATATACACAAGGTACTTTAGGGAAAATTACGAGTTTGACTATACACTCTAATAATGATGGAGAAACAACAAGATTACAATACCCTTCAAAAATTACTGCACAAATTAAATTTACCACACGTACAGCATATGTCTTAGGCGCAGGGAAAACTGGTGCAATACTTGATAGTGGAGAAGCATATACACAGCCTGGTGGCAGTGGTGGAGGAGGATGTTTAGATGGAAATACTTTAATTGTTATGGCAGATAAGACAATAAAGAAAATTAAAAATGTAGTTGTTGGCGATCAAGTTATTGTTTATGATGATCAAATTAATAATTATAAAATTTCAAAAGTCATTAAAGCTTATGCGCATCATCATACTCCAAAAATGAATTGTGTAAAATTATCAAATGGTAATATATTAAAAATCACTCCTGGTCACCCTATTTTGACAAAAGATGGATGAAAATCTATGGACATAGTTAATTCATTATATGAGCATGGAGTAATAGCAAAATATCTAAAAATAGGCGATATTTTAGTTGGAGAAAAAGATAGGGTGACAATTATAGACATAGAACCTATATTGATTGGAAATAATTATGATTCGTATAATATCGAAGTTGAAGATTGTCATACTTTTATAGCAAATGGTGTTATTGTCCATAATATGAAAGTTATTACTGAAGAAACTTTTTAAAGGAGAGAATTTTATGTTTATTGAAGCTGCTAAAAATTTTGAAATACAATTATTGAATTTAATTAATAATTGTGGTTTAACTGTATCGGAGGCATATTATATTGTAGAAAATGCTGCTTTACAATTAAAGATTGCATATTTAGAATCATTACACAAGGAATCGCTATCTCCGGGTGAAACACAAGAATATAATGTTGAAATTCCGGTAAATCAAAATATAAAAAATAATATAAATGGAGAAAAAGGAGAACAAGAGAATGCAGAATAATAGTACGCAGATGCTTCAGAATATTTTAGAAGCATTAATGACAATTAGTACGAAAGGCAATGATACCATTACAATGGCAAATTGCCTTCAGGCTTTACAGCAAACACTTCAGGGTGTTGCTGGATTAGAACAGCGAGTTCAGGAGCTTGCGGCAACAGCTAAGCCGGACGGTGAAGACGAGACCGCAGACATTCCTAAATTTACCGCAGAATAATAAAGAGTAAAGGAGAGAACAGGTATGGCAAAATTATATCCTCCATATATAGAAGGGACTTTGCCAGCATTTTGTTTAAATAGTAATGGGGATGGCGAAATGGTCATCCCCTTTGCCTTTAATAGAGCAGTAAGCAAAAATGATGTAGATTCAATAATGGCTAAAATTAAGACTGTTCAGAATGATATACTATTGGGTGATGTAGAATGTAAAAGTTGAGATAATAATGAAGTAACTTTTACAGTTACGTCAAATAAACTTGGAAAAATAGATATTAAACAAGGTCAGTTTTATAAAGTGCAATTAGCATTTAAAAATGGTAATGAAATTGGTTACTACTCTACTGTTGGAGTTATTAAATGTACTTCAGAGCCAAAAGTCTATATTAAAGCAAATGGAGAAGAATTGCGGATAGAAGATGAAAAGGGTAAAAGTGCTGTAAATAATAATACCAATGAATATATGGGCATATTTGAACAAAATGTAGGCGGAGATGTTACTGAAAAGGTATATTCAAGCAAATTTATAATAACAGATTTGGCAGGTAATGAGATTGCCAATACTGGAGATGTTCTACATAATGTAGAAAATAATCCAGACTCATATATATCTTATGATTTAATGAAATTTAATCGAGATCTTGAGTTTGGTCAAATATATAGAATAAAATATGAAGTTACTACCAACAATGGTTTAGTGTTCTCAAGTCCAGAATATTTATTAACACAACAAAAATCTTTAAATATGTTTTTAAAGGGTAGCTTAATAGCAGATTTAAATTATGAAGAAGGCTATGTTGATATTAGTATTAAAGGTTACGTAGACGAAAATGGAATTGAAGAAATTGGCAATGGTGCATTTTTATTATCAAGAGAAGATAGTTTAAATCCAGGAGTATGGGAAGAGTTAGGTAGATTCTCATTAAAATATGAATCACCTACAAAAACTGTATTTAGAGATTTTACAATTGAACAAGGTAAAACTTATACATATTCAATTCAACAATATAATGTATATGGTATTTATTCTGAACGTAAAAAATCTAATTTAGTATACGCTGATTTTGAAGATATGTTCTTATTTGATGGGGAACGTCAATTAAAATTGCGTTTTAACCCACAGATAAGTAGTTTCAAAACGCAATTAGCAGAAACTAGAAGTGAGACTATTGGTAGCAAATATCCATTCTTTTTTAGAAATGCAAGAGTTGGATATAAAACATTCCCAATATCTGGATTAATATCAATGGAATCAGATAATAATCAATTTTTTACTAGTTTTAAAGATATTTTAAAAGAAAATTGAGATACTGAACGACATAATGTTAATAGTGATAAGAAATTAAATCCAGATATATACTCACATACCGCTTTTAGAAATAGCGATGCAATGCTTAGAACAAATAAAAAATCACAAAATATAACATCTGAAAGGTTGTTTAAAATAGAAGTGCTAGACTGGTTTAATAATGGTAGAGTTAAACTATTTAAATCTCCAGGAGAGGGGAATTATTTAGTAAGACTTATGGATACATCATTAAGTCCAGAAAATGCGCTTGGGCGTATGCTGCACAATGTTAGCTCGACTGCATATGAGTGTGCAGATTGCGTTTATGATAAAATGGTTGAATACGGGATTATTGAAGACACGTCTAAAAATGAAAACGCAGATGGACGAGTCACTGCAATTAACTGGCGTGTCGAAAGTCTGATGCAAGAAGAAGAAGTTGCCGTAGAACCGACCAGAATGTTGCTACGTGCGGCCGCGAATGAAGAAACAAAAACTAAGAAGGAATTAATGCCAGTTTATTATGAAAGTAATTTATTAAAGAGTGATGATGAAAATCCATGGACTAATATTATTAGATTTACTGAGATGATTCCTGGTATGCAAGTTGAGTTAGTATTTAATCCAAATGGAGAATTTGTAGATCCAAATAGTGGTATAGAACAAAGTCCACAAACATATGAAATTATTACGATTGGATCTACTGGAAATTATTATGCTGATGAAATAACTCCAGTTTATGGTATTTATTTAATTAATCCTAATCCGCGTTATGAGTTAAATGAAGAAACTCAAGAAATGGAAAAAGTACCTGAACGCATTCCAATGGAACTTAGTTCTGGGACTATTACCTATCAATATGAAACTAGTGTTAGAAGTGAATTTAATTTAGTCTCAAAGGCAGAAATTGATATTGGTGCCTATAAACAATTTATAGGAGAAACTACAGACGTTGTTACTGCTTTAGAAACCACAAGAGATCAAGTATCTCAAATTGCGATGTCTTATTGGTATGCAAGGCCAGTAGAGTATTTGTATTATAATGGCGAAAAATTTGAAACTATATTAACAGAATGATGTGACAAAAATGGCGAGCATGGGAGAAGGTCTAATTATAGCAGCCCATGTGATAATCTGTATTGGGATTCAAGCTTTAGGGACGATGAAAAATTTAATGATGAAGAATCTATGCACTATTCACCATTTGGGTTATATGTAATTCGTAATAGAATTGATGCTAGTAGCGTCCCAGTAGCTGAAATAATGAAAAAATACTATATTGATAGAATATACTCTGCTATGACTGCACAGGATGCTTTGACGGAGATGACTCTAGCTTGGCAGCGTGCGAGTGCAATTACAGATGAAGAAGAAAAGGCTCAATTACAAGATATTTTAGACGACACCATGTATGTACTTGATGCCTGGACTGGAGATCTCTATAAGGTAGGCTCTGATTTCCAATATAAACCGAGTATTACTTATAATGGAGAAGAGATTGACTTACGAGAAATCTTAAGGTATAATATAGATGGAGTCGCTGGTGATAGTACAAAACTTGCAGTAGGGAATGGTGCTTATGGTGAAGTATATTATCAAAAAGTCACCACTTCATATCAAGTTGAAGAAATAGACAGTAATTTGCAGAAATTAAAATTAGATTGAACATACGCTGAAAATGCGGCAATCGCAGAAAAACATACGGAAGGCGAAGAAACTGCAAACAAAGCAGCAGATGAAATATATGCTGCATATAATGCTGCATTAAAAACAGCAATAGATAATTGGATGGTTAAGGAGTAAAAGGAGGTAATTTATGAAAAACCCAATGTTAGATGAAGAGTTTTTAAATCAATTGGATTTATATCCACATAAGTTTACTTGGGCAAAAATTATCGCCTTAAATTGAGATGAGTATCCAATGCAGGAAATTACAGGTAAAATTACAAGTGGTAGTATAAATGTGGACGGCGCCTCTGCCGTCCGCAGAACCTGTAGTTTATCATTAGTCGCAAATGACGTAGATATTAATGACTTCTACTGGAGTTTAAATACTAAATTTAAAGTAGAGATTGGATTAGAGAATTGAATAAATCCTGATTATCCAGATATTATTTGGTTTAAACAAGGTACGTTTGTAATATCATCATTTAACTGCTCTGTTGGTGTAAATAATTATACTATAAATATTAGCGGAAAAGATAAGATGGTATTATTAAATGGTGAAGTCGGCGGGGTAATACCAGCATCATGAGATTTTGGCACTGAAGATGTTACTCAAGATGATGGTAGTATCCAGAATAATTTAATCCCAATCAAAGATATAATACTCCAAGGCGTGCATGAATTTGCACAAGATGGTTGAGAAAATATTATAGTTAATGATTTGGATGATTATGGTCTTGAACTATTAGAATATATTGGGGATAAACCGTTTTATTATTTAATAAATACTACATCATCAGGAGCAAATGATTCAAGAGAAAATATTCAAATGACTTTTGAAGGTGGGAAAGAGTGTTTGGTGCGTCAGGATAGCTGGGAAGATGGAGAAAGAAAAGAAGGTACTGAGTGAGAATCAGTAACTTTAGAAAACTTAGCTACTGGAACTAGTGGTATTAATTGTTATTATGGTTTAATGGAACAATTAGATCCAGCAGGCCATTTAATTGAAAGTGCTAGTTATTTACCAGCTATCGTAAAATTAAATGACGATGAAAATAAAGATTATACATATTATGTTGCAAAAATTGAAAGTGATAATGGTTTACAGGTATGCGGTTATAGAATATGCGATATTGTGTATCCATATGATTTAATACTTGGACCTGGCGAAACTATCATATCAATGCTAGATAAGTTAGTACAAATGCTCGGTAATTTTGAATATTTTTATGACCTTGATGGAAGATTTACATTCCAAAAGAAGAAAACATATACTGATGTCAGTTATAATAATATCATTAATGAACATAGCATTAATAGTGAAGTTTGAGCTGATAGTAGTATGATTAATTCAAAATACTCATATACATTTGATGACAATATATTAGTATCTTCAATATCTAACGCCCCTAATTTAAGTAATTTAAAAAACGATTACTCATTATGAGGCAGCAGAAAACAAGGCGATATTGAAGTGCCTATTCATATGCGATATGCCATTGATCATAAACCAGTTTATTATAAGGCTATTGGGTGGCAGTTTAACTATGACCCTGAAACGGGTAAAAAAATAGATGATAGCTATAAAAATGCCGGTCAAGTTTACGTATCTTATGAGTATGCTGCGGCTATTGGTGAACTTGCTGACACCATTAAGGTTGTTGATTGAAGAGAATTAATTTTTCAAATGGCAAATGATTATAGACGGCATTACAGAGATGTGGATTTTTTAATTAATGTTCAAAAAAATAATATGAAAGATGAATATAATTCATATTATCCCAAAGGATATACTGGTTATGAAAAATATTATATAGATTTTGAAATGAACTTGAGCCAAGGGGTGGTAGCTTATTGGAGAGAATTATATAATCCAGAAGCAATTAATATGTCAGGCACTTATTGGCCTTCATACAATTTTATTAAAAATGGGGAAGAGCCTGAATGAGTATCTGGCGTAGAATACAAAACAGGAGCAATTGTTAAGTATAAAACTGATGAAGGATATAAAATCTTTAGATCAATTAAAGATAAAAACACAACTGCACCAACTGCCGCAAATGCTCAGTGAGTAGAAGCTATACCTGAGTTTGAATATGATAAGAATGGCTGGAATAAAACAATTTTGGATAATCCAGAAATGCTAAATTTCTGATTTGATTTTTTAGATACTACTGGAGAATTAAATAAATATAGTGTTCCAAATATTGGGCAAAGGTCGAAAGCCGTTAATGACGACAAAATAAAAGCTATATATTTTAGAGAAACTCCAAATGTAATATTTGAAACTGATGACAATAAAAATGTCGATTTAGCAAATTGGGCGAAACCAGGGTATAATTACATTCATATCCCGGCTGGATTGAATGATTTATTCGCAATTAGTAGTCAAGGTAAGAATGCACTTGATGTTGTAGAGGACTACCTCTATAGCTACACATATCCGGCCAGCGCAGTTACATTAAATGTAGTTCCGATATATTACTTAACACCAAATACATTAATTTATATTAATGATAAAACAACCGGTGCTGTTGGAGAATATATTATGCAAAAGTTCTCAATACAGTTAGGACTTGCGGCACAAATGACGATTAACGCAATTGAAACTGCTAAGAGAATTTATTAAGGAGGAATTGGAGATGGCTAGAAATATAAAACAGTTCCGATGGTATGGCGAAGATGATGAAAGAAATTCTCCTAAGGCAACGATAAATGACTATACTAGTGGAGGTATTTTTGAAAATTATTTTCCAATGTCGCAACTTGGGGTACAAGGAATACCAGGAACGAAAATTTATTTAAATGGAAGTACTAGGCCAATTGTTATGGGTGTTTCAGGCATTTATGATTTAGACATTAAGAATGGTGCTAGAATAACAGGACTTAGTTTTGATAAAGATTCGCTGCAAAAGGTAAAAGATTGAGGCGGATATTTAATTGTTGATTTTTTATATGGAGAGGAGGACAAATAACATATGGGATTTTATGGAAATATAACGAGTGTTAATAAATCTACTTTCCAATTTGATAAACGATATGCCAATAGATATGAGATGGACCAAAATGCAGAAACTGATGGAGTATTTGTTGGTAGATATGTATTAGTTGATTATGATGAGGGTGCTTCATTAGAGGCCATCCAGAAATTAATCAAAGAGGTCGGAGAATCTGAAATTGATTTAAGCACTATTGTAAATAATGTTAAGATTATTCCGGGCTATAAAGAAATGGTCTATATTGATGAATTAAAAACTTATACTGATTCAGGTCAAATATATTCAGGCATTCCCCAAATAAAAGATAATGAAATTGATAATAGTGAAGTCTTATATACTGCAGATAATATTGAAAATAATACAATTGTTTTAGTATTTGGCGCAATAAAAGAGAAGTATGAAGTTGTTGGAACAGAAGAAACTCCAGAGTCAATAGCAAAATTTGATGTAGATCTTGATATTCGCCCAGAATTATATATAGCAACTATATCTGGAGAAGGAGAAGAAAAAAATCTAATTTTTAGGTCAATTACTTTAAAAGATGATGTTGCTAAAGATATAGTTAAAAATGCTTATATAATTAATTATAATATTGACAATGAACATGCTATTGCTACTGCTGGAAGTCCTATTGGTCGAGGATGAGATTCTACTGTTTGGCAAAAAACAGTTCAGGATGGAACCGCTAAATATGTAATGGTAGCTGAATTAAATTCAGTAGTACCAACATTTGATGTAGTTGTTGATGCACCTACTGTTGAGCCAAAAGCTCCTCGATATGATAAAGATAGTACGAATGTTTATTATAGATTACATGTTCAACCATCTTGAGGTTTTAGGGTTCAAAGCGAAAGTGATTATGAAATGATTAATCAAATTGAAATTGAACCTGATGTTAAAAATAAAGCTTTATACTGGAATAAAAAAGGCTTTAATAAATATGTCCCATCTTATGATGATAGGGAAGACGAAATTAGAGTTGAACCTACTGGAATAAGTGGAAATAAATATTGGAATAATTACTATGATTCAAAACCGGCAGAAGATATTTATGAATTAAGCATGATGCTTCCTGCTATTGGCAATAGTATGGCAAATATCTGAGATATGATTTTTGGCGTCGGGAAGAAAAATGATTCATTGGGTAAACTTCTTTGGAATAAGAGTGCTGTCATGGGGAATTGAGATTTTGCCAGTGACTCTAATTTAATAAGAAATACTAATTTTGAATGAAATACACGAAATGGAGAAAGGGCTTATTGGAAATGGCAAGAAGTTATTCCAGATGATCCAAATACTCCAGAAATAAATGAAGCCAAAAATGCGATTGTTCAAACATATAATAAAGAAGCATTAAATTCATTAGCAGGAGCAATAAACTCTGTTCATGATTTAATGGGAATGATTATTGTTGAACCAACAGAAGAAGAAATTAACAATCCCGCTGAATTAGACCCAAGTAATTTATATTATATTGATGGAAAATATTATTTTAAAGATAGAAATTATCAGTATAATAATGATGAAAATATTGGTCTAAAAAAAGATGATTTTATTGATCCTCGGAAAGCTGATAATGTTTATTATCGACTTGAAACATTTGCATTTGATAATTATGATAATATTTATCAATCTAACGTACCTTTAGAAGAGTATGAATATCGTAATTATTATAAAGTAAATGAAAATACTGAGCTTTTTGAAGATGAAGTTTATGGTACATTAGAAGCAGTAAAAGTAGAAGATTTAAATCCAGAAAGTTTTGATTTAAACGCAGAAACTTTAGAAGAACCAAATAGTGGTTTATATTATCAAGTCGAACCATTTGGCAACACATTCCCATCTGGTACTGCTATTTACAAGAGACAAATTGATGGAAAACCAGTTTCTGGTAGACAATATTTGAAAATATCTGCCACAAAAGTTACTGAAAAACCAACTTTTTATGCTCCTGATATGTATTATTTAGGAATAAAAACTGATTTTGCGGCCGGAGAAAGAGCAACTTGAGAGAATAAAACAAGTGGTTTCTCTATTGAAGATTTTAATAAAATTGTATTATGTCATGAGTTAACTTCTGAATTAGCTAAAGAGGCACAACACATTCCAGAAAGTAGCGGATTTAAATTCTTAAAAGACGTTAAATTAGATCCAGTTGAAACTACATATGATTTAATTGATGTTAATAGAACTATACAGACGATTTCTGCAGATACGGAAGGTCTTTCTATAATTAGAGATGATGCAGATAAAATTACTGGAATTACCTATACAGCATTTGGCATTTCTGAGAAATTAGAAAGTTGAGAAATATCTAATACAGAAGAATCTTCAGAAATTACATATAGTGCTTCTGCATATAGAGATACTAATAATCCACCTTATGGTGATGGTAAATTAAAGGCATTGCAAGAATGAGTAACATACTGGAATGCACTTGAATCAAAACCAGCAGATGCTTCTTTGAAATTAATTAAAGTAGAAGATATTCAAAAAGTAATTTCAAGACCTGTATATACGGTGAAAGAAGCTAGTCAAGTTATATTAACAGATCCAGTCAATCCTGAAAATAAACTAACAAATATATTCTGGTATTTGGATAAAAATACTGATAGTGTTACTACAAAACATGACTTAGATCCAAATAAAACTGAATCTGGAAAATATGTCTTCTTACAAATGACAACTCTTGATTTAATTAATGACGAAGCTAAGAATAGAGATTGGTATACTATTAATCCAAGTGATATCGAGAAACAAAACCCCTATTATGATCTTAGCAATGGCTATTATATAAAAGATGCAGATGGTAATTTTATACGAGAAACTGCAACTATTATTAGTCCAAGTGATTTTAAAAATATTGAATATTATACAATTCAAAATTGGGAAAGTATAAATAAAAAACAAAAAACTTTATTTGTTCCAAATACATTCTACTATAAAGAAAATAATAATTGAAAATTGGCTGAAGATTTAGATTCTGAAAATGATAAAACTTATTATAGATATTTAAATCGTTATGTCAATACAGATAGTAATGGTATTTGAGATAAAGGCACTATTTGGACTGAGAGAGCATCCGCTCCTACAGGAGTTGACTTAAAATACAGAACATTTAGTTGAAAATTAACTGAGATTCCAGATTTTGCAAAAGAAATGAATACTTTACATGGATTAATTTTAAAGATTAATCAATTATTGCTTGCGGGAAATAAGCTGACAAGAGATCGTGCGACAGTTCAAGGTTCAATTAACGTTTTAAATGATGTTATTAATAAATTTGACAAGCTGGCTCCTGCAGATATTGTAATGATTGATGCATATGGACGAATTCATGGTGGAGATTGAGACAGCGAGCAGATATTTGGTTATAATAATATTGGTAGACCAAATCAAAGTTTAACCCCAGCCGCAACCAGCGAAGATGATAAGCGTTGGATTAAAATGACTACATCTCCTGGAGAGGCGACTGATTTTAAACCACATATTAAACTAGAACATACATTTAATCCAGTTGTTCCAACAACTACGCAATCTAATTTAAATGCTGATAATGCTTATGTTCATAGCGATAGCGAAAATATAGATGAAGGGTTAAATAATACTACTAATGGAGCGATAAAAGATACTATTGATTTATATACTCCAATAGTAGACAATATGGGGCATGTTGTTGGTAAGAATACTGAAACAGTTACATTACCTTATGGATTTAAGTTTATTAATGTTGGACAACCAATTTCTGATGTACCAACTGATGCAGAAAATCCAAAAGCTGGGGATACTGTTGATGAACTTGCGGCGGCAGGGCGTCTTCGTGCAGATAATACTCAAGATGAGTTCACTATTAACCCAAGTAATAAATGAATTAGAATTAAAGGTGTCGATGCAGAGGTAGAGGATCCTGAAACACATGAAATGGTACCAACTGGTGAATTAATTACTATTGGGCATGAAATCCATGAAATTAATGAAAGTTCTCATGGTATCAAGGATTTTAATGGAAGAACATATGAAAAACTTCCTTCTGGAACTGATAGTATAAATATTCCAGATTGGGGCTATGATGATGCTGGTCATATCATTGAAAAGCATGATCGTTATTATATATTACCTTATGGATTTAAAAAGGTTGGTATTAAAAACACAACAGCTACTTTATCTGAAGGCGTTTGGAGTACAGCATTAGATAGTAATGCAACTGAAATCATTGCTGATAATTCGCAAGATATTGTGAATGTTGAAACTGATGAATGGATTAATATTGCTACTACTGATGAAGAAAATAATGATAAATTAGTATTTGCTCATAAGTATCCTTATAAAGAGGAAAATACAGCTTTTTCAAGTAATTTAAATAACCCATTATCAAATACAATTAATTTAGAAACTGTTGTACTAGATAAAGTAGGACATGTTAAACATACTAATGTAGAAACAGTAACATTGCCTTATGGATTTAAAACTATTACCGGCAATGGTGGAAGTTTAGTGGCAGACAGTACTCAAGCTACTGCTGCATTAAGTGGTGATACATGAATTCAAGCTACCGCAACGAATGAAGGTGCCAATAGAGGAGTAGCTATTACTCATATTGGACCAGACTCAAATGTGACTCATACTGCAATTAATAATGCAACTCCTAATTTTGGAGAAACATTTACTATTAATGATTGAACATTTGATAGTAAAGGTCATAAAGCCGGTGGTGGTACACATACAGTCACAATTCCAACTCCTGTCATTACAGGGTCAGGAAATGTTATAAATAGTGCTGAACTTTCACTAAGCGGAGAATTTACCTTAACTAGAGCAAATATTGGTAGTTTACAACTTACTGGCTATGATTTAAATAATAATGGTAGTAGTGAAGGCGCAATACTGGCTGGTGATACGATAAACAATGCTTTTGGCAGATTAGAATATCGTTTAAACAAAGAAATAAGCGATAGAGGAACTGCCATTACAAATTTAGACGCAGATTTAGACGCTGCAGGAACAGCTCAAAATAATGGTGTATTTGTAGTAAGTGGCATTACTGAAGTTGATGGTATATTAACTGCGGTTGATAGCGTTGAAGTTGATCCTGCTGGCGCGGCAGCGACTGAAGCAGCTGCGGCCCTGGCTAATGCGATCGGCGAAGCTAGCGACGCAAGTACAGAAAATACAATTTATGGAGCAAAAGCATTTGCTACTGGTGCGGCAGCAACAGCGCAACAAAATGCTATAGCTTATGTAGATGCATTCCAATCTACATATACTCCACAGATTTCAAATCCAGAGCATGAGTCAGATCCAGAAGCTCCTGAGACAATTGACGATCCAAATGCAACAATAACTATTACATTAACCGGATTGGCTAAAGAGTTTTTTGATTTAAAGGCACAAATTGCAGCACTTAAAGCAAGAGTAGCTGCATTAGAATCAACAGAGGAGCCAGAGCCAGAACCAAGCGGAGAATAAAATAATTAAAGAGGGAGCATAAAACTCCCTCTTTTTACTTTGTAAGGACAAACTAAATTAAAGAATAAGAATAAAATTACAAATAAAATAGTAAAGGAGGTCATAGAAGAATGCCAGTAAATTATGTCAAATTTATGCGTGGTTCGCAAGAATTATATAATAGTTTGCAAGTAAAAGACCAAGATACATTGTATTTTGTGTATAATAATGACCAAGCTAATGATATTGGCGAACCTACAGGTAAATTATATTTAGGTAATAGACTAATTTCTAGCTCTTCTTCTAATGTCGGAGGGGATATCACCCTTGCAGATATATCCGATGTAGTCTTTAGTGAAGGGCTTGCGGATGGGGACTTTTTAGTATATGATGAGGCGGAAGGTAAATGAGTAAATAAATCAATATCTGAAGCATTAAATGTCCCGGTTATGCGAGGTGCAACAGCGGACGCCGCAGGTGCGTCTGGCTTAGTACCAGTTCCAACTGCTGGAAGTCAACTCAAATTTTTAAGAGGTGATGGTACTTGAGCAGAAGTTGTAGGCTCGTTATCTCCAGAAGATATTCAAGCAATTCAAGATCTTCAAAGTCAAGTAGATATTTTAATTGGCGATAATCCTGCAGATGAGGGTAAATCTGTTAGAGAGATTTTAGCAGACGTTCTTGTTCCAGAAAATGCCAAGGCGAGTTTAGATACTTTAGAAGAAATTGCTGCGTGGATCCAAGATCATCCAGATGATGTTGCTAGCATAAATGCTGATATTCAAGATTTGCAATCCAGGGTATCTGATTTAGAAGGCATTATTAATGGTGAGAATGGAGACCCTGGTTTAGAAGATAGAGTTTCAAGTTTAGAAACTACTATGGGGACCTTTACCCCAGTTCAAGGTTCATATCTGGACGTTGGTTCAGCTATAACCTATTTAAATACATCAGTAACTGAAATCAATGACCGTTTAAGATGGTATGAACTCAGTGAAAGTGCATAATTAAAAATGAAAGGAGAATTAAAAAATGGCTAATAATCCAAGTGATTTAATTCAATTTAAGCGTGGTACATCCGCTAAATTAGCTGAATTAAAAGCAGGCAAAAGCGGTATAGATGGTTCTTTTTATTTAACAATTGATGAAGCCAGTAAATCTAGTAGACTATATGTCGGTCGTGCAGATGGTGATATTGTTCCAGTTAACCAAGGTATTTATACTGTTCAAACAGTAGGTGATTTAACTGCCAGTGTTAATAATGGACAGTTATTACCAGGCGATTTTGCTTATGTTACTGGTACTGCCGCACAAAGCTATGCAGATGGTAATATTCTTGCTTACTGGACAGGTGCGAATTGGTTACAATTAAATAAAGTTGATGTTGCTGATAAATATCTTGCTTCTTTAACAGCATCTGTTACCGTATCTGAAGGTGTTGCAACAGTTAAAATTACAGGTTTAGATGAACAAGGTACAAAAGGTACTAATAATGCGTTAGAAACAGCCTTTACTGTTCAAGGTGCTAATGGTATTACTGCTTCTAGCAGTGGTACTGCAATTACATTAACTGGAACCTCTTATGAACTTGGTTCTGCCGCAGTCGCAGCAGATTCTAATACTGCAAATATTCAGTTAAAGAGTAAAGACAGTGCTTCTGCAACAACAGCGGCAAATGTTGGAGATCCAATTGCAATTTCAACTGCAAATGATGATCATGTACACATTACCGGAGCTGCTAATCAAATTTTAATTGATGCCGCAATTCCAGCTAGTACTACTTTATCAAATGAAAGTGCTGGTTTTGGTTTAGTTGTTGCAGACAGTTTTGGTGGTAGTACTCCTAAATCTACAATTGATCCAACTATTACATATGGAGGCTCTGCAGATCAAGTTGTTCATTTTGTTAATGGTAATGCAACATTAAATGCATATACTAAAAATGAAATTGATGCTAAGATGCAGGCTCTTGATGCCTTAGAGTATAGAGGTACTGTTGGTAGTGCAGGTTCAGCTGCTACTTCAATTGGTGGTATTCCTACTGCAGAAGGTGCAGATGGTGTTAAAGTTGGCTATGTCTATAAATTAGTTGGTAGTAATTTACAAGAGTATACTTCTATCCCTACTGCAACTGGTACAGCAACAGCTCATGGTGGAGATTTACTCATTGCGAATAGCAGTGCAACTCCAAAAGAAACTGATGGCAAAATTCCTACAGATAGCCTTTATTATGATATAATTTCTGTTGAACAAGGAGAAGATACAACTTATACTTGGACAGCAGACGCAAGCAATAATAAAATGTCCGTTATGGACAGCCATACCAACGCCAAGGGTAGTGTACAGGTTGTCGCTGGGGATGTCGTAAGTGTAAATTCAACTGCAACTGGTAATAATTTAGTAACAACTATTGGTCATGCTGTAGTCAACCAGGCTGCTAGCATGGAAAATAATAAATTAAAAGCTACTTCTGAAACAGCTGCAGCTCAAGACACAAATGTTGACTTAACATTTGTTGCAGTTACTGATGTAACGGTTGATGAACATGGCCATACTACTGCTTACAAGACAAAATCAATTACTGTTAAAGATAGTAAGCTAGGAAGTGTCAGCGAATCTACTTCAGTAAGTGCTGCTAATAATGTTGCTACTATTACTAGCACAGTTGGTGCTAAAAATGCTGATGGTACAGCTGTTACAAGTGAAGCTTCTGGTGCATTTAAGTTAGAATCTGATAACTTAACAGTTACTGCTCCAACTGTTGCGGCTGGAGCTGCGCCTGAAGTTAAAGTTAACTTTGTTTGGGGAACATTCTAAGGACAAAGTAAGTTAATAAGTCTTCGAAATTCTTTATGTGTATTAGAGGATAAATACGTTAGGGAGAGAGGTATATCCTCTCTCCCTATTTTTTTATACTAGGAAAGAAAGGAGAATTATATGGCTGATAAAATAAAGTTCTGGCCTATTAGAGGAACGGAAGAGCAAGTAAAAGCACAACCATATTATGATGGAAAAATTTATTTTACAACAGATACAAATAAAATTTATCTTGATGTAAATGGTGATCATCATTTAATGGGTGGCGGCGGAAATGGTTCCGGTATAACTTATGCCCATGGTACGGAAAGTCAGATTGTAAAAGCTTCTGGAAATGAAACAGACAACAATTATTTTATAGATTTAGAAGCTTTAGATGATAGTTCTGTTGCGCCAATGGAAGATGATTTAATTTTAAACTCAGATGGTAGATTTTTTAGAGTTGTAAGTTATGATTCAACGACTAAAAAAATTGCAGCATTACTATTAGCCGTAAGTGGTTCTGGCAGTGGAGGTGGAGACACTGTAAAAAGAAGATATAAAATTAATCTTGAAAAACCGAATCCTTCTACATTAATTAATGGACAAAGATTCTTAATTTATTTTACAGTAGAATCAGCTATTGATCAAAATGATAATATTCTTGATAATGAATTTACCGCTTATGTCACTTTATCAGAAAAAGTCGCTGGTACCACAGATAGTTATATTAATTACTACTCAACTCAAAAAGACGTTATAAATGATGTTAGGTCTTATTTTGATATTACAGAATTTTTAAGAGAGTCTACTACTACTCGAATCACTATTTACGCAAAAGGTATTGAAAACGGGGATAGTAAATCATATAGTACAGATGTAACTACAACTGCATTGACTTTAAATAATTCTGCAAGTTTTTCTAATTTAAGTACATTTGCGTCAAATAGTGTAAACCTTTCTTGTGAAGCCATTGGCAGAATGGATAAGATTCTTAATTTCTATTTTGATGGAGAGCTTGTTGAAAGTAGACATTTAACAGCTGCATCAACAGAAACTCAGACTTATAAAGTAAGCCAAGAGTTGGCTACACAAGGGTCTCACTCTGTTCGTATTACTTTAAGTCAAGCAAGAATTAATACAACTACAGATGAATGAGAAGTTCTTACAACATTAGACCCTCTTGAATTTGAAATCGCAGTTTATAATAGTGGTTCTGAGAATTTAACTCCAATTATTTGGTTAGGAAATTATCAGAGTGAATATTATAATTATGATAATATTCAAATTCCATTTATGGTATACAATCCAGCATCTCCAGCGAGTGCATTGGTACATTTGAAGAAGAATGGACAAGATATTGCTGGTTCACCAAGAACTATTTTAACAGATGCTTCTACAAGACGTTCTTGAAATATCTTTGAAATTGCAGATGCTGATGTAGATATGTTAAATTATTATTCTATTTCTTGCGGAACAACAGAAAGAACAATTACTTTTACTGTTAGCCAAGATCCTAATAGATCAATGGAGCTAATGCAAAAAGATAGCTTGGTTCTTTGCTTTGATGCTACTGGTCGTTCAAATGCAGAATCAGAATCGAATAGGGTATTAATTAGTGACGCTATTACAAAACAAAATATACCAGCTAAATTTACAAATTTTAACTGGTATAATAATGGTTGAGTTTTAGATAATAATAGAAAAGCTTGTTTAAGAATTAGCAATGGAGCATCTTTAGAAATACCATTGGGTTCAATGGAATTAAATGATGCAAGTCATAATGATAAGCAATCAGTTACTTTTGAGATGGAATTTAAAGTTAGAAATGTTCAAAGTTATGATAACTTAGTTTCTAATATTACTCGATATGAAGAAGATGAAGCATATTATCAAGCATTTATTGACCAAGAAAGATATAATAACTATGACTCATTCCTACATGATTATTTACCAACTATTGGAAAAGAATATGATGATTTAAAATTTAGATATGTCCAAAAGGATATTAATACTGAAAGAGTTGTTGCTAAGTATTATTCTGGTACTGGTGCATCATTAACTGGTTTTGGTCTTGGACCTCAAGATGCTTTCTTCTCTAATGGTACTGATACAGTAAATATTTCCTTTATTGAAGACAAAGTTGTTAATTTCTCAATGGTTTTCTCTTATCCAGATCAGAGATTATATATTTATAACAATGGTGTAATAACTGGCGTTATTGCTAATAGTATTAATGGAATATTTACTATTGCAACAGATAAATTAATATTCAATTCTACTTATTGTGATATTGATTTATATAAATTTAGAGTTTATAAAACTGCATTAAATGTAAATGAAATTGTTCAGAACTATGCAGTTGATAAAAAAGACATTGATATTTATGACCAAAATGCTTTAGCTAAGGCTAATTCAGTATTGGGCGAATATCAATTTGATTATCAAGCAATGCTTGATTATAACGAAGCACATCCAAATTCTCCATTAATGCCATATGTTATTTATGATACAAGTAGACAAAATTCAGATCAATTATCATATGCTAAGAAGATTAAACTTCCTATTGATTTTGAATTTGTTAATACCCCATTAGAGTTAGCATATAGAAATGGTGAATTACTTTCTTTAGCGATTGCGGATGGGCTTTGCACGGCGAACTCTAGTGCCGCAGATAAGGAAGCCGCAGTTAAAGAATATTATTTGCATCATTGTCCAAGTTTTATTAGTACGAATGCGGAAATGGCAGTGCAAGGAACTTCTTCTCAGTTCTATCCAAGAAGAAATTACAAGATTAAGACTGAGACCAAGTTTGATCAAGATGGAAAAAAGAGAGTTCATATTTATTTAAATAGAGGACCGTTCTTAAATGATTTCTTAGCAGACCAAGAATTAACAAAGAATTTCACAGAATTTACAGATGTAGATGGGAATCCTTACGAGTTAAAATCTGCTCAAAAGTTCTTCTATATGGATAATTATACTGTGGGAACAACTAAATTTACAATGAAGATTGACTTTATGGAATCTTCTGGAACATATAATACCGGTTTTGCAAATTTAGTCGATAATGCTTATTCAAAGCATCCTTTAAAAGATTATAATGCAGCAGGAACTTTCTCTAAGTTAACAGGATATGCAAAAGCAACCGATGAATTTAATTCAAAAGAAACTTACTATGCCGATGAAAAAGGTAAAGAAAAAGTTAAATTAACCGCTGAAACATATACTCCAAATACTTATTATATTGCTCAATATAGTCCATATCAATTTGATCATTTAAATGATTATAGAACTTCTGTTCAAGGATTTAGAACTTTAGCATTCCATAAGAAAAAGACTCCAGGCACAAGTGGTAGTCAATATGAATTTATTGGAATGTATAATATGAATATTGATAAAGGTTCTGATGAAATTTATGGATTTAAGGCAGATAAATCTATTGTAAACAATTTCTTGAAAAAGAAAGCTATCGGTAAGACTGCTGAATGTTGAGAATTTGAAAATAACTCTCGTACATTCTGTTCATTTAGAGACCCTTGGGATAGATATGAATTAAGTTTTAAGGGACCTAATGCAGAATGATTTGCGGTAAGACCTGCCGATTATCCGAACGGTAGTAATGCATTAAATGGTGCACTTGCACCAGTCGTAGTAGATAGCTTTGAATACCGCTATAATACAAATGATGATTTTATTGATTTATTGGTGGATACATCTACTGCTATAAATAGTACAGAGACAGTTGCTGAAATCAAAGATGAATTTGATGTTGATATTTATAATAATGCTGAAGCCGCAGGAGATTTAATTTTAGACTTATATAAGAATTGAGAAAAGGCAGTAAAATGAGTATGGTCTACTTCTACAAAAGATATTGCTTCTCTTGGTACTTATAATGAAGTTGCTGTTGGTAATGAATGAATTCCAAATACTTATTGAATTTTGGATGAAGAAAATTCTTATCAGCCAATTCCAACAGAAGGAGTTGAAGAAGAACTCTGGCCTACTACTGGTCCAATCTATATTTTAGATACTGGAAGTAGTTATAATCCAAATTTAATTTATAGAAAAAAGGTTATTAATGCTGAAGGCGTTGAAGAATATGTTAATGCTTTTGTAAGTGATATTCCTTATAGAAAAAATACTTATTATTTAAAGAATGCTGATGGAACTTATGTTTTAGCAGCAGATGATTTTGATGAATCTTTAACATACTATCAAATCACAGAGTATACAGAAGAAGAACTTGCTACTAAAGCTGCAAGATTAGTGAAAAAAGATACTGATGGTGTTTTTGACGCTAATGCAGAGTATTATGAATATGATGGTAGTGTTCAAGTTAGAGATATTGCTGCTGGAGTAGATACACCAACAAAGAAAGTTTCTATAACCGCAAGCAATTATGAGCCAGACAAGTATTATAAAGGAATTTCTATTGTTTACAATGGAAAAGAATATAAATACGATACTCAAGAATATCGTTCAGCTAAATTCTTTAATGAATTATCTGATCATTTTGATATTGAGTATATGGCAGCTTATGTTATTATGACAGAAGTGTTTGAATGTTATGACTCTCGGGGAAAGAACTTGATGATGGCTTCTTGAGGCCCTCAAAAAGAAGGTGGAGATTATATCTGATATCCAATTTTCTACGATATTGATACTCAATTAGGTATTAATAATACAGGAATTCCTTCTTTCACATTTAATGTAGATGCAACAGAAGCTGGAAACTATTCAACATCAGATAGTATTTTATGGATGAATTTCTACAATCAGTTTAAGAAATCTTATGTATTACAGAAATATAGACATTTAAAAGGTATTACAACTGGTGTGCCATCTAGTTGGAGTAGATTAGATAATCCGCCTCTGCAGAGTATTGATTTTATTGAAAAATGATATGAAACAGACCCAACGGTATGTAATAGTATTGCAATGCGTGGTGAAAGACCAATGATTGCTACTAACCTGGATGAATGATATAAATATTTAACAATCACTAATCCAAGTGGTAAATCAACAGGTGAGACTGGTTATATGGATGATCAAGGTATTTTTATTGATGATAGCGGTAAAAATACTTACTT